>Ga0209815_1002673_pt1 | contig 10673 bp, 11 predicted proteins | sample CoawatmetaG00DNA_FD_187507 | JGI IMG/M metagenome (GOLD analysis project Ga0209815, IMG submission 187507) | Marine microbial communities from the West Antarctic Peninsula - Coastal water metaG002-DNA (SPAdes) (version 2) | ecosystem: Environmental > Aquatic > Marine > Coastal ...
AATTACCTATTGCTGGTCGACCAGGAGTTGACAGTTTCCGAAAGAAGCAGGAAGCGGAGCGCCGGCGTAAAATGAAACAACAGGGTCTTAAAACCGCGATAGACCGTCGTCCAACAAACGAAGACCTTGATCAAGGCTTTGAAGATCTCATTGAAGCATTAAATGTAGTACAGAGAATCAAACGCAAGTTGATCATGAGAAGAATTCGTCCTAAGATTAATAGAGCGAAACGATTGTTCAAACATAGAAAAGTACCTGAGAAGAATCTACAACAGCGTGCACGTAAAGCTGGTATTAAGTTTGTACGAAAGAGAGTTGCAGGCAAGAAGGGTACACAATATACTAAGCTCAGTGCAGCTGCTAAAATGCATATTGATAAGAAAGTATCAAAGCAACAGAAAATTGTTACAAATATTGCTCGCAGGTTGTTGCCTAGAAAAAGAAAAGCTGAGTTGGTTAGACTGCAGAGAAATGAGCTAGAACAAGATTTTGCTGACTACCTTAAGGAAAGAACAAACGCTACAGCTAGACAAGATGGTAAGCCCTTTGAAAGAGAAGACAGTCCAACTGCTGCAGCAAAAACTAAACATAAGTATAAAGTTAAAAACGAAAAGGGCGCCCGTGCTTCTACTGTCACAGAACAAGACCTTCAATCATTATATTTAAAAGCTACAAAGGGTGAGTATCCTTTTGAAACTATCTTAGAAGTATTTGTTAGAGGGGTTGAAGACTGGGATGGTGGTAGTAACTCTCCTGCGCAATATGCATTCAATAGAGTAAATTCATTCGTTGCTGGTGGTAAGGCATATGAGATGGATTATGATTTAGTTGAAGCCTCTAGTAAACGTGCTGCAGATCAAACTTCGGAACGCGATCGTAGGATCGGCCGGAAGAGTGATGCACTAAGAAGTAAACAAAGCGTATCGACAAAGTCTACAACTCTATTTAAGAGACGTCATGGAGGAAAAACCTCTCAGCACAGACAAGATGCTGGAACGGGTAGGTCTAGTAGTGCAGAGAGTGGGGCTCGTACTAAGAGGCCCAAGGGCGGAATAACAAAAATGCATAGAGATCTTGCAAAGTACAACGAAAAAGATTTCAGAAGAGTGCATGGTAAATCTAAGTCTGCAGCGAGACAATCATTAGCCAAAGAGAATTTTTCAATGGCCACTGGATCTGCTGGTTATGCTCAATCTGAAACATCTCCTCCATCTCGTGTAAAAGGAAAGAAAAAGAAAGTACTCGAGTGGGGTACTGACGAAGCAACAGCTCATGCTAAGAATATGACTCCAGGGGAAGTTAATGAGTTGGCGCCAGTTTTAGCTGCCGTAGCATTAAGATCAGTTGGTTCTAAAGCTGCTAAAGCTGCTAAAAATAAAGTGTCTGCAGCTTGCTGTGATGGAAAAGAGGTTAATGAGGCTCTTCCTTTAAGTCATCCGCAAGGATATATGGATCCAAAACTTCTTAAAGTTAAACTTGGCTCCAAACCAACACAAGGTAAAACCCATATGCAAGGGTTTATTGATAGACGAAGTAAAGGGATAAAAAGTAAGCCAATAGATAAAGATAAGTTCTTTGGTAAGAAGAAAGTTGAAGAGAAGTTAGGTTTTGATACTCATACAGATGTAGTAGCTATGACAGACGCAGCTTCAGAGAAACCAAAGCGTAAACCAAAGAGGGAAGATCCACTACCAACTTTTGCACAGCTGTCTCGCATAGGACCTGATTGGCGGCAATCAAAGAATGAACATGTTCATGAACAAGCAGGATTGGGCCCAGCACAGTCAAGTACTACGGCTGATTCGGGTATTACGACTAAAACATATAAAGGTGGAAAGTCTTCAAAAACAAGTGCAGCAGGGACTACTGTTCATGGTAAATCAGGCCAACAAATAAGCCATTCGACTCCAAGAATAGGTGGTGTGAAAGTAACAACAATCCCCAATTCTAAAATGGGCCCAGGTCCTCGAGGAATAAGTAAAACAACAAATTACCGAGGTAAGGGCCCAGGTGGCGTCAACGTCAACATTACAACAAAAGATGGTGTTGGGCAGAGTGCAAAAGTATCGTCAAAGGATGTGTCAATAGGTGCAGATCGTAATAAAACATCAGTTCGCATTGGTAAACGAGTCGCAACACACAGCGCTAAATCATCAGGTAACCAGGCAAAAGACCTGGAATCTGTGAAGACAACAATAAAGAAGGCATTTGGAGAAGGTCTTGATTATAAAATGACTTACCACAAGCACCACACAAAGGGTGATGGAGCTGATAAAAAGTTGCATAAAACAGTTACTCATACATCTGTTAAGTTTGATCGAGAACCAACTACACCAGAACGTGTTCAACACGTAGTACAAAACTCTGATGTACATAAGAATATGAAGAAAAAGGGTTATGATATTGATGTTTATGGTTCACATAAAAAAGACCATGGAGCATTTGAACGCAACCATGGTACTAAAGTAGCATATGAAGCTGTTGAATGGAAAGCCATTCCTAAATGGAAAACTAAAGAGCCAGAGAAAGAACCAGTAAAAAAGGCAAAATCACTTGGTCCTTCGTTTAAAGGTTTGAAGCCTCGAAATCAACTTGGTCGAGTTGCTGAAACTATCGATCCAGGAAAAATTCCAAAATGGAATGCACCTGATTCTGGTAGAGAAGGCATGAGTAGACAAAAAATGATGAAGAGTATGATACAGAACGAAAAAGACCGTGATAAAAGAAAACATGACCGGATGATGGATAAGGCTAGACTCAGCGATACCCACAAAAAAAATAGTGAAGTATGATGAATAACTTTCGAAATTTTATAAATAATGATATAGAGGAATCAGTTGCATTACCTCCGAAGCTCCATAGATTACTACGTATGGGGTTATCTAATAAAGAGGATCTTGAGACTATGAGAAGAGCCTTGAGATCCGGCCACGATAAAGCAATGCTTAGTCCAAGACTAAGAAAGCAGTTGAGTGGATTGCTTAGTAAGTTTATTGACGCTGTAGAAGATGATAACGAAATTTTTAGAAGAATGAGAAATAGAATTCAAAAGGGGAAAACACAATGAATAAGTTTGGTATACCAGACAGCGTCATCAATTCAGTCAACGCTGTTCTTGAAGCGGGCAATAAGATGCCTCGTCAGTTAAAAGATCCTAAAAAAGAAACAATGATGGGTTTTCAGTACAAGCCTGGTAAGGTTCGTAACCAAGTCGTTGACAAGAAAGATGTCAAGGATAAGGAAAAGAAAGGCTATATTCATACTGAAAATATAGCCATCGAGTCTCTGGAAATAGCAAAGTTAATTGAAGACTATCAATTAAATGAATACTTTGACAGAGAGCATGTTGGCTCGTCCAAAAACTATCATGTTCATTCAACAAACCCTGAAGAAGGTAGTTACGAACTAACTCATAAAAAGACGGGTAAAAAGACATCTATCAATGTTTCGGACAATTATCCGATGAATAGAACCAAGCATGTTAAGAAAGACATTAAAGGTAAGGTGCCTGGTTCCGATCATCATAGTATTGCTAAGAAAATTAATCAACATCTTCAAGGGGGCCGGCCTGCCGGCACTCATCTTGATCAAGATGGACGTGACCATACCGCTAAAGTTCGGCGCGACCTTCATAAACAAGATGTTAAGCGTTCGGACGCACTGGAATCAATTGAGTCTCTGGAAATAGCAAAGTTAATTGAAGACTATCAATTAAATGAATACTTTGACAAAGAGCATGTTGGCTCGTCAAAAAACTATCATATTCACTCGACAAACCCTGAAGAAGGTGAATATTCATTAACTCATAAAAAGACGGGCAAAAAGACATCCATCAATGTTTCGGACAATTATCCGATGAATAAAACCAAGCATGTTAGTAAAAACATTGCAGGTAAGGTGCCTGGTTCCGATCATCATAGTATTGCTAAGAAAATTAATTCACATCTTCAATTTGCCGGCAGTAAGGACCTTAAAACAGATACTGTTGGAACTGGTGATGATCGAAGGTCCCTTAGGAAACAAGGTGTTAAGCGTTCGGACGCAATGGAAGCATTTGAAGATGACATTGCAGAAGCAATGGAAATGCATCTCAAGCCTCATGGTACTGAAGGTACTCACTATACTGTCCATAAGGTTGGCAAGAAGCTAGCTGCTCATGGTGGTGTTAAGGTTGGTGAGAAACTTTCTGATACTCAAGTTGATGATGCTAGAGATTCTGGTGTTAAAGTTAAGCATGTCAAAGAAGATACTGAAAAGGTTGAAGAGGGTGCAATGAAAAGAGGCACAGCCCTCAAGACATTCAGAAAGAAACCACTTGATCCTGTAGACCATAAAGATCTAAAAGGATCTCATGCTGATCGTAAAGACAAAGATATTGATAATGATGGTGAAGTAGATGATTCTGATGAGTATCTACACCACCGTCGTAAGACAGTAAAGAAGGCTATGAAAGAAGGTGTGGGTGATGAGAAAGTAAGAAGCTCTGCACAAGCTGCTCAATTAGCAAAACATTATTATGCTAAGGCTAAACAAGCTCAATCAAGTGGCAGCGCTGAAGAAGCTGCTAAGATGATGTCTGCTGCTAAGACATTCTATCGAAAGAGTGAAGCTGATCAAGCACAGGAAAAGGGCGGCAAGCAAGTAGCTAAAGCTGAAAGCACTGAGAATATCGGCATAGGTGAATACTATTTCAATGAGCTAGAGATCGAAGAGATCGAGGCTGCTGAAGATATTGTAACTGAAGTAGTTAAGAGTGGCAAGTATGCTGGAAACCGTAAGAGCGATGGTTCTATGCCGGGTGAGTCCGCAAGATCTGGCCAAAGAGTAACGAAGACCGAAAAAGAAGGTCCAGAGCATATTGTTATGCAAGCACGTAAAGTGGTATCTTTAGGACAAAATCATAGTGGTGTAGAGTTTAAAGATGGATCTAAAGCTAAAGTAAATCCAAAGCACGCACAATCTGCTTTGAATAGATATAACTCTGCTAAGTCAACTGACAAAGAACATATGCAAAATACAATGGATCATTCTCATGCTGGGTTCAAGCATGTAGCTTCAGGGAAGCCAATGGATCATCCGGACAATCCGCATAAGCCGAAAACTAATAAATTAGGTGGTGCGGATCGTAGAACGGATCGTGCAGTAGGTTTAATGAAACATCCGGATGATGAAGACTAATGGCCGACCTAAATAAACAAGAGAACAAAAGAAAAACAAGAAAAAAAACTTATAGTCGGAAGGCTAAAACAGCTAAGACATCTGTCAAACTAGATGATATAGATAGTGAAAGACTTACTGACGATAATGGAAGATTAAAATTTATTAAACAGTCTAAATACTTAGAGACTCTAACACAAGGAGAAGAATAATGGCTTTATGGGGAAAATCAACCTCTGCAGAGTCCCGACCCAAGTATGTAGTTGATGATTCGAACGCCGCAGGAGGTCCTGGAGCCAGAGAAAACGTCCACGCTACTACAAGAGGCTGGGAAATGGCAGCTGGCACCGGTGCTAGTGGTAATGACAACGCTAGTGCACAGGGAGAAGTACTTGTTGCATTAGGTGGCTTGTCTGCTACATTGGGTGCTGCTAACCTTCTATCTGTTGATTGGGATGCCACAACTACATTGGCACACGATGGATCGGGTAGATTCGACATGGTATACACATTTGATGAAGCAGTTACTGTTACTTCTGCTGCTTGGTCAGCTGACCAAGTTATTTCAAACAAAGTACATGTTGGCTTGCAGGTTGTAGGCCCAACGGACATGGCAAATGATGGCGCAATGCAAATGCAGTACTATTCTGGATCTGGTACTAACACTCTAACATTTAGAGGTGTTGTTCCTTCTGCTGGTGTAACTGATGGTTACATTACTGACCTCAATGGTACATATGCAATGGCAACAAACGGATCTTCTGCAGTAGTAGATGGAAACGGAACTACAGTTGCAGTTGCTGATGCAGACCATGATGGCGGCTCAGCTGCTGCTGGTGTAGATGGTTCTAGTGCAGTCTTTGGTACTGCTATAACCAAAACCGGTTCGACCGTCAACACATTGACAACACAAGCAGGATCGGGTTCTGGTTCTACTACAATCTTAACTGGCGTACAGCTTGCTTAATAAGGAATAATTCATGCCTAAGATCACCGGTCTGGGTGCTGGCGCAGCCCCTGCAAATACAGACGTCCTTGTGTTAGTATCTAATACTGCAGGGACAGCCAACACCCAGAAGGTGACGGTGAATACATTCTTTAGTAATGTAACTGCTAATGCTAAGTTTGCTAACCTTACAGCTACTAACATAACACTTAGTACGGTAGCTTCGGTAGCAAATGTACAATCGATAGCATTAGGACACGAATATATATTTTCTAATGGCGCGTTGAGTACAAGTATTCCATTATCGATATTACAAGGCGGAACAGCGAATGCTGTTGTGACTACATTAGCAAACTCGGCTATTATGGGTCAAATTAAAGTAATTGTAGCTTATCATGTCAATCAAACAACAAGTGTTACAATGGATCAAACATTAGGATCTGGTGTAACATATACTTTCCAAACAGAAGGTGAAAGTGTATCTTTAATATGGACAGGAGATCATTGGGCAATCACAAGTAGAGGCTCAAATGAGACTGGAAGTAATGTACAAGGTACAATGGACGCTTCGTAAGGAACATGGATGTAAATTAAAGTATGGATAAATTGACTGAGGAGACCTTTCTTCTTTATGCAGCCAAGCATTATGATAACCCTCAATTGTGCAATGAAGAAGAATTTTATGATGACCTGAAAAAATTTAAATACATTAAGCGGTTATTTAATAAGTTTTCAGAAACTGGTGAGTTAAAGGAACGGCTTATATTAAACCACATAGTGGTGTTAACAAATGTATTTGGACCTGATGCAGCAGTAAAACTATTATTTCTTAGATTACCAGAATACTTACATTATCTTAAACCTTTCTTGCTGCTGTTATCGATATTAAAAGACAAGGTAGAAGTTAATAATATTGTATATATTACGACTAATATAAATATGGACAATGTAATAGTAGAAAAATTAAGAGATATAAGAAATGGCTAGTACCGGTGTAGTAGATATATTTTTAGTTTATCAGTTTCTTCGGAGACTTGCTACTCCGTTTGAGAAGTGGGAAGCATTCAAGACTGGTGTAATAGACAAACAAGGTAAAATACTTGTTGGGAAAAGAGAGAGAGATTTTCGACAAAAACAATCGTTTAAAGTTTTCGATGTTATGATCTTAAAACTGAAGAGGCTCTTAGGTAAAGTACCTATGGGTAAGAGCCGTATCGCAAGTTATGCAGCGGCTCTTTGGTTAATCCGAGAATACGATGAAAGTAAGTCTGAAGAACAAATTCTAACAGAAGATGTTGATTATTTAGCATATGTTAATGATATTAGAAATGAACGCTTTGTAAAATTCAGACAATTCATTGAGGATGCTCCAACTAATGCTACAGGAGCAGCCGTGGTAGGTACAGGAGACACTGGAGTAAGTTGGATGACTAAAAAGAAACAAAAAAAGTTAGTCAGAAGACACAATTAAATGTTTAACTATTACTTCGACTGTTTCCAAAGTAAACAATATTCAAAGGAGAATTCTATGGATTGGATTAAATCTAGACTTGTAGAGCGTACATCTTGGGATGGCGCCGCCCTAATTGCTGTCGGGCTTGTCGTTTTGTTTTTGGGCCCTTGGGCAACATATGCTGCTTGGGCGGCTGTTGTATGGGGTGCTTGGACAATGTGGACAAAAGACAACTAAACTCTAATAAAAATCGAGTTGGGAAAGGGGGGCTCGGGCCCCCCTTTTTCATATAAATACATACAAAGGAGGAGGTTTCAATCGAAATCTTTGGAATAATAAGTGAATTAGGTTTTACTGTTACAGCAGTTCTTGCTGGCGGTGTGTTTATTGTAATACTCTTAAAATATATCTTGGCTTCTGTTGTGGATACAACCACAACATTGAACATAATGATAACTGGTTTAGACAACCGTGTTAAAACAATTAATAATGAAATTGTGCAACTTGATGCGTTGGTTTGTCATGTCTTGGGTGTAAAACCCGATGTTAAAAGAATGTCCGCCGCCGATGGTAAGGAGGACGCCAGAAAGGATTAGAACTTGATGGATGACCCGGTAAGTGTCATTGTACAAGCAGTTCAAGATTATGGTATTACTACAATTATGGCTGTGGGCATGGGTTATTTTATATATTTTATTTGGAAATACGTTACTGAAGAAATACTGCCTGCATTAGAGAAAGCAAATATGACAGTGATTAAACTGATTGATAGAGTACGTATGTTGGATAACGACATGATACGTATGGATCAAAAGATAAATACGATACTTGAATTGCGAGACGTAGCACGAGAGAAGACAAATGGTCGGAAAAAATAAAAGGGTATTGTTACTACTAACTCTTTATGTGCTCATTGTTGTCTTTCTGCTTTACCCTGCAGCTGCTGGTGAGTTAACTCATAAGTGGAAATCACCTTCTTTTAGTGGAATAGGAGCAAGTGCTCATTTCTTGACTATTGAGAACCAAGAGTTTACTCGTAAGGCTGAAATTAGAGGAAAAAAAGATTCCGCAGCAGCTAAAATAATATCAGCAGCAAAAAATACGAATTACGCAAAATTTATAGATAACTTGGAGTCAAGAATATTTGCAGAGTTTTCAAAACAGTTGACAGATAATTTGTTTGGTGAATCGTGTGGAACAACTTATGCAACAACAGTAGTTGAAGGAGTATCAGTAACAACACAAACTACATTGAATCCAGAAGTAGGAAACACAGATGGTGTTGGTAGTAGCTGTACCGGAACATATACGTTTAATGATACAACAGTTACATACACAAAGGACGTTACTAATGATGTAGTTATATTAGATATAGCGGGGCCAAATGGTAGTCAAGTTATTACATTGCCTCTTAACGATTTTCAGTTTTAGTATACTGGTTGGATGTCAAACGGTTCCAGCTGATCCGCCTACATCAACAACCAAACTATTATATGAGAAACTAGAAGAGATTACATCTCCTGTACAGAGGGTTCCGATAGCAGTCTATTCATTTACAGACATGACGGGACAAAGAAAACCAGGTGATGGTGTGGCATTAATAAGTATGGCGGTTACTCAAGGTGCTCATGTATGGCTTTTACATTCATTGAAACGTGCTGGTGGTGGTGAGTGGTTCATGGTTATAGAGCGTATTGGGTTAGATAATCTGTTGAAAGAAAGGCAGATTATACGTCAAACGAGAGAAACACATGGCGATAAAGACAAATTAAAACCTTTACTATTCGCTGGAGTGTTGATCGAAGGTGGTATTGTAGGATATGATACTAATACAACGACAGGAGGAATTGGAGCTCGACTACTAGGAATCGGACCATCAATTGAATACAGAGAAGATAGTGTATCTGTTGGTATAAGATTAGTATCGGTTAGTAGTGGTGAAATTTTATTAGCAGTTAGTAGTGAGAAGACCATATTAAGTACGAGACTATCTGCCACAGTGTTTAGATTCTTAGACATGGGAACTAAACTATTAGAAGTAGAGGCTGGATATACAGAGAATGAATCTGTAACATATGCAGTAAGAAAAGCTATTGATAAAGTTATTGTTAATATGATCAATGAAGGAACCAAAAAAGGATTGTGGGAATTTAAGAAAGTAGAAAATGTCGATCAAAATAAGGAGGTAATAGAATGAAGAAAGTAATACTTGCATTTATAATGTTTTTTGCTATGACAAGTGCAGGTTTTGCAGACAGTAAGGTTTATATTACTCAATCTGGTGCTAACTTAGACCTAGACATAACTATGGATGGAAACGGAAATCTTATTGGTGCAACAGGTGATAGAACATTACTTACTGGTGCTAACTTAGATGTTGACATTGATTTAATTGGTGCTAGTAATGTGATAACTGGTGATTTTATTGGCGCTGGTGAAGCAGGCGCAGACGATCTAAAAATAAGTCAAACAGGTAGTACTAATACTACTGCATTAACTGTTGGAGCATCGGCAGCAACGGATGATGTAAGAATCATAGAAACTAGAGTGGGAAGTAGTGGTGAAACCACATACACAATTGGTAATGCAGCTACAGTTCAAGATGTAAGTGTTACTGTGGATGTTATCGGCGATGATATTGATATAGCAATTACTGAAAACTCATCCAGTACTGGATCAGATAAAACAACCGACATTGATATTGGAACGGACAGTGATGACGTTGATATAATTATCACTCACACTGGTGCAGGCGCACACAAAACAAAACTGTTGTGTACAGGTTCTTGTGCTGGTAGTGATTTTACAATGTCACAAACTGGAGCAAATAGTACAGATGTTGATTTAACAGTAACTAATGCGACTAGCTCAGATGTTGATATCATTATTACGGACTAACATGAGATGGACACTAATAGCAATTTTGTTAGTGCTATTGCCTCAGCTATCATATGCTGCAGCAATTGGTAATGTAGTACTTCAAGAAGGTGTTGCGTCTGTTGAGAGAAAAGGAACGGAATCTAACCTTAACCTAGATTCTGACATTATGTTTATGGATAATGTCAAAACTGGTAAAGGGGAAATTGGTATCACATTTATAGATGATACCAATGTGGC
>Ga0209815_1002683_pt1 | contig 10635 bp, 11 predicted proteins | sample CoawatmetaG00DNA_FD_187507 | JGI IMG/M metagenome (GOLD analysis project Ga0209815, IMG submission 187507) | Marine microbial communities from the West Antarctic Peninsula - Coastal water metaG002-DNA (SPAdes) (version 2) | ecosystem: Environmental > Aquatic > Marine > Coastal ...
GCTGCCCAGCTGGTTCCACCACTACAACACCGTCCACCCGCATCGCGCCCTTGGCTATCTCGCCCCGCGCGAATACATCACCCAATCAACCAGTGAGGAACTGTCCGGGAATTAAGGGGCAACAACAGGTTGACCGGGCACACCGTACGCCGCCATGCGGCAGAAAGAGATTGTTAAGCAATAGGTTACGCGAAGTTGTTCCTCTACAAAGAGGAGCAAGTTAATGCAAGCAAATGGCTATCTGCTACCAGCGAATGGAGCCACGAATCATGCTCAAGCCCGATCCGGTGACGGGCGTGGGAGTGGTGAAAAGGCAAAGCCGTCCAACCGGGTTAGGCTCAACGGCAATATCGTCCGGCGCAATCCGGGTAAGCGCATCCGCGAGTATTGGGATGTTGACCTGCCGGGCTTTGGCCTGCGGGTAAATCCCGGCGGCAGGAGGACATGGTTTGTCCTGTTCCGCCAGCGCGGCAAGCTGCGGCGTGTGTCGCTGGGAACCTCCCGTGACATCTCGCCCGCCACTGCCCGCCGCCTCGCGCGGGCGAAGCTGGCCGAAGTGGCGCTCGATGGGCTGCCGACGCGCAAGAAGGCCCGCGCCGCGCAGAAGAGCGATGCGCCCCTGCTGCACGATTACGCCGAACGCTTCTGGGCCGATTACTCGCGGCACTGGAAACCATCGACCCGCAAGCGCAACGAGAGCGCCATCTTCAGGGAAATCCTGAGCGCGTTCGGCGACCGGCGGATCGACGATCTGGCAAAGGGCGACATCCTGTTCTGGCGCGACAGCTTCGTCGAGCGCCCAGGCGTGTTCAACCGCACCCTGCCGGTCTTCTCGGTGATGATGGGATACGCGGAACGCCTAGGCCTGCGTCCGCGCGGCTCCAATCCCTGCAAGGGCACGCCCCGTTACAAGCGCAAACCGATGGAACGGTTTCTGTCGCCACACGAGTATTCACGACTTGCCACGGCATTGCGGGACTATGAAGCGGAGCAGCCAGCTTACGTTGCGGCTATCCGGCTGCTGATCTTCACCGGCGCACGTTGTGGCGAGATCGAGCAACTGCGCTGGGAATGGGTGCAGGAGCCGCGCCTGATGCTGCCCGACAGCAAGACCGGCGCGAAGATCGTCTATCTCAACAGGCAGGCTATCGATGTGATTGCGGCGCTGCCAGACCGGACACCAACCGGCTTCCTCTTCCCGTCGTTCCGCAATCCCGACAAGCCGATCACGCTCGGCATCCATTGGTCGAAAATCCGCAACCGCGCGGCCCTGCCGGATGTACGCCTACATGACCTGCGCCACAGCTTTGCGTCAGTCGCGATTCGCGACAACATCTCGCTGATGGTGATAGGCAAGCTGTTGGGCCACGCGCTGGCAGAAACCACGACCAGATATGCGCACCTCTCCGATGAGATCGTCGCCGATGCGGCAGAGCGCGTATCCGGTTCCATCGCGCGCCTGATCGGAGTCGGGCAATGAACGCGCTGACCCTGCGGGGGATCGTGGCCGAGGAACTGGGCAGCCTCCGGCTCCATGTTGTCGGCAAGTGCGGCGGCCTGGGCGAGCTGCGCAAGACCTGCTGGACGCGCGAACTGCCCGGCTTTGGCACTCGGCATTACGCCAGCGGGCGCAAGGTCTATATCGTCCAGGCGCGGATGGAAGGGCGCACCCGCACTGTGACGATCGGCAACGCCAGAGTGCTGAGCCGTGCGCAGGCAATGGATGTGGCGCGGCGCGTGCTGCTCCGCGCGCAGACCGGCGACAACCCGGCGGAGGAGCGCAAACGGCTTCGCAAGGTTCCATCGTACCAGGATTTCCTCAAGACCTATTGGGAGCGGGTATCGCCGCGGTGGAAGCCGTCCACGCTCTACACCCATCGCTATTACAAGCGGAAATATCTCGATCGGGCGTTCGAAGGCCTGTTTCTCGACGAGATCGAGGAACGCCATGTGCAGGAATGGTTCAACCGGATCACCAACACGGGCGGCCCCGGCGCTGCCAACCGTTGCGGTGAAATTCTGCGTGCCATGTTCAACAAGGCCGAACAATGGGGCGTTCGGCCCGAAGGATCGAACCCCTGTCTCTATATCCGCAAGAACAAGGGACGGAAGTGCGAGCGCTTCCTGTCCGATCACGAGTTCAGGCGGATTGGCGAGGTGCTCGACCGGCACCGCAAGGCTTTCCCGCTGCACTGCGCGGCGATCAGCCTGCTGATCCTGACTGGCTGCCGCAAGTCGGAGATCACCTGCCTCAAATGGAGCGAGGTGAGGGGAAGGCGCTTGCTGCTGACCGACAGCAAAACCGGGCCGCGCACGGTCTGGCTGGCCGAGGCGGCAGCCACGATCCTCCACGCCTTGCCGCGCCGGGATAAGCAGCGCTATGTGTTCTGGAACCCGGCCACCCAGCGCCCGATCACGGATATTGGCAATCTTTGGAGCAAGCTGCGTGACGAGGCGGGCCTTCCCGGCGTGCGCATTCACGATTTGCGGCACAGCTTTGCCAGCCATGCCGCCGCCCACTCTGAAACCCTGCCTATGATCGGCAAGCTGCTCGGCCATGCCGATGTCCGCACGACGACCCGCTATGCCCATCTTGACGATGGGCATGTCATCGAAGCGGCCCAGCGCATCGGCGACCAGATCGAGCATAGCATGAGCGGCTCATATTCATTGAGCCGTAACACTAAGTATGATAGTGGCCCGTTGCTGCATGACTGACAACCCGCGCATTCGGATCTACGCCAACCGCTGGTTCGCCAAGTTCGCGGCAAAGGAGAAGATCAGCGATGCCACGCTTGCTGATGCCGTGCATCGGGCCGAATCCGGTCTGATCGATGCCGATCTTGGCGGCGGCCTCATCAAGCAACGCATCGCGCGCCAAGGCGGAGGCAAGTCGGGCGGGTATCGCTCGATCCTGATCTTCCGCTCGGGCGAGAGGGCCATATTCGTGTTCGCCTTCGCCAAAAGCGGCCAGGCGAACCTGAGTGCGGCGGAACTGAAGGTCTATCGCAAGGCTGCTGGCATCATGCTGGAGCTGGGCGATAATCAGATCGAAATGGAAGTTGAAACAGGCCGATTGGTCGAGGTGAAAGACGATGAGCAAGGCTAAGGCAAAGACCTACAAGAGCGAGGCGATGGCCGCCGTCCATGAGATGATGGAAGGCCTCCACGACGCGGGCAGCATCGACAAGCGCACCATGCGTGAGTTCGACGAGGCCTGCCTTGCGCCTGCGCCCGTTCTTTCACCGGACGAGATCAAGGCAATCCGTGAAGCGGAGCATGTGTCGCAGCCGGTGTTTGCGCGCTATCTCAACGTGTCGAAAAACCTTGTCTCTGACTGGGAGCGCGGAGCGAAAAAGCCGGGAGGTCCGGCTTTGCGGCTGCTGTCCATCATTCAGCGTAGCGGGTTGGATGCGGTCGCCTAAGATTAAGCGCCGAGTCCCACACCGTGGCACTTGGCGCTTAAGAATTTTACGCTTCCGAGCGGCTCCTAAGCTCGTCGAAGCCTTGACGGATCAACCGTTCACCGTTGCGCCATACCTACTTGAGTTGGTCCTGAGCAGGGTCGATGGCATCCAGCCTCACGGCAACAAGCCTGCCATTCTCCCGAATGACTGCCTGGCGCCCAATCTTGCTGCCCTTGGTCGGATCGGTCGCCGGTTTCTTCGCGACATCGCGCCATTGTCCACCGGCGTCCCGCAACGCATTCGCCTTCATGGCGAGCTGAGCGGCGGCGCGCTCGCCATGCAGTCACGCATGAACGATGGCGGAGTGATATTCACTGACGGGATCGAGCAAGACTTCCTAGCTTTCGACCGGGGTAGGCAACTTCACATCAGTGTATCCGGCCGCAAACTCTGCCTGGGCGAGGCCATAAGCAAACTCTGTGGAATGATGAATTCACGCCATAGGCAGCAGAAGCGGGACAAGTGGGTTCAATCGGTTAGTTTCATTGCAATGGCGTAGGGCTTTGCATGCACCCAGCGATCCTCCACGATCGGGCCACCAACCTTGATCGCGTAAGCAAGATTCAAAGCGAACATCGATAACGCTGGCGCAAATTCGAAGTTCGCTGCTTTGGCCGTAGCCAATTGGCGCTCATGCAGTAAATCGGTATGCGCCGGATCGAGCGCGTCCTCGACATCGGGAATGCCTTTTCCTTCCAGCACGCGGCGAAGGATGGTGGTCAGTTCGTCCCCACTCATGCGCCACGAAATCTTCGGCTTGGGATCGAGTTCCCCGGCCGAGCATGCGATGGCCAGACTGCCTTCCCAGGTTTCGGCCAGCTTCTTTCGCGACTTTCTGCGGTAGAACGGGAAATAATGGATTAGACGGTGTGTCTCGCGAGTTTCGGCAACAATCTTGATCCAGTCTTGCTGGAAACGCCCAAGATTTTTGGCCTTCCGCTCGCGCCGTATCTGCTCCGATGCGTTGGGATCATCTGTGCTGGGTGGCGTGATGACGGTGCGGAAGGACGGCAGCAGATCAATAAAGCCGGTTTCCATTGAACGCACGGTTATGCGGTCGCGCAATTCCAGCGTGATCTGCGCAGGAAAGGATGCATCGCCCAGCGCGGTCTTTACCGCCTTCACGAAGCTCCCGGCGATCGCCCAGAGCGCAAGCTTGTCGCGCAGCGCACGATCCGCAGGGGAAAGCCCGGCATCAAAGGGTTGCACCACCATTGCAAACAGGGCGTCGAGCCCCTTCAGATGGATCGGCAAAACCGAATTGTCGGGATGCCAGCCCAGCGTGTCCTGTCCTGCTGGCGCCTTTGCTTCCTTGCGGATCAAACCTTGTCGCTCAACGGGAACGGACGGGCATTCGCAATGCAACAGCAGACGCATGGTGCCGCCGTCACCGGCCAGCCCGGCAAGCTCGGTGCATTCACAGAGCAGGTGTTCCGGCGGGTCGATCACAGGATCGAGAGTTTTCGGGTCGATCAATCGCGCCATTTCAGTCTGGCCATTGGCCACAGCTGCCTCGTGCACCAGCGTGATCGCTCTCGCGCCATGGCCAGCATCGACCAAAGACCGGATGTCTTTCTCAAACTGCGCTATCGCGTCTTTATCATGCAGCACGAAATTAGCCATCAATGGCACTCCAGCCAGACTTCGACTCCGCTGAAATCGCGCTTTTCGAGATGCTCTGGGCGAATCCAGAAATAGTACGCCCCGACATCGCCCCAGCACCAATCCATCGCTCTGTCGCTGGCGATCTGGAGCAGTAGAACTTGGTCGAAATTGCCCTCGATCGGCTCGCTCTGAACTCCGTCGTGATAGCCGCCCATGCGGTGCGGGCGGTTGCTCTCAAGTGCGCGCCAGACGGGTTCCTGCGAAGCGGCGTAGCCTTCAGGCAAGAGGTCACGCTTGGCCGGATCGAGGTAATATTCGATGGCAATCTCATCCATACCTTTCGGCGGTGCAAGGAAGACTGTTTCGCTAGGACCGAGCAGGAAAAATGGCACCCGGTCATCGCCATAGTTGCGATGGCGCAGTTCGAAATAATCAAACTGCTTTCCGGCGAACGTCTCGGTCAGTTGTCGCCAATATTCGTCAGACAAAGCGGTGTTAGGATTGCTCTTGCCCAGCATAATATCGATCTGCTCACAGCCCTTGGCGAGCCCCTCCTTCCATGCAAGAAGTTCTTCGTACCGCTCCTCAATCCTTGCCAGAACTTGCTCGCCGTTGAGTTGGCCGAATGCGTCGATGGCACGCTCGACGAAGACGAGGGTGCGACTTTGGTGTTCACCGCGTTCGCCGGGGTTGATGGCCGAAATCTTCATGCGTGTCGTATTCAGTTCGCCGACCAGCAATGCGTGCCCGCCTTCGGCAAGCAGCAACTCCCGCGCTTTGTCGTCGATGGGCGCTCGCACCTTGCGTCGCAGCTGCGCAGACAGCGCCTGCACAGCGTTACGCGCATGCCCGAAGGTCATCGGGCGCATGCGCGGCATGGGCGCAGAAAACTCCGTCTTCGTGAGAGGTACATCGGCGTAGAGAACATCTGACAGATTGTTCGGGCTCGCCTTTTTATAGGAGTGGTTCCCTTCCTCGTGCACGGTCAGTTCATTGGCCATTGTAACAATATCGACCGGCCAGCGCCGCCAGAATTGGGGCACATTCTCTCCATTTAGCCAAGCGTAGCTGCCGCCCGTATAGACGCCATCATGCACTGGGCCGCAATCGAAGGGCGGTTCGCGCTCTTCGCCGAGTTCGGTCGTGTGAATGACCTGTCGCGTGCCTTCGCCCGACGCATCGCAATTGTTGGGATTGATAAAGAACAGCAGCCACCCGTTGCGGGGGCCGACCCCGCCCCACAGGTCTTTGGGAAGATCTTCGCATGCGATCTGCGCGAGAAAATGAAGTGGTACTTCACCTTGATCAGGATATTCGGGATTTACACCGCGCGGCCATTCGACGCCTTCTGGCATCATCGGCAGACCGCCAAGCCATGAGCGAGGAGCTTCGCCTCGAACAGGCACCTGTCGACGCAGCACGGCAGTTACACTTTCAGAGATCTGAGGCTGCTTTGCAGGCGGCACAGCGGGCGGCGGCGTGGGCGGTGCCCCGCCAGCACTCACACCTTCGCCGTCTTGGCTGGCACGAATGCGTGCAAGCCGATGTACTGGCGTGGCTTTGCTGAATGTGGAAGCCGGCTCAGGCTTGAACTCGGCGTGCCCAAGTGATGCTGGTCGGTGCGGTTTTTCTCCCGTGAGGCGCGAGCCAGCAGCGCTTGAACGCGCTGCAGCGGCTGCTTCCTTCCCCGACTGTTTGGCAAAGTGCCGCCTGTCGAGCCAATCACAGGTCAGCTTAATGAGAAGTCCAGCAGCGATCAGAATTACAAGCGGAATGAACCCGTATACCAACCCCATTGAGACGCCGTCCCTCTTTGATTTCAGAAATATCGATAAGCCTCAACTCTTTATCTATGGCCTGGTTAACGTTTTGAATACAAACGTCATCGAGCGGGCTTCACTGGGGATGCGTAGATGCCTGCCGCCCACCGACGCGAGCATGATAAGCGCACCATTTCTTCCCGACGGTCCAGAGGGTGAAATAAACAGCGGCAGATGGCCATCTGTTACAAAAATGCCCAATTCAGGATGGGAGTTCTCGGGCGAATGGCTATCCTTCAAGAGCCGGATGGGCTAGGAAATCCGCGTGAAACCAATACCTTTGCCATCAAGATAGAAACGAGGAAGTGGTCGATCGCAACGGATCAAATAGGGAACAACTTCGCGCACACCGTACGCGACAAATCGCAGGCGAAATCCAGATTTAAACATCATTATATCAATGGCTTGTTGGGATTCTGGGAAAATGGCAGCTTCTCCGTCAAATCTGACTTTTCATCAGCCTCCGGCATACTCGCAAATCACATCAGGCCGATAGGCGAGGAAATCCGGCATCTTGAGCAGCCTTGACGACCTACTTGAACATAAGTAGAACAAACTTACCTTTCGCAGTGTGTTCCAGGCTCCACCAAAATGGAGTCCAGCATGACACGCAATGTTTCGATCCAGACCTACCTGCCCAAGCACGTCGCGGCCTGGGTTCAGGATGAAGCCAACCGCGCCAAACAGAGCCGCAGCCAATGGATCGGCGCCATCGTCACGGACCTGTTCCAAGGACAGGAACTGCGTGAGGAGGCGAGACAGAACGCCGAGTTCATCAAGCGCCGGTTGGTCTTCATCATGTGCGCCCTCGATGGCCTTCTGCTTGCCCATCCAGATGCGACCCTCCGGACTAAGGTGCATGAGGCGCATAGGCGCCAGCTCGACAAGCTCGCGCAGGAGAAGGGAGAATGAGGCGCCGGGAAGCCAAGACGCCCGCGAAGGACGAACAGCTCGACCTCCCATTCGATCGTCGCCTGAGGACAGCTCGAACCAACGGTGCTGAACCGCTCGCCGTCCGGATTCCCGATGCCGTGCGGATGACTGGGATAGGTCGCTCCAAGCTCTACCAGCTGATTGCGTCGGGGGAGCTGGAAACGATCAAGATCGGCAGATGCACGTTGGTGCCGGTCGACGCGCTCAAGGACCTGTTGGCGAGGGCACGTGCTGCCAGTCACGAGTGAATTCTATCGCGCTTGATGCGACCGGCCGGGATGTGCAAACCGCGCCGGAGCATCCGGCGTACCAAAAGGAAATGAGCTTTCATTTCAAGTCGTGATGGCTAAAGTAGCTCCAACTCTGGAGGGGCAAATGCAGCATATGTCGGCGCGCGACGCCAAAAATGGCTTTGGTCGACTGATCGATCTGGCGCGCGCAGCTCCTGTTTCCATCGACAAATACGGCAGACCTGTCGTGATCGTCCTGTCAGTGGAGGAGTATGAACGGCTCTCGGCCCAGAGCGGAAAGAACGGAACAAACGCCTGATGGCCACTCATACTGACCTTGCCAACCTGATCTGGGAAATCGCCAACCTGCTGCGCGGCCCCTATCGTCCTCCGCAATACGAACGGGTCATGCTGCCGCTGGTTGTTCTGCGCCGTTTCGATTGCGTGCTTTCCGATACGAAAGAAGCAGTGGTTGCCGAGGCAAAGCGCCGCGAGGGTAGCAAGATTCAAGGCGATGCGCTCGACAGCAAGTTGAACCAGGTAGCGGGGCATCGCTTCCACAACCGTGCGCCCTATGACTTCAAGAAGCTGCTGGGCGACCCGGACAACATCAACCAGCACCTGCAAACCTACATCAATGGCTTCTCCGCCAACGTTCGGAAGATCTTTGAGTATTTCGAGTTCACGGCAGAGATCGAGCGGATGCACGAGGCGGGCATCCTGTTCCTGATTGTCAAGGAGTTCGCAGCGGTCGACCTCCACCCCAACAAGGTCAGAAACGACCAGATGGGCCTGCTCTTCGAAAACCTGATCCGGCGCTTCAACGAGCTGGCAAATGAGACAGCCGGTGACCACTTCACGCCGCGTGAGGTCATCACGCTCATGGTCGACCTGCTGTTCTACGATGATGACGACCTTTTCGTGAAAGAAGGCGCAGTCCGCACCATCCTTGATCCAGCGTGCGGCACGGGCGGAATGCTGGCGGAGGCGCAGGCTTATATGCGGCGGCACAATTCGCCCGCGAAGCTGTATGTCTACGGCCAGGATTATAACAAGCGCGCCTTCGCCACCGCCGCGTCAGACATGCTGATGAAGCAGGTGGACCACAACGGGCACGGCGAGAACATTCAGTTCGGCGATACCTTTACCGACGACAAGTTCGCGGAGGAGGGCAAGAACCGGTTCGATTACTTCATCGCCAATCCTCCTTTTGGTGTGGATTGGAAGAAGCAGCAGAAGGAAATCGTGGCCGAGCACGAGCGCGGCAAGTCTGGCCGGTTCCATGCCGGGCTGCCGCGCGTGAACGATGGATCATTGCTGTTCCTGCAGCACATGATCTCGAAGTTCGAAGACTATGCGCCTGCCAAGCAAAAATACGGCTCGCGCGCCGCCATCGTCTTCAGCGGTTCGCCCTTGTTCACCGGCGGCGCTGGCGGTGGCGAAAGCAACATCCGCAAATGGATCATCGAAGAGGACATGCTGGAGGCGATCATCGCCCTGCCGGAACAGATGTTCTACAACACCGGCATTGGCACCTACATCTGGATCGTTACTAACCGGAAGGCGAAGGCCCGCAAAGGCAAGATCCAGCTGGTCGACGCGCGTGACACCTGGATTCCGATGCGCCGCAGCCAAGGCGACAAACGGCGCAAGATCGGTGAAGGTCCCGCGCTGGAGGGCGATGACCGTCCGGACGAGCCGGATCAGATTGCCGACATTGTTCGCCGCTATGGCCAGTTCGCCCAAGGCGAGCAGTCCAAAATCTTCGACAATGACGATTTCGGCTACACTCGGGTCACGGTCGAGCGGCCGTTGCGGCTGCGTTATCAGATGACGGTAGAAGACAAGGCGCGCTTCCTTGATGCCGCGCCCCACCTGCTCGACGACATTCAGGCGATCGACAAGGAGCTTGGCCGCGAACCGTTGATGGACTGGAATGCCGCGTCCAAGTCCATTGAACGCATTGTGACGCAGCGCGGATCAAAGTGGCGCGCGGCGGACGAAAAGCTGTTCCGCAGCGTGTTCACAACCAAGGATGCGGGCGCGGAGAAAGTGCGCAAGGGCAAGGGCTTCGAGCCTGATCCCGATCTGCGCGATTACGAGAATATCCCGCTCAAGGTCGATATCGATACCTTCTTCGCGCGCGAAGTGCTGCCCCATGTGCCCGATGCCTGGATGGACCGGACCAAGGACAAGGTGGGGTATGAAATCAACTTCAACCGCCACTTCTACAAATTCACCCCGCCCCGCCCGCTGGCGGTGATCGATGCCGAGCTGAAACAGGCGGAAGAGGAAATCATGCGCCTGCTGCGGGAGGTGACGGAGTGAGCGGCGTCGATCAACTGCGCCAAATGGTTCCGGCGCAATGGCAATTGAAGCCTTTGCGGTCCGTTGCAGATTATCAAGTCAGCAATGTCGATAAGCTCATCGCCGAAGACGAAGAGCCCGTCCGGCTTTGCAACTAGAGCGATTTTCGATCAGTCTGGATCATATCCGCATGAACTGAAGTAGTTGGCGCATTCGGCGGGCCGGAAGATGTCGACGAGCTTGCCGATGAGGTCCCACAGGCCGCTGACGGTT
>Ga0209815_1002691_pt1 | contig 10613 bp, 2 predicted proteins | sample CoawatmetaG00DNA_FD_187507 | JGI IMG/M metagenome (GOLD analysis project Ga0209815, IMG submission 187507) | Marine microbial communities from the West Antarctic Peninsula - Coastal water metaG002-DNA (SPAdes) (version 2) | ecosystem: Environmental > Aquatic > Marine > Coastal ...
TTAGGAAAAGCTAAAACAAATGAAAAATTTAAATTTTTTAATATTCTATTATCATTAATTGTTCCTATTTTCTTTCATGCATTTTATGATTATTTTCTGTTTTTAGACTTTGTTCCTGGAATTTGGATCGGTGGTTTAGTTACACTTTTAATAGCTTTTTTTGTAGCAAAAAACTCAATCATTGAACACATGAATGCTTCACCATTTAAAAAGGATAAAGAAAAAATATAATATTTATTTTTTTACAATCTTAAATGTTTTCCTCACAGTTGTTCCTTCTAAAGTGACTAAGTAAGTTCCTGATGGAACACCAGTTAAATCTAATTCTGTTTTTCTACTATCTAAGATCTCTTGGTCTCTAGTAAACACCAAATCTCCTTTTGTGGTAAACACGCTCATCTTCACCCCCTTGTCTTCTCCATTTACAAAGACATCTACTTCACCTCTAGTTGGATTAGGATAATAAAATATATCCTCTGAAATAAAAATTTCTCTTTCTATCACTCCTTGACAATCTAAATCTGTACTTATCTTGATAATACTCAGTCCTGTTGGAAGGGTTGTATTAAATCTATCGCCTTTCACATCGAATCTTTCTCCATTAACCTCTATATTATAACTATTAGAGCCTCCAAGCTGAATGTTAGTGGTTCTTTTATCATTATCTACATCAACAAACGCAGATAAAGCTTTAGGCTCACCTATAGCCACTTCAAAGCACTGCTCGTAATCTGCTTGACCATCTACCTTAAAACAAACACTGTAGGTTCCTTTAGCAAGGCCTGTTACAGAAGCAGTCTTATTCTCGCCTGAAATTACAATACTCTGACCGAAATTATTTCCGTTTACAGAAATACTATAATCATGACTATTATCTTCAACACTAAGACTTAGTAAACCATCATTTCCTGCAATGCAGGTAGCGCTAATAACTTCAACCTTATTGTTGTTAAAAGGAAGTTCAAAAACAACACAACCATCAGTATTTACCTTAGAGCCTGTGGGAGTATCAGGACACTTATCAAAATCATTTAAAATACCATCCTCATCAAAGTCATTGCTAGTTATAGAAATCTGAACAAATCCAGCGGTACTTAATACTTTACCATCACTAACTCTAAAAATAAATGAATCATTTCCGAAATAACCTAATTCAGGCACATAAGTAACTAGACTGTCTTTAAGTGTAGCTGTTCCTTTAATTGGTGATGCTACTATTGAATATATTAAAACATCTTTATCTGCGTCAATACCTGATAGAATAATTTCTAATTTAATATCTTCAACAGTTGAGATGGTTTGAGATATAGGAACAGGATTGTCGTTAACTGGCGTTATCGCTAATGCGACAGTAGCTTTTGAACTATCAACTTTACCATCATTAACTTTAAATGTAAAACTATCTGTTAAAGCAGTGTCTGAATTACCTAAATAAGTCACTGTTGTTCCAACTAAATTTGCAGTTCCATTAGCAGGAGAATCTACGATCGAATAAGTTATGTCATCTCCATCTGGGTCTGTTCCTGCTATAGTTATGTTCACAGATACTTGTTCGGTAACAACAACGCCAGATTGTTCAATAGCAATAGGTTGATCATTAACTGGGGATATCGAAATTGAAATAATTCCAGGTGGGCTATCAGAAATACCATCATTAACTTTAAAATTAAACCTATCAGTTAAAGCAGAATCAGAATTACTTTTATAAGTAATATCAGTATTTTTTATTGTTTTTGGTAAATTATCATTTGTAATTACAACTCCGTCATCTTTTAAAGTGCCATTTAAAGGTAAAGTACTAACTATGTAAGTTAACTCATCCTCCTCCTTATCAGTTCCCGTTAATGTGATTTTTTTGTCAGTTTGTTCAGTAACATTCACATTTTGAGGCTCAGCAGTTGGGGCATCAGTAATAATCTTTATAGAAATTGACGATTCTTCACTTTCTAATAATCCATCATTAACAGTAAATGTAAATGAATCTGAGGAGGCGTCCTCTTTACTTAAAAAAGTAACCTTATTTCCTTTGATTATTGTGCCTGAAGTTATGGCTTGGTCATTATTATTGGGGTCAGTCAATGCTCCGTTAGGTATGGTAATTATTTTAAAAACAAATGAATCATCAATACTTTGATTAACTTTTTTAATATCATCTAAATGATAGTAAGCACCAGGATTAGACTCCCCATGATCAATACGAAATTCTATTTTCATAAAATCTGCTGTTCCGTCCCAGAATTGACCACTTCTTGGGTATGATTGAGATGAAACGGTTGAAAAATCGAATTCTAATGTATTCCATCCTTTTGAGAAATCTTTTGTTAATGCAATATATTCATTGTTAGTACTTTGCATTAAAACCATACTTAATTTATGAGTACTAGCGTCTGGCGAATAAACCTTTACAGAATATTTATTATCCCCATCCTTAACAATTTTAACTGGCTCATCTAACACAAATCCTGTTCTATCCCAAATATATGTGCCACGAGTAACTTTTCCTGTGTTGTTAGAAGCATCTTCAGGATCATTAGAGATTGCAAATGCCATTCCTGAAAATTTTTCCTCTAAATTAAATTCAATTGGTATGTGAGCTCCATCTGGATCAGAACCTTCTAAACTAATATTTTTTGATACTTTTTCTGTAAAAAAAACTGTCTTACTCGTAGCAATAGGAATATCATTTACTTGGCTAATTAAAATAGAAACTGTTGCATTTTCACTTGCGGAATTGCCATCGAAACTTTTAAAAATAAATGAATCAGATGTTGCATTATCTGAACTACTTATGTAAGTTACCTGATTTGATGAAATAGAGCCTTTAAAAATGGTGTTATTACTATCAGCAGGATCTAATAAACGTCCATTGGAAGGGGTGGCTACTAAGATATAACTTAAACTATCTCCTTCAGGATCATTTCCTGTTAACGTTATACTTTTCTCTATATTTTCAATTGCAGAAACATCATCTTGAGAGACAGCAACTGGTGAATCGTTTACCGGAGTTATTGAAATAGTTATAGTAGCTATTGAACTATCAACTGTACCATCATTTACCTTGAATGTAAAACTATCGGATGAGGCTGTGTCTGAATTACTTGTGTATATAACTGTTCGCCCACTTATCGTATAGGTCCCATTGGATGGTGCATCTACAATAATATAAGATAATTTATCGCTATCAGCATCAGTCCCAACTAAATTAATAACTCCAGCCATTTGTTCAGTTACAGTAATGTTTTGATCACTAGCAACTGGAGGATTATTAATTGAATTATTTGAAATAGAAAATATCTTAGTAAATGAAATAAAACAAATTAAAAATATAGTAACATTTCTTTTCATAAAATATTACCTAAGTAGTGTGAAAGGTCCGTTTTTATAAATTAGATCGCCATTAAAAGCTTTACCAGCAACTTGACAAATGTAATTTCCGTTTTCTGCAAGTTTTCCATTAATTGTACCATCCCATCCAATTAATTTATTTTTATCTACTTTTTCATAATAGATCAAAGTCCCCCATGTATCAAAAACCTTCATATTAACTTCAGTTAAACCATAGTAAACTGGCCTAAAAGTATCATTTAATCCATCAGAATTCGGAGTAAAAGCATTAGGCAACTCTAATTCATACGAATCTCCAATAAAAATAGTTTTAGTCAATGAATAAAAACATCCCCCTATGTATTCAACATAAATTGTAACATCATAAGATCCTATCTTGGAATATGTATGAGTTGGGTTATTGATAGACGAGGTTGTTCCATCACCAAAATCCCATTCAACACTTAAGAAGTTTTCAGTGGATAAATTAGAAAAAGTAATTGGATCATTAAATGTCAATGCATTAAACTGTTCTAAGTAAAAAGATGTATAATCAAAATCTGGGTATCCCAGTTTTGGTACAGCCACATCAAATAAAATTGTCTTTGAACAGCCTAGGTTATCAGTTATTTTAACTTGATATGCACCTTCTGTTTTAGTTTCCATTATTTGACCATTATCTCCTGGAATATTTAACACAATACCAGCTGACCACTCAACTTTATAAGGAAATACTCCACCTGAAATAGTCAATTTATTTACTTGATATACTTCTCTACTCTCGCAGACAATTCTTAAGCTAATATCTAATTTAACATCCAAGTCAATCTGCCTTTTAATCACAAATGACTCTTCAACTTTACAACCTTTAGAGTCTGTGACAGTTACCGTGTAATTATTAGCACCAATTCCTGTTAAATCTTCCGTAGTCTCACCATTAGACCAAGAAAAAGAATATGGAGGATTTCCTCCAACTACTTGAAGGTCTATACTCCCACTTAAAGGATTATCGCAATCTACGGCATCACTAACAAATGAAGAAAGTATTAACTCAGCAGGCTCAAGTATTTGAAAAACTTCATCTATTACACAACCAAAGCCATCAGTTAAAACAACGTTATAATTACCAGGCTTTAAATTAGTTCTATTAACTCCTGCGCTAGCATCATCGGACCAAGTTACTGTTATAGGCGATTCGCCTCCGTCAATATTTAAGCTTATTGTACCATCATTATCTCCGAAACAAGTAACAGGGGTTACTACAGGAACTATATTAAACAATGGAGCTTGTTTGATTATAATGTCTACAGATTCTTCACAAAGATTTTTATCGATTACTTTAACAGTATAAGTCCCTGCTGGTAAATTCTCTCTTGCTGCACCATTTCCAAAGTCACTCCACTCATAAGTATAAGGTACCACTCCACCAGATGGAGTTACAGTAATTGTTCCATCATTTAATCCAAAACAGTTAAGATCTGTTTTTACAATTTCAACTTTTAAATCCTCTGGTTGTGTTAATTCTACATTTTCTAAAGTTGTAATACAACCGTTTTCATCTGTAACTTTTAAATCATAAACTCCAAAAGGAATGAAACTAAGGTCACCTTTATTAAAGACGTTACCAACATCTCTGTTATACTTGTTTCCGAGGTTATCTGTCCATTCATAATTAAACGGTGCGGTTCCACCTGACACAGTAACTAATATTTTTCCAGTTGAATCTCCAAAACATAAAATATTCAACTTTTCATCAAGAGTAATACTTAAAAAATTAGGTTCAACTATTTCATAATTAAATGAAAGGGTTTCGCAACCATCTGTTAAATCAAGTTTGTAAGTTCCTGGTCCTAAACCAGTTGGATTAGTTGTGTCTCCAGCCTTTAGGCCTGATCCATTTTCAGTAGACCATACATATTTATAAATCCCTGTTCCTAGTGTTGCTGAGATTTCAATAGCTCCATCATTATCACCAAAACATGTTATATTTTTTTTACTTATAACTTTATATAAAATTAATTGAGGTTCAGTTAGTGTATAAGTTTTTGTTATTACACATAAGTTCTCATCTTTAACAGTCAAAGTATAATTTCCAGGTCCTAAACTAGACTGTGTTCTGTTTTTTGGGTCTATTATGGTAGTACCGTTAGATGTAGTCCAAGTATAATCGTAATTTCCGCCATTTAAAGTCCCCCCTGAGGCGACTGCTTCAATTTTACCATCATTAGCTCCATTGCAGCTTATGTTAAAAACATCATTTCTAAACAATGAAATAGTCTCGGAAATAGTTAGTGGTGAGGCTGGCTGAGTAAAAGTTCTATTTACTGATACTTTTGTGGCTCCATTTAAATCTATTACAGTAATATTATAGGTTCCTGCTTTAACACTAAAAGTGTGGTTTAAATCATTTTTCGGATCGGAAACTTCTTCAATAGCTATTCCATTAAAATCTGTCCCTTTTAAAGTATAAGTATATGGAGCAACAGCAGTTTGAGTAATTATAGCTTTAAAAAGTCCTGTAGACTCCCCATAACACAAAATATTAGTTGGATCAGTTCCTAAACCTATTAAAAGTTGATTAGGTTCAATTAATGTAAACGACTTTGATATATTACATCCATTAGAATCAGACATTTTTAATGTGTAAGTACCAGCTGATAAATTTAATTGATTTTGTTGAGCTGCAATTAGCCCACTTCCATCTACTGTACTCCACTCATAAGTATATAGACCATTAATGTCAGGAGCGCCTCCAGATGATAATATAGTAATTACTCCGTCTGAAGAACCAGAAATACTAACCTGAAAGTTATTATAATTTGACATCGTCCCCGTGAAGTCAATAGCATTAGGTTCTGTCAAAACATAATCGGTAATTTTGGTACAGGTATTATCATCAGTTACTGTTAATCTGTAAGTTCCAGTAGTCAAACCAGTTTGATCAGCTACACTATTGATAAGATTAGCTCCAGTACCTCCACTTACTATTTCCCAAGCATATGTATAATCTTGTAAAACATTATCTACAGTGGCTCTATATCCACCGGCAACTGTAATATCTATTTCTCCATCATTTTCTCCAATACAACTAATATTATAACCTGTAAAATCTTTTAAAGTTGAAGTAACAACTATTGGAGGTGGCTCTTGAACCAAAAATGTTGAATCAAGTGTACAACCATTACGATCTGTTACTGTAAGAAGATAAGTACCAGCAGATAAACCTGACTGATCTTGATTAGTAGCGGAAAAACCTGAGCCATCTGCTGAAGTCCAAACGTAATCATATGTAGAATCTGCTTTTGGAGTCCCTCCAGAAACTGTTATATCAATAGTCCCATCAACTGCTCCACTACAACTAACATTGAAGCCGTTAAAATCAGTCTTAATATCAATGATAGATAAAATATTAGGTTGGTCAATAGTGTAAGTTTCTTGTTTATTACAACCATTTGCATCAGTCACTGTGACTTGATAAATTCCAGGACGAAGTTTTGTTTGATTTTGAGATTTAAGTTTTGTACCATCTAATAAGCCACCATCACTTGCAATCCATTCAAAATCATAACTATCAGGATTACTTGCATCATCAGATTGAAACTTAGTTCCTCCTGTAATATTTAAAGTTATAGAGCCATCATTTGCCCCATTACAACTTATATTTTTTCCATTAAAATTAGATTCTGTCTCAATAATATCTAAAACATCAGGCTCTGCAACTACAAAATCTTTTACAACAGAACAATTATTGTTTTTATCTGTAAGGGTTAGTCTGTATGTTCCTGATGTTAGATTTACTTGAGGAGATCCACCAGAAGCATTAAGTCCTGTACCAACACCACCTGAAATAATACTCCAGGCATAATTATAAGTAGTATCATCATTTGGAGTTCCCCCTTCAACACTAAAAGTGATTTTACCATCATTTTCTCCATTACAACTTATATTAACTTGATTTGCTGCATCTAGGCCATATTGAATATATTCTAAAATAACGATATCTTTTAAAGCTAGTGCTTTGTCGGGTTGTGAAAGTGTTTTTGTTGCTGTTGTAATATTACACCCATTAGCGTCAGTAATTTTCACTTGATAATCACCTGCTTTTAAAATAAATGTTTTTGTAAGGACGGTTTCGTTAGCCAATGAGTTATCAATGTCATTACCTAAGTAATCAGTTCCAGTCAGTTGGTAAGTGTAAGGTCCTATTGACTCTGAATCAATATCTACTTTAATTGATCCGCTATCATCAAAACAGTTTATTACAGTGGTTATACTTGCATCTAAAGATCCTGTAAGCTCATTAGGTTCTACTATTGTATAACTTTCAGTAACATTACAGTTGTTTCTGTCTGTAACCGTTACATTATAAGTGCCTGGACCAAGATTTTCAATATCTTTAGTGGTCGCGGTGTATGATATATCTCCTGTTTTTGTCCAAGCATAAGTGTAGGTTCCATCAGCCTTTAATACTCCTCCAGTTGGCATTATAGTTATCTTACCATCGTTAGCTCCAAAACAGCTTATATTAACCCCTCCACTATAACTAGATAAAGTTGTTCCATCAATTGTATATTCTACAACAAATTGTTTTGCTGTTGCATTATAGACATCATTCCATTTTCCAGAAATATACATTTCTATATAATCTTCAGTATATATATTGCCAGAATCATTAGGTTCAGAACCATCCCAGTTTAAATAGGTGCTAGTACTAGATCCTGCTATCCATTTAAATGTATTTTCAGTTAAAATATCGTTTAAACCAATCCATATATTAGCAGCTACATTATCTACAAGCCACTGATTTTCAACTGCAGAATCAATAGCAACTAAATAGCCTTTAACAGCTGAAGAAGTGTCTCTAGACTCTAACCAAGTTCTATTGAAATTAGACCTGTAGTATTTTGAAGTTCCGTTTTCACCTAAATAAGTGTAATCTCCCTGTAAACCAGCAGGCATATCTATTTTTGTAATATTTAAAGGGCCTGGGTCGTTAAGAGTAAATGTTCTAGTAATAGAACAAACGCCTGTTTTATCTTTTACTACCACCGAATAATCTCCTGCAGTCAATCCAGTCTGAGTTGAAATATTATCCGTAGATATATCTAAACCAGAACCATCTGTTGTTGTCCAAGCATAATTATAAGTAGTATCATCATTAGGAGTTCCTCCGTCGATTACTAAAGCAATAGAACCATCGCTTCCGTTATTACAACTTATCTGAAAACCATTAAAAGCATTATCATCGCCTGACAATACAATACTATTAAAAGACATACCAGCAGCAGGCTGAGTAATTGATTTTTCATCAGTAGTTTTAGTACATCCGTTCTTGTCAGTGATAACTACTTTGTAATTTGTACCAGCTTTCAAGCCCGTGAATTCCCAACTAGTTTCGGTTTTTTCAGTTACAGTTAAAGATACTGCGTTACCGTTATAATCAGTTCCGGTTAATATGTAGGTATATGGCCCCTCTGATACTTGGGTAACATTAGCTTTTATTTTTCCTTCACTTCCATCAAAACAATCAATTGCAGTGGGATTTTCAATACTCACTAAAAGTTCAGCATTTTGAGTAATTGTGAAGGAACTGCTTGCTGTACAACCATTAGCATCTTCTACATTAACATTATAAGTTCCTGGCCCTAAACCAGTTTGATCTTTATCAGTAGTCACTAAACCAGATCCGTCTATTGTATTCCAAATAATTTTATAAGTACCAGGATAAGTAGCATCATCATCAGGAAATTTTGTTCCTCCAGAAATAGCTAAACTAACATTCCCGTCAGATTCTCCTGAGCAACTTATATCATTTTCTGTCGGTACTACTGAGATTGAAGCTGGTGAGGAAATAACATATTCTTCAGGAAATAATATTTCACACCCTAATTTTTTATCAGGATTTGCATCAGTATTAAGAGCTACAGTTTCTTTAAGCTTCAAACGATATGTTCCTGGACCCAAATCTTCAAAAACAGCTTCCCATCCATTTCTAACATTATCAATATCAAATGAAAAAACAGTGGAAGATGAAGAAATAGGGGAATCTAATGCGCCAACATTATATAATAAAAAAGTATAAGCTGATCCATAATTTATAGGATTGAAAGGATTTCCATTAAATGGTTCTGTCCATCCACCAAATCCTCTAAAAGTTAATTTTCCGTTTGCATCTCCGTTACAAAGTAATTCTTGAACAGTTGTTTCTTTATCTAAAAGTTCATGATTTAAGGTAGTGGCACTATTTACAGCGAAATCTTTTTCTTTAACACATTCATTTTTATCAGTAAAAGTAAATTTATAGTCACCTAAAGAAATGTCTTCAAATGTGAGTGTGTAATTTGCCGATGTAAAAGCATCGCTATCACCATCTTTAGTATAATTAGTTGTGTTAACTTGAGTGTAAATAGTTGTACCACCTTGAGATAAAACCCAAGTAATTGGCTTAGCTGCTCCTTCTATTCTCAAAACTACCTTTGCATTTGTGTCAGCAGCACACTCTTTACCCGCAAAAAGAACACTAGTTCCGAGTTCAGCAGCATTAGAAATAGTAAAGACTCCCTCAAGAGTTCTTCCGCATCCATCTGTAAAAGTATATGAATAGTTACCAACGGCTAAACCTGTAATGCTGAAAACTGCATCCGTTTGTGACACATTTGCTACTTCTTCATTAGCTGCATTTAAGACTATTAAAGTATAGTTAGCACAGGGCTTAGTTCCTTGAAAAGTAACTTCACTTAATGTAATGACTTGAGCTTGAGTACAAGAATTAAACAGATTACTGATATTAGTAAAAGGACTAATTAGATAATATGTTACATTGACCGAAGAAAGATTATTTACAGTTCCGTTGTCATCAAAAACTCTAAGATTTACTGTAATAGTTTCAATTGGATTTCCTATGAAAGTAAATGTCTTTCCATTGAAATTCACATTGGTATTACTGCTAGTCTTAACTGAATTAATTTCAAAATCCCATTCTGATGGAATAGGGTTGCCAGTTCCAAATCCATATTGAGTATTATCACCAACATTTTTAAACCTAGATTTATTTAAACTTACCGTAATGCTAATGTCGTCATATGTAAAATCTGTTTTAGTCATCGTCCAAATATGATTTGTAGTGACGTCAGTAGTGTATGTGTTGTTTTCGCCTAAATTAATATAGTTTTGACTATAGTTATAGTTTGAAAAAATTCCCATAAACAAAAAAAGAAACTGTATTTTAAACGCTATGTTTTTTATTTTTTTCAAATCATTTAATTATTTACAACCACATGGTATAGGGT
>Ga0209815_1002696_pt1 | contig 10602 bp, 9 predicted proteins | sample CoawatmetaG00DNA_FD_187507 | JGI IMG/M metagenome (GOLD analysis project Ga0209815, IMG submission 187507) | Marine microbial communities from the West Antarctic Peninsula - Coastal water metaG002-DNA (SPAdes) (version 2) | ecosystem: Environmental > Aquatic > Marine > Coastal ...
AGCGTGTATAAAAAAGACGCCCGTCCATTCGACAGGGCCCGGGAAATGCTGATAACCCTGGGCGAAATCACCCACCGGATCGACCGGGCCAAATGGTTACTGGCCGATATCGAACAGACCTTGCGTCAACAGAGGGAGCGCCTGGAGCGGGCTGGCATTACCGAGAAGCCGGTTGCCCTGGTGAACTTTTTGGATGACCGCCATGTCCGCATCTATGCCCCCAACGGTCTGTTCCAGACTGCCCTGGAAAACCTTGGGCTTACCAATGCCTGGTCAGATCCAGGCAACTACTGGGGGTTTTCAGCCATAGGCCTTGAATCTGTGGCAGATGCACGAAACAGCCGCATCGTGGTGATAGAGCCACTGGTTCCGGGCCTGGCTGACAGTCTGGCTAACAGTCCCTTCTGGACCTACCTGCCACCGGTACAGAACGACGAGATCTACCGGATTCCCGCTGCCTGGCCTTTTGGTGGGGTTTATCCGGTGAAGCGCCTGGCCATTGCCCTGACCAACGCTCTGATTGAAGGGGGCAGTGACAATGTCCGCCGCTGAATCCGCTCTGCACACCGCCAGTCGCCCGGAGATTCCAGCCAGGCTCCCGATTGCGGTCGCGTTACTCTGGCTTACCGCATTCAGCGCCAGCGCCTTACCCTGGTTCGACCAACTGCACTTTTCACAGCTTCTCGCCGCATTCTGGACCTTTGATGGCAATCAGTACGCCTCCGTTCTGGCCCACTTCAGCTGGGCACCGAGGGTCTCCATCGCGATACTGATTGGCTGCGCACTGGGATTGGCAGGAGCTGTTACCCAACAGGTACTTGGCAACCCATTGGCCTCACCCACTACCCTGGGGGTCGAAGCCGGAGGACAGTTCGGTGTTACCTTTGCCACCCTGTTTGCACCAGGTTTGCTGGCTTTCAGCCCTGATCTTGCCGCAATAGCCGGTGGTTTGCTCGCCATCGGCCTGGTAATAGTGCTCACCTGGCGGCTTGGCTTCTCACCTGTCACCGTGATTCTGGCCGGGCTGGTGGTGACCTTTTTTCTCGGCGCCATCAACATGGCCTTCCTGCTTCTGAAAGGTGAGTGGCTCGGTAATCTGTTTATCTGGGGCGCGGGATCTCTGGTACAGAACAACTGGACCCCATTCTTTGATCTGCTTCCCAGGGTGCTGGTTATTGCAGCGCTCATGCTGGCCCTGATGCGCCCGCTACAGCTGCTTCAGCTTGGTCAGGCCTCGGCAGATTCGCTGGGAGCAAAGGTGTCGTGGCTTCGCGCCGCTGCACTTTTCCTGGTGGTGCTTATGAGCTCCGTGGTGGTGAGCCGGGTTGGTCTTGTCGCATTTGTTGGCCTGGCAGCACCAGTATTGGCAAGACTGCTGGGCGCCAGAACACTGACCGAACGACTGTTCTGGAGCACACTGGCTGGTGGTGGCCTGCTGTTACTGGCGGATACTCTGGCACAATGGGCGACTGCCTGGGATGGCGGCTCGCTGGTGCCGACCGGCACGACCACCGCTCTCATTGGCGGCCCGGTTATCCTTCTGGCGCTTCAGGGGTTCCGAAACACTCACCATATGCCTGACCAGGGCAACGGACCTGCGGGCTTTCTGCCGCGCCGCCGAAGCCCGCTGTTGGTTGCCGGAACTCTGTGCTCTCTGTTAGCCCTGACGATCATTCTTTCCATGAGCTGGTCTCCGGGTCTTGAAGGTTGGAACTGGACCCCGTTGGCGCAGTGGACAGACGCCTGGGTATGGCGAGGCCCAAGATTAATGGCTGCTATCCTTGCCGGCATGGCTCTGGGTATGGCCGGCACCCTGATTCAGCGGATGACCGGCAATCCCATGGGCAGCCCGGAGCTGCTGGGCATCAGCGGCGGTGCAGCGTTGGTGATGGTGGTTATGGTCCTGACAGGGCTTGAGATTGGCCGGCTTGGCCAACTGGCGGCGGCCACGGCGGGTGCCGCCGGCGCTCTGGGCCTGTTACTGCTGCTGGCCCGCAAGCACCAGTTCGCGGGCAACCAGCTGTTGCTTGGCGGCCTGGCACTGTACGTTTTCATGGATGCCGGCCTGAGACTGGTGATGGCCTCTGGCGGCACCGTGGCAGCGCGCCTGCTGAACTGGATGTACGGCTCCACCTGGCTGATCTCGGAATCCGAAGCCTTCGGTTTACTGGCATTGGTGGTAGGCCTTTCGACCTTGCTCTTGCTTGCCCTGCGACCGCTCACACTGCTGCCCCTGGGCGAAACATCCGCCTCTGCCCTGGGACTGCGGGTGCCACGGGCGCGACTTCTTCTACTGGTGCTGGCTGCCGTGCTGACCGCGGCGTCAACTGTAGTGATCGGGCCATTAAGCTTCGTCGGGTTGATCGCCCCGCACCTGGCCCGGGTACTGGGACAGCAGACCGTGGGCCGGCAAATGCTGGTCGCAGCCCTGGCGGGGGGGCTACTGCTTTCACTGGCCGACTACCTGGCCCGGGTTCTGGTGTATCCCAATCAGCTACCCGCGGGGCTGCTGGCCGCCCTGGTCGGCGGCTTGTACTTCCTGTGGGGGCTAAGCCGTCATGGTCGCGGCTGAGGCAGCAACGCAATGGCTGACGGATTACCACAATCTGTTGGCCCGCCACGGCCTTGACGCTACCACTCTGATGGACAGCACACTGACACCCGCCAACCGCGAACAACCCGCGTTGTTCTCCCTGGCCCAGCTACTGGCAAATCCAGACCTTCTGCAACAACAGGTCCTCAAGGACTATCTGGATGCCGATCATCCGCGATTCCGCAAGGCGCGGCTTTCTGTCCTGCACCAGAGCCTGGCACTTCAGATTATCGGACCATTGGTGATCCGGCTGTTCAGGGATGGCAGCAGTGCTGCACTCGATCCCCGGCGGGTTTTCCTGTGCCCGACAACATCAACACCAGCGGACCCGTCTCGCTGGCAATATGCGGCCAGTAAACAGGAGATCCTGGAGCCTGAGGCGTTCATAAGAATTCTCAGTGAACAGATGCAAGACTGGTACGGTGTGTTCCGGCAGCATTTCGGGGTTAGTCCGGGTGCCTACTGGAGCAGTGTCGGGCTGGCGTTGGGTGCGCCCTATTCAGTGGTGTGGAACCGGGTTAATCCGGCAGAGTTGTGTAAACAGGCCGATAGCTGGCTGGCGCAGTTCAAATGCGAGGCCAACCGATACATTGACTGGATTCCGGCAGAATTCGGCCAACAGTGGTGTGCCATCCCTCAGCGCAAAGGGTGCTGCCTCAAATATTTATTGCCCGGAGGCGGCTATTGCGGAACATGTGGGATCTATCGGAAAGAGCGGATCAGCTAGCTCCGACCATCGAAACCAGTATCACTCCCAACGCAATCAATCCTATGACGGCACCTGAACCTGCCGCCAGCTTCAATCCATCGAGTATTTCCTGTTCCGGATTCATGCTCACTCTCCTTGAGGCTTGATCAACAAAAACCGGGGCAGCCAGCGCAGCGCCGACTGCCCCACCCTGTGATTAATACACCCAGGAAACGGTCAGGCTGGCATTGGCCGGCTCACCGTAGAAACCCTGGGCCGAGGCACCAAATTTCTTCAGGCTCTCGATGTACTTCTCGTCGGTAACGTTGTTTACGTTCAGGGTTGCATTCCAGTGTCGGGCGAAATCATAGCTTGCCATCAGATCCAGCACCGCATAGCTGTCCTGCTCTGTGACGATGGTCTCACCGGCATTCGGGCCGGTAGTCGCAACACCCTGTTCCTGGGTAATCTCAGACTGCCAGCGTACCTTGCCACCAAGCTTCAACCCTTCGACCCCAGGCACCTTCCAGGTAGCGCGCAACTGGGCTAGATGCTCTGGCACGAAGGACTTGGCCCCTTTACCATCCTTGTCCTCAATATCCACATAGGTATAACCGGCGAAGAGCTGGATTCGGTCGGTGAGATCACCCACTATTTCGGCTTCCACACCCTGGCTGGTCAACCCATCCACAGCGGTGTAGTAAGAATCATTGGTTCCGGCGAACACGCCTTCTGCCTCGGCTACGTTCTTCTGCTCAGTCTGGAACAAAGCAATAGTGGTATTCACACGGTCGTTCTGAAACTCACTTTTCAGGCCCAGCTCGTAGTTGACCCCGTCAATCGGATCCAGTCGATCACGATTGATGTCCACCTCAGTCTGGGGAGTGAAAATCTCGGTATAGCTGGCGTAGACCGAATGATCGTCATTGATGTCGTAGATCAGACCTGCATAGGGTGTTTTCACGGCATCGTAGCTGCTTTCCTTGGTCGCTCCGTAGCTTTCGCCCTTGTTATCCAGCCAGGTCAGACGGAGCCCTGTAATGGCGGTGAGTTGATCGGTCAGCGACCAACGAGCGGCAGCATAGGTGGACGTTTCGCGGTCGGTCCAGTCAGAGCCCGAAGGAGCATAGACCAAGTCTGGCTTGGCAAAATTGCCATCCCAGTCATTGAGAGGAGGCAGCGGAACGAAAACACCCTGTGTGTAGTTATAATCGAACCGCGACTCATCTTCGGTTTCTGAACGGGACCAATTGACCCCAACCACCAGTTCGTGAGTTCTATCGGCCAGGGTGAAGGGGCCAGTGGCATACGCATCGACCACCCATTGTTCCACATCCAGGTCGTATTGACTTGGATAGGCAAACAGCCCCTGGCCGGTTTGCCGATCCGGAGTCCCGAACTGATATAAAAGCTCAGAATCACTTTCATTCTCCAAACGGAACACCGTGCCCGTGGCTCTCCAGCCACCAGCAAGCTCCTGACGCAATTCAACAAAGCTGTTGTGCTGGGTGTTGTCCCAGTAGGACCAGTCTGAAGCCGTGCTGGTTGAACGCGCAAAATCCGTCGCTGAGCCATCGGAGTAGAACAAAGGCAGCGCACCCCACAACGGACTGTCTGTATCAGACGTCTGAATGGCGTGGCCAAGAGTTAGCAACGTGGTATCGGTCAGGTCTGCTTCCAGCACCCCGTAGAACATCTGCTTTTCGTTGTTATACCGGTCAAGGTAGGAGCCTTTGTCCTCATAACCGGCAACCACCCGGCCGCGCACCGCACCGGATTCAGACACGGCACCGGAAACATCACCGACAATCCGTTTTTTGTCCCAGGAACCACCAGTCACCGCAACCGAGGCATTGGTGTCAGCGGTTGGGCGCTTGCGGATAAAGTTGACTGTCGCGGCCGGGCTGCCGGAACCGGTCATCAAACCGTTGGCGCCCCGAACCACCTCCACGCGATCAAAGAAGGCGGTGTCCAGCTCACCCTGAACGTTGTCATATACCGCCGGCATGCCAACACCGTCGTACTGGAAGTTGTTGATATCGAAACCACGTGAGGTGTAGTACGTGCGGTCTGTTTCCACCGACTCTACGGTGACACCGGTGGTGCCTTCCAGAACATCGTTGATGTCGTTCTGGGCGAAATCGTCCATCTGTTCGCGGGTAATGACCGTGACGGCCTGGGGGACCTCCCGGTGTGACAGCTCCATCTTCATGGAGGTTGTGCTGGCTCCGCTAATGTAACTCTCCGTCGCTTCCGAGGCCACCTGGCCACGGCTTGCGGTAACATCCAGGGCTTCCAATGCCTTCGGTTCGCTGCCCTGCGCTGCTGCCAGTCCTGGCAGAGTCGCACACATCATGGCAGTGATCAGGGTTTTTCTTCTAAATCGGGGCTCCGGATTCAGAGACATCTAACGGCTCCTTGGTTGATTAAGACCACGTCATTTTTAAACCCCACTATGTTAATGCGAATGGTTTAGATTTGAAACACCAAATGCAAATGATCCGAAATTATCGCGAAACTCTATATCTCCAGAGGCTCGCATCGGCCGCAATACCACGACCTGCTATGGTTATTGCAGGTGCTGAAGATCTCTAAGAACAACAGAGAGGCGGAGACGGATATGTTCAAGCGCAAATTCTGGAAGTGGCCTCTGGCCAGCCTACTGGTCTCGGCAGCCCTGGCCACACAGGCAAACCAGACCTTTCAATCTGATAAGGCAGACTTTCATCTGGAAACCGTAGCCGCGGGGCTGGAACACCCCTGGGCCATCGCTTTCCTGCCCGACGGATCTGCACTGATTACCGAAAGGGAAGGCCGTTTGCGAATTCTGGAAGATGGGCAACTTCGCAGTGAACCAGTCAAAGGCCTGCCGGAGCTAGTCGTTTCGGGCCAGGGTGGTCTGCTGGATGTACTGCTGCATCCGGATTTCGAGGCTAACCGGCTGTTATTCCTTAGCTACGCGCATCGTAATCGCGAGGGCATGACCACACGGGTTGCCCGGGCAACTCTGGCTGACAACTCTTTGCAAGATGTCGAGGTGATCTTCGAGGCTCTTCCCCGCTCAAACACCAGCCGGCACTTCGCAGGCCGGATGCAGTTTGATCGCGACGGCAATCTATACATCTCAGTCGGTGACCGGGGTGAAATGGATCGTGCTCAGGATACCGCAGACGATGCCGGTGGCGTTCACAGAATCACCATCAGCGGTGAGCCGGCAGAGGACAACCCCTTTGCCGATCAAAGCGGCTTCAACGCGTCTTTCTTCACCTATGGCAACCGCAACATTCAGGGTATGACCCGGCACCCACAAACCGGTGAGATCTGGAGCCATGAACATGGCCCCCGGGGCGGCGATGAGGTCAACGTCCTTCGCGCGGGTAATAACTATGGCTGGCCCAAGGTCACCTACGGCATTGACTACTCGGGCCTGCCGATCTCCAGTCGTACCACGATGGAAGGCATCACAGAACCACTGCATTACTGGGACCCATCCATTGCGCCCTCTGGCATGGCGTTCTACACCGGAGATCTGTTCCCTCAGTGGCAGGGCGATCTTTTTGTCGGCGCCCTGAAGCTTCAGAAACTGGTGCGCTTGTCCCTCGACGGAGAAAAAGTCATCGAGGAGGAAGATCTGCTCACCGACCTGGGTGAACGTATCCGCGATGTGCGTATGGGGCCAGACGGCGCACTCTGGCTGCTGACCGACTCCGATAACGGCAAGGTATACCGGATGGTGCCGGCGGATTGAGGCTCAGTGCGGGTCGTTGGTTCTTTCGGTTTTTTCGAACTGCGGAAGGTTGTCGGTGATCTCGAACCAGTCGGATTTCGACCCCACATAAACGTGCTGGGCCGCCTGTTTTCCCAGCGGCTCATTGATCACGCCAATTCGCAGCCGGAGGATGCCCGGAATAGCGTCGACCCGGCTGTAAAGAGGGCTTCCACAACGGCTACAGAAGGCCCGGTATTTGCCGGGCCGGGATTCAAATTCGGTGATCCGGTCCTCACCGGCCGTAAATCGGAACCGGACAGCCTGAACCGGCGCACTGGCTGAAAAGGCACTGCCATGATTGCGACGGCACTGGCTGCAATGGCACAGCGCTATAGGCCCAATCGGGCCATCGTATTCAAACTGGATATCACCACAAAGGCACTGGCCGGTATACATAACACTCCTGGCTCCGCGAAGGCTCACTGTTCGCGCAGATGATACCGGCTGGCAGCCGGATTAGCAGCCCCGGTTCCGCAAACTCGTTACCCGTAGTTTTTTTCCAGATAAGCAAGAATGCGAGCCGATTCAAACAACCCCTCCCCGCTATTGGGATCTTCCAGATAGGGCACCTGCACCCGGCCATGTTGCTGGAAAAACGCGTCCCGCTTGCCGCCAGGAATGGGCCGGTACGGACCGGGTTTGATGCGCTGTCGGGCAGGTCCGACTTCGGTCCAGTGTTCCTTGCCCAGATTATGCAAGGTGTACGGAATCTCGTTTTCGCAGAGTCGTTCCCGAATCAGGCGCGAGAACGGGCTGCCTTCGAAACTCCACAAGTGAAGCCCCTGCTCAGGGCGCCGGGCTGGCCGCGCACGCATCCCGCGAAGTTCACTGGCCCCGGAGCCTGCAGCGCCGAGTGCCGGTTGCCAGGGACGGCCCTGGTAGTAGCGAGGCACGGAACGATGCGCATACTGGCGGAACAGATACTCGATAATCGCCTCGGATTCATACAACACTTCGCCGGTGTTCTGGTCATGCAGCAGGGGAAACTGCTGTTTGCCCCCCCAGGGCCTCGGCTTCCGGGCGAAATACCCGACCACCCTTCGGGCAAGGTCTGATCTCAACGTCCAGATGCAATGCCGTCAGTACCTCACGAACACGTCGGCAGTATGGACAGGCTTCAATGTCGTAGAGAACCAGCGGCTTCTCAGGTTGCGGAACAGCCTTGATAACCAGGCACCCGCGCCAGGCTGCAAAAGAGGAAGTGGCCACCGATTCCAGCACATTCACCTGATGTCTCAGAGTTTTTAACATGGTAGTTCCCTTGTTTTCGTCATTTTCTGCATTGTCCCACAGGAGAATCTGTGCCCATTGGCCCGCAGGCCCCTGTGCCGGCGTCATACTAACTCACTGATTCTTCAGGCCACTTACTCGATGTCACAAAAACTCAATATAAACAAAGACTCTACTGCCATTTTTTAACGTCATGTATAGCTTTTCTGCATAGTACATACGCAAAGAATGGGCTATTGTACAAAGAGAACACAACAACGGATTCCGGTCATGAATACTCAGGGGTTGCAGGCGGGCAAAAGCCTTGCCACAGGCAGATTTGCGTCAGGAGCAGTGGCGCTGGCCATCGCGTTGGCCAGCGCCCCGCTCGGCCAGGCTTTCGCTCAAGAACAGACCTCTGCGGAAGAGGCCTTTGCCAGCTCCCGTCACTGGGCCAGCCAGATCCGAAGTTACGCCAGCAAATCCCTGAACAGCGATGAAGCTCTGAGTGTTGCCGTTATTCCCCTCAACGGCCCCGGCATTGAGCAGTATGTAAACGCTGACACACTGATGAGCCCGGGCTCCATCATGAAGCTGGTAACCACCTATGCTGCCCTGGAACTCCTGGGCCCTACCCACCACTGGAAGACCGATTTCCTCACAGACGGCATGATGGTGGGCGACAGCCTTGAAGGAAACCTCTACGTACGCTTCGGCGGCGATCCCAAACTGACTCTGGAACGGCTCTGGAGCACCCTGCGTGAACTCAAGAGCATGGGCATTAACCGTATTGAAGGCGACCTGGTGCTTGACGGTAGCTATTTCCGCGTCGACGGCGGTTTCCCGACGTTCGAGGATAACGGCGATAACCCCCACGCGCCCTTTCTGGTGGAACCCTCCGGCTATCTGACCAACCTGAATCTGCTGCATTTTCAGGTGCGCGCCGATGAGCGCGGAACACAGGCCTGGACAACCCCGGATCTGGGCGAAGTCTCCATTGATAACCGGGTAACCGCATTACCGGAAGGTCCCTGCCCTGCCCGCAGCCGGTTTGACTGGGAACCGGTATTTCATGAAAACCATCAAGTAACGGTTCGGGTAACCGGACAGTTACCGCAAGGCTGCCGCAGCACCACCTATCTGTCTCTGCTACCGCACGAACGGTACTCTGCTTCCGTGATTCGTTCTGTGCTATCGGAAATGGGCATTATTGTCAGTGGTGGCGACCGCTTTGAGGGCACACCGGAAGACGCACGGCTGATCATGCGCACCACCTCACCTGATCTGGTTTCCATGGTGCGAGACATCAACAAATGGAGCAGCAACGTCATGGCCCGCCAGATGCTGCTGACCATTGGCGCCGAGTTCCGCAAGGAAGATGACAAAGACGACCGGGTAGCCGGTATCCGAACGGTGTACGAATGGCTGGAGAATATGGGCATCAACACCGCAGGCATGGTGATTGACAATGGCGCCGGGCTAACCCGTCATGGTCGCATCACGGCCAGGCAAGGCGCCCAGATACTAGAACAGGCCTGGGACAGCCCCTACGCTTCCGACCTGATGGCCTCCATGCCCATTATCGCGATGGACGGAACCATGGCACGCCGGCTTCGCAACACCGGCATGGATGGCGAAGGCCGAATCAAGACCGGTTATCTGGAGAATGTTCGCTCAATCGCCGGGTTCACCCGGGACGATAACAACACCACCTGGGCCATTGTCGGCATGGTGAACAACGACCCTGCATGGAACGGCCAGGCGGTTCTGGATCGTGTGCTTTATTCTCTGCATTTCCGGCCACCGGTGGGGATGACCCTATCCCAATCCGCCGATGAAAATCCGGCATCTTCTATTCAATAAGCCAGTATAGCGAGTAGGGTGAGGCGTTACCGCCTCATCCCTCTCACAGAACCGTACATACGGGCCACGTATACGGCTCATGCCATTAACTCACCCCGAACTCGGGGACAGTGATGCCGGTTTTGACCTTCGCAAGATCCATCAGCTTCAGGTCATTGTGCAGGTAGGTGTTGGGCAGGGCCAGACTGGCCAGTGGAGATGCTGCATTGCGCCAGCTTTGCATCTTGATATGCCGGAACGGGGGTTGGTAACCCAGCTGTTTCAGCCTCCGATGCAGCCGACTCGGCTTTTTCCACTGCTTGAGCAACAGGCACGACAGCTCCACCTCCAGATTCGCCTCAAACGCACTCAGGCTCTGCCCATCGATTCCGGCCGCGCCCTTGTTGCGTTTGATGTGTCTGAAGGCTTCATACAGGCGCTGTTTTGACAGCAATTGCCCGTACAGACTGTAGTATTTCCTCATGCCTGCTCATCTCTGTG
>Ga0209815_1002699_pt1 | contig 10594 bp, 13 predicted proteins | sample CoawatmetaG00DNA_FD_187507 | JGI IMG/M metagenome (GOLD analysis project Ga0209815, IMG submission 187507) | Marine microbial communities from the West Antarctic Peninsula - Coastal water metaG002-DNA (SPAdes) (version 2) | ecosystem: Environmental > Aquatic > Marine > Coastal ...
ATTCATAGCGGTACATACAATCTTACCACCGCCGCCGCCATCACCTGAGCCACCACCACCAGCTTCAGAATTACCATAACTACTACCTTGTCCAGCCTTTGCTTTAGACTTAGCGGGAGCATTAAAGTTATCTTTTTGTCTATCGGCATAGGTAGTGTTAAATTCTTTTGATATAGAAGGGGCAAAAGTTGTACCTTCATTATCATCTCGTGTATTATCACGATCAAAGGTACGGGTTAATACATTAGTTCCCGGTTGATTTGTCCATGTTGCACCTGCCATGTTTGGATCACCACCACTGGCGTCCGTTCCAATTTTAGCTTTGGCGCTTCTGGATAATTCATTCTTTCGCTCTGGTGTAACTGTAGTTTTTCTATTTGTACTAGCAATACTAATTGCATCACGATCATACTCACCAACTTCACGCTGTCTATAATTAAGACCATTCCTAATAGTTTCAGCAAGAGTAGGTTTATGGTATGCACCCTGCTTATCTACAAATACATTTCTACCTGTAGATGATCTAATTGCAAAACCATCTTTGTCTGACAAAACTCCTGTTGAAGTACCGTCGGAAACTTGTCCTACTACATAGTTATCTACTGTTGTACCACCCTGCTTGCCTGCCGTTTTATTGTCTTGCATTGCTCTACCTAAATTAGCATCCGGTAAATTATTCCATGCAGTACTCATAGTAGACTGACCCGCCGTATATGTTTTTACAGGTTCACGTTTTTTTACTAAGCCATCTGTAGCAATATTACTAATGGCATTTTGCGTAACGTCTGTAATTACATTGCTACCCAAGTTATCTGGACGCAATTGTGGAATTGATGAGGTTAAAGTTGATTCAGGTGCATCTCTTTGCATGCTAAGTGCAGTACTTCTAAGGCCATCATCTGGCCTTTGTGTAGTAGAGTTATCTAATGGTGCATTAGATTCAATACGGGGTAATGTATACGCTGATTGTTTGTAGGGATTTGCTTCGCCTCTAGGATCAAACGAAGGCATGTCAACAGCTAACCCTGAATATGTATCAGCCGTAATTTTGTTTTGTTCTTGTTCTGCTCTACGCTGTCCTGCCTTACGTTCTGCCTCGCGTTCTTGCATTTTTGCAACGTCTAAGTCTACGCCTTTAAATGTATATCCTAAGCGATCAAAACTATCTAGCTGCGGGTCTACGCCCCTACCTGCATTACCAATCATAGGTTCTTGTTCACGAGGAGCAGTGTTAGGAATAACTGTATTGTCCATCTGAGGCATACCTATATTTGTAGGTTCGTTGCTAACTATTGCGTTTTGTACTTCTCCTACCCGTTCATTTGGTATAATATTACGAGGATCATACGGGTCTGCGGCATTTTGTCTACCTGTTGTAACACCACTTGTTGGAACACTAGAAGCATAAGTTTGTTGTGCCGGTGTAACTGCATACGGAGCAACATCACCAGCAAAACTACCGGCTTTATCTTTTGTATACATAGGAGCTATTGTATTATCCATACTTGGCATACTTACCGGAGTACCATCTGTCCCATAAAAACTATCGCGAGTCTGTACTGCCGTAGGAGACATATCCCTAAACGTTCGGTTTGGTAAGTTTGGTAAGGGTGCAGGTGCAGGTGCAGGTGCAGGTTCACCTAAATCTCTTTGCATGTTAAGTGCAGTACTTCTAAGGCCATCATCTGGCCTTTGTGTAGTAGAGTTATCTAATAATTGTGCAGGTGCACCCAAATCTCGTTCGGTTGATAACATATCACTAATTGTACTAGTACCGTCTGGACCATCCATGCCAGCGTAAAACTGAGGGCTGAAACTTTCTTGTGGTGTAGGGCCATCCATGCCTGCAAAGAAATTACCTTTTTCTGGAGTACTTATAAATGGATCGCCCCCAGTAGGTGTAAGGATTGTATTTTTGCCTAATGCTAAGGGGTTAGTGGGCGTTGCGGATGTTGGTACATCAGGAGATAACTGAGGATCAGCGATGCCAATCTTTACCTCTGGGGATATTACAACCGTACCATCTTTATTAACATCTACAGCAGTGTTTGCCTTTTTTAGTTTAGCGTCAACGTTTATAATTTCTTTTGTTAACTCTGGGGCAACGCCAAACTTGCTAGTAACTTTATCTACTATACCAGCTAATAGACCACCAGATTGTTCTACAACTTTTGCTCTAATATCTAATAAACTCTGTTGCTCTACGCTAGAAAATTTACCTGACGTTATGTACTTATCTAAACGGGCAACATTTTTTCTATCTTGTGCTTCCATAAGACCCATGCCAACAAATCCTATGGGTCCAAACATTCCCATTACTACCTTAGCAATAGTACGATTAAAACCTACTGTAGTATTCATGTAACTAGAATACTCTGCCGCTGTCATAGCGTCAAATTCAGCTTCTGTAGGTGGTGGTGGGTCTTGGTTCATTCTATCTTCTCTAACACTATCTTCTTCTCTAGTGTCAGCAATAATATCCTCAACAACTGGAGGAACGGGTGTAGCATCCGGTGGTGTAGCCGTGTCGTCTGAATTGTATAAATCATATCCTACAGGAATAGGCAAGGACGGTACACCATTTATGAAAGGAATCATAAGAACGCTACCAGCGGCATTACGATACTCACGCATTTCCATATACTTATCGCCCATTAAATCTTTAAATGTTGCCAATGGTCTGTCTTGAGGTGGTATAGGTTGTACAGGTGTAAGAGGACGAGTAGAAGAAGTGTTTACAGAACGGTCAGTCGATGCACTTGTAGGCAAGGTTCTAGTTACACCAGATGGTTGCATTGCAATACCACCTACGGCAAAATCTTGTACGTCTTCACCGTCATCACCTATAATCATAAGGTCTGCCATTTCAAACGGCATATCATCTGGGATAGTAGCTTCGTCATTATTACCCATCTGACCCATAGCTTCCATCTTCTTTAAGCCCATCTTAGCTTCTTGACGTAGTGCCATCATCTTATCTAAACCATGATACCTTACGACATCTGCAGGAAATATAAATTCACCCTCGCTTATGTTAGCGGGAATGTCATCACGAACACCTTCTCTAGTGCCACCAATTGGTACACTATTTCCAGATTCTTCGTCTATCATGCCACCTTCATCTTTGAGGCCACCATCATTAAACATTTCCATTTGTCGATTCATTGGGGTTCCACCTTTACTAAACTCTAATTCATTACTTCTTTTCTTTGCTGCCGAAATAGCTTCTTCTTCTGTTCGGTGTGCGCTTGTAGGCTGTATTTCACCAGCCATAAATTTTTTATATACTTCTTCTTCAGAGTAACGAACACCGTCATATATACTAGGTATATTTACAAAAAGTCCATCTACCTCAAAGGTTATAGATTTTTCAGACATCATCTCACCATCCGGACTTTTGTATACGTCCCGCCCTGCTTGAGTTTTGAAACCTGTATTTACACCAACTTTTTCATCCGCCATTTTTTAATACTTCATCTCTTAATAATTTTAATCTACGTAGTTGAAAGATAGCACCTTGCGCTCTATATATAATATTATCATTGTCAGTCTGTTCCATAGCACGATGTTGTTGTGATATAAGTTCATCTAAATATTCACTAAACTGGTCCCACTGCTGGTGGTTGTTGACCAGCCCCTTGAGCTTGTTGAGGTGCTCCTTGTTGTTCATTACCACTAAATCCTTGTTCTTGCGGTAGTGGTACTTGGCCTGTGCCTATGTTACCACCTCCAGCTCCTGATGGGTCCATTGCGTCTGCACCTGCCGGTGCTCCTTGCTCTGGTGCGGGTTGTTGGAAACCCTTCATAAGTTCAGCTTGAATTGCGGCTTCATTCATGTTGTTAGTTACTTTGTCAGGGTCTAGTTCTAGAGATGTTGCAATCTCCCGTATAATGTATTGGAATTTTGCAAAGGGTGCAAGTGTAGGGCTAGAAGCAATTTGCATAAACTGCATTAGTCTTTGACTACGTACCTCATTAGCCATTAAGCTTTCTGTACCACGAGCCTTAACTTCTAAGTCACCTTTAATCATTGGATCATAATCAAACTGCATGTTAAATCTGAATAGACCCTCACCTAGTGGGCGTAACAAGTAATCGTCTACATTCTTAATTACGTTCTTAACGCCACCTTGTGCCGCACCCATTAGCATACTTATACCTGAAGCTGTACGTCCTACACCTGACACGCCTGTTTGCCCGTGAGCAAAAGATGGAAAGCCAGTTGATTCATCTGCAAGTACTCGTGCTTTGTCAAACAGTTGTAAATTCTCTTGAGATACATTAGGAAACTTTGTGCCGAAGATGGCCTGTCCGGGTGCACCCCCCTGTCTCCGAAACACTTTTCCGGGGTACACAGACATATCTTGTCCGGGAACTAAGTTAGTTTCATCTACCTCTAAGATCAAGTTACCTGACAGTACAGCATTATCTACAGCCATACGCATAAACCCGTTCATCAAAGTTTGTGTATCGTCCATATTCTCAGCAATACCTACGCCAAAGAAGCTGTAAGGATTAAGTTCATATGGTGCAGCCATGTAAGGAATACGCGCAGGCTTGAAAGGATTCATAACCATACGAAGTAACTTACCATTACAAATCCATACGTTAGCTTGTAACTCATCTACAGTCTCTAGTTCTTTTGGTATCTCTACGCCCTGTTCTATAAGCATCTCGACATCTACCATGCCCCAGTACTCTAGTACTTCAAAGCGTTCAATGCCATGCTCTGGTGCATAATCAGATAGATCATCTTCCCAGTGTTCTTTATTATAATTTTCCCCAAGCTGGATAGCATCATCAATAACGTTAGAACGAAAGAATGGGCGACGCTTTAAAGCTCTTAACTGTGTGCGAGACATCTTGTGTCGTTCTATTACAAACTGTGCTTCATCCATATTATTAGCATCTGGATCAGGATAGAAGTTCCATACAGATACATGAGATACCTGTGGAACAGTTTTAATAGTAGGTGAATACTCACCGTCATCATCCCAATTAGGATACTCTTTATCTACAGCAAATGGACCTTTCATTACACCAGTACCAAACAGTGCCATCTCAAAGGCAGTGCTACGAAGATGTTTACTTGCACTTGATTCATCTAACTGGTCATGTATTTTCTTTTGCATCATCTTAGCTGCAATCATTGCAGGACTAAAAGTAACTGCAGTAGGTGTTTTACCTACACCTTGACGAACACCTTCGATGTCCTCAAACTTATCTTTAAGTGGGCCTAGACTATCTGCTAATGTCTTTTCAGTTGCACCGGCAGGTAAGTCTTTACCATCACCCGCAAAACCGTAAGGACTTACTACTTCATCTAAAGCAGACTCACGTAGTTGCTCTGGTTCTTTAGGATCAAAGTGTACATCTGCAACTACACCCTCTGGAAGTTCAGTAGGGTCTACAGTTAAAGGAAACTTTTGTGCCGCAAATAATACATCTACAATTTGACCATAGGCCGCTAATGTTTTAGTCTTAGTTACTTTAATAAAGACTCTAGACTTCTCAGCTTCTGTAAACTGTACTTCTGGACTATACAATCCACGATAGTTACGGTAAGCTTTTAACCAACGATCTTCATCTTGTTGACGGTAATCATCTGCGCGATTATACTTTTCCATAATGAAAGGAATAATTTTAGAAGCATCTGCATCATCCACTACTGAGTTGTCACTATCTTCTAGAGCAATAGCGTCATCTTCAATAAAGCCTTCGTTTTCTTCTGCCATTTAATTTTCCTTAATATCCAAATGTAGTATCTGCTATACGCATACTATTCGTAGGTCCGTTAGTTGTATTAAAGTCAAATACACTAAATCTTGGTCTTGACATGATACCATATCTTAGCGCATCATACAAGTGGTCTTCTGCGTGTGTATCAATATCTTCTGGGTTTCTTTTATCTATTGGTAGTGCCGGTAGCTGTGCTATTATGTTTGTGCAAGTATTAAAGAATACAAGCCTTGGTTTTTCTGTGTATTCATCTACTTGTAACCGTCTGTGTATTTCGTTCTTACCTGCTACACGAGAACCCTTTGATCTATCTGAAGGACGCCATCGACATCCCTTCTGTACCATCTGCTCTGCTAGTGAAGGTCCAGTGTCACCGCGTTTGTGCCACAAAGAACTATCAAGTACACCGTATCTAATTGCACCGTCGCCTACTTCGGCTTCTAGTACCATGTCCGCTAAGTCAGTTGCAAGTACTTTAGTTACGTATAACTCTCTGTATACAATTAACTGCTCGCTTGGACTTACTGCAATCCATACTACACCTGACCAACTTCCGTATCCATAGTCACACGCTCTAAACTTAGTCCAGTTAGAAGGTATTAAGAATGGTTCAATTACATGTACGCCTCTATCAAACTCAGTAAAGGCTGCACCTTCTTGTACATCCCAATCACCTTCAAGTAATCTCTTGCGCTGTTGCTCAGGTAGTGATAGAAGCATTGCTTCATAGTCACCTTGTTCAGCTAGGTAGGGATTATCAGATAGACGAGCAGGTATAAACTTACGTTTGAATAATGGCTTACCTGCTTTGGCGTGTCCCGCTGGGTATTTTAATTCTTCTTTAGTATCTATGTCTGTAGCTATGAAAGACTTACCTGCCGGTGCAGGGTCAATAAACATTTTCTTAACCCAGTGATGCCCTCTACCGCCGGGGTTTGTAGTAGCTCTCATACAAAGAGGAAGGTCAGGGTCTGCCGATCTTAATCGACTTCTCATATAGTTCCAAGCAAAAGGTGTAGCCCACTGTGTAAGCTCATCAAACCCAATCCAACTAAATGCTAAACCTTGGTATCTTGTAACGTCTTGGTCTTTGTCTAGGTAACTCAACCACAGTGTAGCACCAGATGGTGCAGTCCATGTCATCTTACGTTCTGACCATTTAATTCCCGGCCAAATCTTAGGGTACATTTCTTGTGACTTAGTTATAAGTTCTCTTAGTTCTTCCGTAGTATGTCGTAAGAGGACTCCTGCGAAGGCTGGGTTGCCCATGTACCTCAAAGGGTCAGCTAACATAGCGTAAGACTTACCACCCCCTGCTGAGCCTCCATAGAGCACCTCACGATCACTTGCTGCAAGGAAGTCTGTTTGTGGCCCGACGTTAGGTTTAAATATTATGTTATGGTCTTCTTCAACCATATCAGTAAACTCTTCCAGTATAACTTCTGGACTAGGCTGCTGTTTCTTTGCCTTGGATTTCTTTTGCACCGATCCTTGAGTTTTCGATTTCTTCCGCTTTGGCGATTGCCTTTTTTGCATAGTCTGCCCATCTGCGAAGGCTTCCAGCTTTGTTTTTTCTTTGTCGCTCATTATCCAACCGTTTCTTTAATCCTACGTGAGATATAGTTCTACCTGTATTTCTTGAAAGCCAGTTAGCTACTTCTCGATACGAATACTGTTTTATGTATTTCTTCGCTTGCTCAAGCATATCAAGTTGATTACTAATTGGCAAGAGGATTCCGTTATCTTCTGGATTTATTTCGTACCCAAATGGAATAGTTCTTGCTACACGTGGTATTGATACCCATAGGTTATCTTCTTTAATGTCTGTTGGTTGTGGTAACTTCCATGTACCTAGTGTCTTAGTCATCTACTTCCTGTACTTCTTTAGCTGGCATAAGCATTACACCACCCTTAGCTTCAACTTGAACTTTCTCAGTTTTAACTAAACCAGTACGATCTAGTAGTTCTTTAGCTGCCGCCATCTTATCACGAATGCCTAACTCAGTAGGATCGTACAATGCACCTACCATAGCCATTGCAGCTTTAGGTACATTACGTGCTAAGTAGCTATGAGTTACGTCTAGTATCTCATCTTTAAGGCTGTTAGTAATTTCAGTGTTTGTAGTATTAGCAGAGTAACCTGCCATACTCTTAGCGGTAGCTATGTCTCCACCTGCCTCATCCATAAGGACAGCTAAGAATTTCTTCTGACGGTCTGTTAACTCACGTGCCATATTATTCCTCTATCATATGCAAAGCTTGCTCAAGTGTCTCTTTGTTACGTCGAGTCCAGCCACGTCCAAAAGTTTTATACGTATTAAGTCCTTCGTAAAAACCTTGACGTACTGAATACACATAATCAATAATGTACTTAGCATCCTTTTCAGCTATAAGCTGTAGCGTATTAGGACCAATAGCCCCGTCTGCTGTAGCCCCAACTGCGCGTTGCACAGCTTTTGCAGGTCTACCCGATCCAGAATTTACAGCCCAGTCCAGACAGGCCCAGTCCAAACCAGAAGGAAGTTGATCGCCTTTAACACGATCCCAATAATTCTTTTTATATATAGGCCCGACTTCCGCAGGAGTTAAGTCACGCATCTCTTGTTCAGTAGACTCACGACCTATCCACTCGTCGTAGACACGTTTAGTTACACCAAGATTAGTCATGCCACCGGGGTCACTGGGATGATTAACGTAACCACCTTCGTGAGCCAGCAACATCTTTAGACATTTACTAAAGTTTTCTTTCATAATAAACCCTACTAATATTTCTTTTTCTTAGCCATGCCACCATAGTTCATCATAGTTTTAGGTTTCTTTTTAACCATAGGCATTCCGCCTTTAGAGGCTGTCATTGTTGCAGTTTTTTTCTTACCCTTATTAGCTGGTGTTCTAGGACTTCTTGTTTTCATTACAAGTAAGTCTTTGAGTGGTACACCTAACTTATCAGCTTCTTTTTTCATGGACTTTAACCATGTTGGATCATTATCTTTTGTCATGTTACTATTTCTTTCCAAAATATTTACTTACGCCACGCATACCAATGCTGGCACTTACAATCCCACCAAGTGAGTATTGATACCAATCAGGCATAACTTCTAAAGCTATGAAACCCGCCTGAACAATTTGATTACCCCATTCTCCACAGAACGCAAGTATTAAAGGAATACTAAATAGTAAAGTAATCCATTCGTCTTTCCAGCTATTTTGTGTAGCCTTCATAGCTTCAATGTCCCAATCAATCTCGCCTGTGGCAATCTTCATCTTTGTTTCAGCTTCAGCTTTCTTTACAACTGTCTTACCGTCAATGAATGCAGTAGCTAGTCCAGCTACACTATTAATAATACCTAACATTAAAATTCATCCTTTTTCTTTGTATTAGTGAAGCCAAAGAATGCACCTACGATTGCACTTACGGCAATGAAGTACACACCAGCTATGGAAGTTAATCCTGCTGTAGCTTCAGTCAACCCAGCTATAGCTGTAATAATAATAGTTAAAGGATAGATAAGCATACCTACAAGTGCAAACCAAACCATCTTACGTTGTTGATCTCGCTTTGAGTCTTCATCGTCAATCTGTCTACGTTTGTCATCAAGCAACAATGCGTCCCACTCACTCTTCTCGATTGAGCCGCTTTTATCTTTATCTATATCTTCAAACTTTGTCATATTAAGTTTTCCTAAAACGTTTTACTTTATCTGCAATCTTCTTAGGTTGAGCTACATATTGATTGCCGGCTTTAGTTCCGGCTCTCTTAGCTTTTGAAGTAGCATTGTATTCGGCACTCGACAACGACTTAATAGCATTACTAGGAAGGTATCGTTCTCCTGTAGCATTTGGTCCTTGCGTAGATGGTTTACCACTTTTAGTTTTCCAGTCTTGCTTGGTCCATTGACTAAGGCTTCTTTGACTTTTTGTTTTTGCCATCTACTTTAGCCTTTGCTGTTTTGTTTAAATCTTTATAATGAAATAACTTTACACTTGTTTTAGTGTGAGTCTTACCTGTATGTAAAGAGCCGTCACCCATCTTATGAGTTACGCCTTTAAATTCAGTGCCATCTTTTTTATAATGTGATACACCCTTCATGTCTTATATCCTCCTCCATTTGCTTTATATCTTTTTGCCAATAGTTGCGCTTTACGTGCAGACCATTTATTGGCCGGCCCCCCAGAGCCACCCCGTTTAATGCGATTAAACAAATCCCTCCGCATAGTAGGCTTAGTATAATTTCCTGCCTCATTTACTTTTGACTTTGTTTTGGATATCATGTCGGTTCATTCCTATATCACGTAGTTCTCTGTCGGACATATGATTTAGTATCCATATGTTAGCACTTGCTTGACGACTTGCTACAATTTTATTTATTATTCTCTTAAACATATTATTCTATCTCCTGTAGGTGTAAGGCCATACCTTACAAAGATAGTTATAACATACTTAGTTATACCATACTACAGACAAGAATGCAATACCGTTATGCACTATTGAGATAGGTTGCAATTACTTCTTACCACGCCCTTGTGTACCTGACACAGATGCACCACAGTTAGCATAGCCACCTTTGTTGTAGCTCTTACCATATGGCATCTTTGCTTTCATGGGTGATCCACCTTTACTAAAGTCCATTGCGGGAGAAAGTGTCACTGGCTTAGCTCTTTTGTTTGATCTACCCTGCTCCATAGCACGTCCAACTTTGGACAACTCTGCAGCGTCAATGCGGTCAATAATAGTTTCGTATGTAGATTTATCTATAGTGCCAGCGTCATAAGCCTTCTTAGCTTCCCTACCCAAAGCGACACGCTTGGAAGTTGGTAGAGATCGGTACACAGCCAGAGACAAAGGTTTAGGGCC
>Ga0209815_1002702_pt1 | contig 10587 bp, 15 predicted proteins | sample CoawatmetaG00DNA_FD_187507 | JGI IMG/M metagenome (GOLD analysis project Ga0209815, IMG submission 187507) | Marine microbial communities from the West Antarctic Peninsula - Coastal water metaG002-DNA (SPAdes) (version 2) | ecosystem: Environmental > Aquatic > Marine > Coastal ...
TCATAGTATTTACCTCTCCATCGTCTCTGCTGTAAGATGAACTATTTACTATTGGAATTTCATAACCATCATACATCCAATTAGTCTCACTCTGCCAAGCCATTTTGGTAATGTTCATTGGTTTCCCATCTCTATATAAATGTCCGCTTATTCTATATAAGGTTTGAAATACATTCGGATTAGCTGTGATATGTATGAACCCATTTTCATCAGTTCGATTAGATAACTCAAAGGTAATAGAGGGTAATGGTTCTTCATATCCAAAGATACTTTTAACCCCACCAAATGGACTATCTGAACAACTAATCAAAAAGGCTGATATTATACCAAGTGTTAGATTCTTAAACATATTCAAACTCTACCTTATCCTTATCATCCCACTTTTGATTTATCCTCACCTGATGTTCTTCTTCGGTTTCATTACTCCTGATAAAACCCCAACAATCATAAATCCAATCAGAGTTATTTTTGTATTTAGGGTTCTTTGGATTCTCTAAACAATATTGTTTAGACATTTTACCTTTTTTGTAATTACAAATTTTACATTCTCTTTGAGGTGGCTTGTAATTCTCCCAATCTATTTTCTTAACCATTTATCATTCCTTTGATAGTCGAGTTAAATAATCTTTTGCTGATGATTGTAGGATGGATATGATTTATTATTTCAGTACCATATTCCAATTCACCAACATAAAACTCATTGCCTATGATTGATTTCAAATGGTAATTCTTAAACTCTCTACCTTTGTATTTATATCCCTTAATCTTCAGGAGGTTTAACATCCTTTGAGTTCTTTTAGTGGCTGTATAGTTCTTCTTATTGTAACCATTAATAGTTTTGTATATGAATTGAACTATTTTACCATCTGTCTCATTTAAGACAATCTCATCATCTCTTTTTTCATAACCAAAAGGCAACCGCCCACCAATCGCCCTTTTTCCATTTCTAACTTTGGTAATCTTTCCACTCATCATACGTTCTGCTATAATAGATTTTTCATAAGCTGAGATTCCAACCATAATTGAGAATAACATTTCTCCTGTTTTTTCAGAACTTTTAATACCTTCACTAACAGAGATTAATTCAACATTGTTTTTATTTAACATCTCATAGAATCTAGCAAACAGAACCATAGACCTAAACAATCGGCTTGTATTCCAAATCAAAACCCTCTCAACCTTATTCTCTTTGATTAACTTTGTTAGGTTAGTGATTCCAAGTCTATCATCAATAACACCACTAATCTCATCAACAAATATTTCATCTAATTCATAATCATTTAGTTCAGCATACTGATTAAGTTTTTTTGACTGAAATTCAACACCTGTTCCACCATTTTTCTCATTTTGAGAGATACTGCTAACCCTAACAATTCCGTATGTTTTTTTCATAACCTATACTCCCTTGAATTACTGAATAGAAATACTGAATGAGTTATATAGGTTAATGGGGTGATATTACCCCTAATGACTAAAAATGAATGATTACTGAATGTAAAGTATATATAGTAAGTCTTTATATTGTTAGACTTAATAGTAGAACTATTTATTACGAGTAAGTTTGGTTTCACTTTAATTTCTATAATCATTATTCTCTAACTCCATTCATATACTAATTTAACAGGATTCTATGTCAAATACAAGATGATTTACTGAATGGAATACTGAACGATTATTGTTGTTTGTTCCTTTGTTATTCACTAAATTAGTGTGGCAGATATACTTTATTATCAGTCGGTTAAACATCCATTAAATATATGAATAAAATCCAAACTAAAAAGTTAAGAATCCTTCGTAGGGCTGTAGAAAAAGAAAAGAAAAGATTACGAATAGCTGAACCAAAATTCACAATTCAATTAGATACAAAAACAAACAGGCTGTTGCTTGGCTATAATATTTCCGTTGATGTTGGAATTGATGACAAAGGTGAGAGGGTTATCAAAAGGAAACAAAAGAAGAAATATTTAGCTAATACAAATATTGACGATTTAGCCTATGTTATTATGAATGTTCAAAACTATTCTGATTTGGTAATGTCCGAAATCAACAAAACTAATAAAGCTATCGGAGGAGATAAGGATACGCTTGGGTATTGGATTGAACGTTATGATAATCCGAATAGAGTCGGAACATTGACTATCTCTGAAGCTTCAATAAGAGGTGACAGACAAAATATGAAGATGTTGAAAGAATGGATTAAGAAGAATGAACCTGAATTTTTAAATATATGGAATTGGGTTGATGGTGGAAGGGATTGTCTGATTAGATACATGAAATACAAACAAAAATATGGAGGATTAAGAAAGGTATGGGGAGATGGTTCAGTTAATAGTAATTACAGGAGGATACGAGCCTTCTTCAACTTTGTCTCTATGAACCTGAATGGATTTCCGAATAGATTATTAAATAATATGCCTTTTGTAAAATCAAAAATTGAAACTGAAACCTTCAGCAATACTGAAATAACAATTGTAAAACAATGGATGGAGGAAAAAGAAAATTCCAATGAATGGTTTTGGTTTGTTCCAATGTTACATTTTCTTTTAGAAACGGGTTGTAGGGTTAGTGAGGTATGTAAAGTAAAAATAAGGGATTTAGATATTGATGAAAGAAGAATTAGCGTAATAGGTAAGGGTAAGAAACGATGGCTGTACTTAAAATCTGAAAGTTTATGGAATAGGCTCAAACCATATATCTTTACAATGGATGGTAGAATAAGAACAGATAAGGAATTTGTGTTTCACTATAAACATTCTGTTGCTAGTTATGGTAAATGGTTTTTAAGAGAAGATTTAACAAAGGGTTTTCGTGCTGATGGCGTTTCACATAAATTTAAAAGAATGATAAGAGAAACAAAAATCAATGAACGATTAACAACCCATTGCACGAGAAGGTATTTTATTACAGAAATGTTGAAACAGACATCGGGTGATATTCCATTAGTAGCACAATTGGTTGGACATAATAATTGGGAGACAGTTAAATTATATACTAAAGATCTAATAGACGATTCTAAAAAAGTAAATGTTGGATTATTTGATTAAGCCTCGATAGTTAAGTTGGTATAACAGAAAACTCGTAATTTTCAGTCAGCAGTTCGAATCTGCTTCGAGGCTCATAGGATGGAGAAATTCATCCTATTTTTTTGTCTATATTCTATTATGCCCAAAAAGGAATACAGATATAAAATGTTAGTATATCCTAACATCACTAAAAAATATAACGAGATCCATAAGGACAGCTATATCGTATTAATTCCTTCTTTGCTTAAGGCTATATCGTCTATCGCTAAAGATGTCCATATCACTATATTAAACCCCATATACATAGATGAGTTTGATAGGCGGTCAAAAACAAAATCAAAGACAAAGATTTATCCGAATGTTAAACAGATTATTTACAATCAGAGATTTGCTTCTAACAATAATAAAATGAGAACCTCTTTCTTCTTTGATGGTGGGGTTTTTATGGATGTATTGGATTTCACAAAGAATGATTATGATATTGTTTATAGCCATCTACCTGAACATACTTTACAACTATCTAACCTTCTTCATAATCAAACCCACAGTTTCCCAAAATTCATCGGTTATTCTCATTGGTTTGAAACTGATAATACAGCTGATAAAAAGATGTTGTTACAAAACTACATTGGGATTTTAGAAATGGATGAATGTGGTGTCAATTCTCAATGGTTAAAAGATAAAGTTTTAAGGGATGCAAAAAAAACATTCAATGATAAAACGATTCAGAAATTGGAACAAAAAATACAAGTGCATCAGTTAGGAATTGATGATTATGATTTGTCTAAAGTTCAGCACAAAGATAAGAAAACTATAGTTTTTAATCATAGGGGTCAGAGTTATATGGGTTGGAGTTTTTTCTGTGATGCTATGGATAGGTTATGGGAAAAGAGGAAAGATTTTAAAGTTATTACAACTCAAAAAGATGCTAACGCTTCTAAATATAAATGGGCTGAAAATCAATCACCTTTGGATGTAGATAGAGAAACTTATTTTAAAATATTGAAAAAAAGTTATATAGGTGTTGGATGTTTTACAGGCTACAGCGGTGGTGGGAGTTGGAGTATTTCTGTAACCGATGGTTTATCACTTGGAGTTCCATTTGTATTACCAAAGGCTATGGTATATCCTCAAATGGTTGGAGAGAATTATCCTCTTTTCTACAAGTGGAAAGATGAGGATTCATTTGTTGAAATGGTTGATGATGTGCTTGGTAACCTAAAATTATATAAGAAAGCTCAGAAACATATTGAACCAATTATTAAAAAAATGAAATGGCTGCCGTCTGTTAAAAAATGGATGGATTGGAATAAGTTTTTTGAACCTGAATCATTCCCAATGGTTAAATCAGAAACTGATGCTTACATGCGTATTATGAAAATAATTAAGAAACATAAATTAGTTTCTAAAGCTCAAATTATTGGAGAAATGAAATGGGGAGTTAGTAGAAAATTTGGTAAATACAGAAATAGATTGAGACTAGATAAACGTATAAAATTCTATGAACATCACTATGAATGGATTGGGTAGAATAGATGTTTGACGATGATGAGGAAGACTATACAATTAATGATACCAACTATACCATTGATATTCCATTTCATAAATATTTGATAATGAAGATTAGCGATATGTCTGATTTTTTAAAAGAGAAAGGTTCTAAACTCTATCACTTCCCTATAAAAAACCTATATTCTGATATAATTCAAAAAAGAAAAGATAAAAAAGATAGACAAAAAGCGTTAGAGGCGGTTAGACCAATAGTAGAAAAAGAAATTGAAAAGGAATGTTTGAAATATAAAGAAATTAATGACTTAAATAGTTTATACGATAGAGCATCAAATATTGATGAAGAGGAACAACCTTTTATAGCGTTTGATAAGAAAGATTATTTAAAAAATAAGAACTAAAAGGTAACGCCACCTGTGGCATTTTAACGTTGATGTCACTTTATTTTATATATATAATTAAACTCTATTAGACTAACCAATATATGCTGAGTTGAGTAACTATATTTTAATAGTAAAACAACGTAAGTAGATTTTCCACCAAAGTCTAAATCCCAAAAAACACTACCAAAATAGGCTAACATTTGCTATATTCTTTTTATGAAGAATAAAAAAATAATAGTAAAGGGTTACAAAATCGGAAATCAAAAAGCACAGATTTGGGTTTTAGATAAGAAGGCTGATAAGATGGTAAAGATTAACCATATTTCAAATAATCTGAATTTCTTTTCAAAAGAAAATGCTAATTAGGATATGAAAGATATTTTAAATGATTTTAAGAGGTTGATGATTGTAACTGTAACAGCCTGTCTTCTATTACTCTTATTACTCTTTATAACAGAACCAAAGGTTGGTAGGTATTTGATTACTGAATATGGGATATTAGATACAACAAATGGAAATATTTGGTTTAGCGAATGGGATAGTCAATTAGATATGTCTGTTTGGAAACCGAGAGAATTTCAACTCAAAGATTTAAAAAAAGATATAAAATAACAGGCAAAAATGAAACAAATAATTAAACTAATTAAGAAGAAAAAAGTAGAACCAACTCTTACAGAGTTGAAGAAAAGAAGCTGTTCATTTCCAATTTTTATTTAAAAGGATAAATAATCATCTCTTGCGATTAAAAAATAATACAATTATAATAACCTTATGAATTTGAACATCAATAAAATTAAACCTAACCCAATCAACTCAACCATCTATGATGATACTGACTTAACAGATTTAAAAAACTCCATTGAATCCAATGGACAGTTAGAACCTATTATCATCAATGAACAGAATGAAATCATTAGCGGACATCGTAGATATTTTAGTATGGTTCAATTAGAGTACACAGAGGTTGAGGTTCGTAAGACTGATTATGAAAATGATATAATAGCTTTGGTTGAACACAATAGACATAGACAAAAAACATTTTCAGATATTCTCAGAGAAAGTAAAATATTAGAAACTGAATTGAAATCAAAGTTGGGAGGTCGAGGAAAGAGAACTGACTTAAATGGTGGAAAGAAATTTGTAATGGCTGATGAGTTGGCTAAGAAATTAGGATTGGGATTATCAGTTTTAAAACAATTAAGAACCATTCAGAACTATGAACCTCAATTATTATCTCAAATTGATAAAGGAGATTTAAGCGTTAATAAAGCTTATGAAATAATCAGAGAAAATCATTTAGGTGGGAAGAGAAAATCATCAAAGGATTCATTTGAAAATGGATTTAAAAAGTTGTTAAAAAAATATTCCCCTCAGTCTGATGAGATTGGTTCTATTTTAGAGAGTACGTATCCATACAATCTCAATATAACAAAATTTAAATCTACAAAAAGTATGATTGGATTAACTACTAATGGGAATATTAGAGAAGAAAATGATTTTTATCCTACTCCACCATATGCTGTAGATGAATTTTTAAAGTATGAAAAATTAGAAGGTTCTATTTGGGAAGTGGCTTGTGGTAAAGGACATATGAGTAAAAGTATTGAAAAGAAATATGGTAGTATTGAGTCAACAGATTTAATTGATAGAGGTTACGGAACAGGTGGTATTGATTTTTTAGATGATAAGAACCTTCATAACGTAGATACAATAATAACTAACCCACCATTTAATTTATTTACAGAGTTTGTATCCCAATCAAAAAAATGTGCTACTAAGAAAATCTGTATGTTTGGGAGAACTCAATATTTAGAAGGTTCAAAAAGGTATAAAGATATATGGGTTGATGAAGAATTTCCTTTGAAAAAAGTTTATCAATACGTTGATAGGATAAGTATTACCAAAAATGATACTAACGTAGAACAAAGAGGAATGCTGTCATTTTGTTGGTATATATTTGAAAAAGGATATAAAGGGAAACCGACTATAGAATGGATTAAATCAAAACAGAAAAAAACAACTTTAGTCGTAAATCAGCCAACGTTAGATAATCTTAAAAAAAAAAGAACTGAATTGTTAGATAATCTAATGATGAAACAATCATTGGATGCCCGACAATTGGTAATGTATAATAAGATAAATGAGTTTCAACGTAATGGCTTTGAAAAAGATTTAATGAAAGACTTAAAAAGTCAGATATGGAAGCCTTCTAATATTTTAGATATAGAGGCTACTGTAATTGAAATCTCAAATCTGAAACCAAAATTAGAATTAGTTAAGGATGAGAAGTCGTTCAGTCATCTTCGTAGATTAATTCATAGTTTTGAATGGGTTAGCACCGTTGGAAGGTTGGTTAAGGTTTTAGTTAAGGATGAGTCTACTGATAAGATTTTAGGCATCCTTACCTATGGTTCTGATTTAATATCAGTTGAATGTAGAGAAAATTATATTGGTTGGTCTAATCATCAAAAAAATACGTTAAGAAAAATAAACCATACTGCCGTAGTTAGTTCAATTGTGCCAACACAGCCTTTCGGATTCAACTTTTTAGGTGGAAAATTGATTGCTAGTTTAGCCACTACTGATTTGATAAGAGATATTTGGAAAGAACGATATAACGATGAACTTATTGGTTTAACAACGACATCCTTATTCGGTAGTTATAGTATGTATAATGGTATCCCGCATTGGAAGAAATTGGGAACATCAAAAGGAAAAGTATATTTGAAACCCGATAATGAGATTTATTTATATTGGTTAAAATGGGTTAGGGAAAATCATAGAGAAAAGTATGATGAAATAATGGATGGTTTAAAAACATCAGCTAAACAGAAGATGCTTAATTTTATATTTACACAATTAGGAATTAAACCATCTGAATTTTTTGTTAATCAAAGCAGAGGGGTTTATTTCTCACCATTCTATAAAAATGGAAATGAGTTTTTAAGGGATGAGATAGAAAGTTCAGATTTAATAATGAAATCACAAATTTCAGGTGGTATGGAGTACATAGACAATTATTGGAAACCGAAGGCTATAAACCGATATAAAAAACTAATGGAAGAAAATAGAACCAACGATGAAATCTTATGGTATGAAAATGTTGCTGATAAGAAATCGACTTTTAATCAATGGATTAGTAGCAGAGGATAAACCTTAAAACATACAGTTTGAGACGAGTCGGTTAATGTTCCCTTAAAGAAACCTTCACTTATTCTTTAAAATCTCTTAAAAAAGTCTCAATCTCAAAATCTAAATCTTTTTCTCCCATTTCCATCCACTCAGCATAAATCTTCATCGTTTGTCTAACAGAGTTTGGGGGACGATGTTTTTCACTTCTTTTACGAAAGTTTGTAGTCTCGTATGAAGCCTTACTGATTATTTGCCAACCACTTTTAGAATCTCTTCGTTCCATATGATTCATAAATTCTTTTAACATCTTAGCATACATTGGGTTTTTCATTTATTGTCTCATTTAGTTTATTCTTAATTTACGTTCCATACTTTTTTTTTGTGTACTCCATTTTTAATAAATGGTTATATTAGTATGATTTTCGTAAGCCCATCGAAGTAATAGATTATTTAAGGGGCTTTTGGTTTTTGAATACTGTTGAAGATATTTTATCTACCATTATATCTAACAACATATCATAATGAAGGTTAAGATAGGATCAATCATTATGAATTATTCAAAAACCAAAGTTATATGAAATTTATTCTAAATTAAACTGGCATATGATAATTGTAAGCATTTCGGAGTAATTGATTATTTAGATTATTCTCAATTATGAATCCTTCCATATCGTTTTCTTTAAACTCTTCGCTATTTTTATATATTTCATAGTAACCAATTTCAATTATAAAATCTTCAAATTGTGTGCATACAAAATTGATAAATTCTATAAAATCTTTATCCGATAAAACTTTATCAGAATGATTTAATGATGCGGATACTTCGTCTCTAAAAAATCCTTTATGTTCGTATGGTTCTGTTGATATTTCATCTATTGGTATTAGTTGATACATCTAAAACTCCTTATTATTATTTATTATTCAGAAACCAATTCGACGATTTCTTTTTACAATAATATATATCAGATCAATACCTGAAAACGTAATTTTTCTGAACTTATTTTTTGTAAGTCATTGTTTACTCCATTTTGATTTACAAAAAAGAGTTAGCAACTGCTAACTCTTTTCTGATGTGGAGTGTAAAGATGATAAAGTTGAATGACTATTAAAGTAAGCAAAGGGGTTTCCTTACATATGGCTAAAAACCAAATAAAAAACTCATAACACTATCAAATATAAATAGTCAGTTAGACTAATATATTCAAATATAAGCGTCTTATTTATCCTCAGGTGGCTAGTTTAATTAATAGTAAGACATTGTGTCGGCTAAGAAAATATTGGTAAAAAAATTGATATAAAAATAAGTTCAAAAAAAATGAATTATAATTTTATTTGCTGATATATATTATTGTAATAAGAATATTCAAATAGCGCTAAAAGACACAGAATTGGTAAATATCATATGTAATCAGAGGTGTCTCTGATTATTAAAATATTTCCATATTATTAAAAATTCTGATAAATATATATAATAACAATTAAACATTAAGTATTAAGCCACTAAGTATTAAGCCACTAAGTATTAAATATTAAAAAGTATATAAGGTTAAACCTCACTATCGTTCGGTTTAAGATTTACTTATGATACTGATGAACAATTAGAAACACTTAAAAGCAATAGGAGCTTATAAAATATGAATGAAGAGAAAATTAAATATATTAAGAATCACGGTGTTAAGGCTACAATAGTATCCGAATTTTTTAAAGAAGATGAATTAATTGGGAAACCAATAATTGAAACTCAATCTGAACTTATCAAAAATAAAATTGTAAAAGGACGGATGCTATATAACTACACAAAAATCTATGCTCTGAATAAAGATAAAATTGGATGGGTAAAATAAATGGTATATGAGAAATCGTCAAACCCATTTCAACAACCACCACTAAAAAAAGGAATTATTGAACAAGCAATTCAGAACTCCAATTCAATGACTTCAGCTTGTAATTCAATAGGTTGTTCTTACAACACCTTTAAAAAATGGACAAAAAAATATGGTTTATGGGACCCAAATAAAAGTGGTAGAGGGATTTCTAAAAACAAGCCATACCAACCTTTGTATGATAATGTAGACTCAAATAGTATATCGAACATCAGAGAAATTTTTGGAGTTAAAGATGATTAACTACAAAGAATTTTATTCAAATCTGAACGGAGATTACAATATAGAAAAACATATTATAGGTTTGTTGAATATGGGTTTTACTGCTGATGAGATTGGTGATGTTTTGAAGATAGAAGATGAAATTATTGTAACAGCTATTAACAATTTTGCTGAAGAAGAAATGAACAAAATAAAATTTAATGGTTTAATGGAAAAATTAGGAGTGGATTATGAATATGAAGAAAAGAAAAATTTCTTTGGTTGAGATGAAAACAAAACAAAGAAAACATTTACAAAAAATTATGAATATGACTAAAAAAAATATTGATGATTTTAAAAGTCTCTCATACAAAGAAACGCACGATAGACATATGAAAGAAATCAAACAGAAAGTAAGTCCAAATGGAGGGCGAAAGGCTTGGGGATTAGGTAACA
>Ga0209815_1002703_pt1 | contig 10583 bp, 2 predicted proteins | sample CoawatmetaG00DNA_FD_187507 | JGI IMG/M metagenome (GOLD analysis project Ga0209815, IMG submission 187507) | Marine microbial communities from the West Antarctic Peninsula - Coastal water metaG002-DNA (SPAdes) (version 2) | ecosystem: Environmental > Aquatic > Marine > Coastal ...
AACACGTGTAGCATCAGATAAAAAATGGGAAATTAAACCTAAGATACAAATAGAAAATAATAATTTAGGGCTTCGAGTTTGGAGAACCTTATGATACAATGTTTGCGGTTGGTGTTTTTTCCCTCATTAACGTCAACCGTTCTCCGTGCCCCCCTTCTGCGAGGTCTTTCTCTTTCTCCCTCAAAGTTGGGGGGACTTTTATCCCCTACTCATTTCTACCAAACATATTTATGGAACGGCGTTCTATTTCATCTGCAACCTGACTGTTTATTAATATACCATTAACCATCTTTCTTCTTGTTTTTAATGAAGATGATTGAGAATCGTCTAATGTGTTTTGAGTAATTTCTGCAGGACCGGGATGATCTTTATTAAACTCTAATATATCAGGCCATATTTCCGCTTGTAACCTTGTATCACCCATATAAATAGCCAAGTTCATTTTTGCAAGAATATCAGAACGTCTAGTAATTACGGCAGTCTCTACTCGTTTTTTATACATATTTTTCTCTTGTATAAGAGCATACTCTGCAGGGGCAAATCCCATAAACTGAGCAATATACTGATACGTACCTAGTTCAAGGTATATAGGGTCTTGTTTCCTTGTGCGCATACCACCGTCTTCTGCATAACGACCCCACGGAGAACCTTTAACCATATTTGCTAATCCAGCAGGTAATAGGTTTTCAACTCCTCGAACCATATCACCTTCAGATAAATATTCATAGCCCCTTATCAGCCGTTTCCCTGTGCTAAGTGCGGGACCACCTGCATAAAAAGCTGCCAATTCTTCAGGAGTCTGATCAGCCTTAGCAAATCTGTTTTCCATAAATAACAATCCAGATAATCGAATACGGTCCGATATGTTTAAACCTGTTAGCTCGTTTATCGCCCCTTTATAAAACCCTTCTCCTACGTATCTTCGTACTATGTCATCTGTTAGATCATCTTCTTCCTCTGCTCCAAGTAATGGAAGAAGCATTTTATCCACAAATACTTTTACTGCCCCATACAATGGTATACCACGTACTCCAGAGAAAAATAGAGCACTCATGTTTGTGCCTATAACGCGTTTCAAAGCAATACTTTTTTGTTTTTTACCTTCAACAGTGTCAGGTAGGCTACTATCTATTAGCTGATACGCGTCCATAAGCATAGTGGTGTACATAGTAAGACCATAACTTTTATACATACCTGCTACTCGACCTAAACCTTCTCGAAGTATAGGAGCTCCTGATTCTAGAGAAGTACCACCGTTAGTAAATTGTGTGCGGGTATAAGCTTCCTCGACCGCAGAGCTTATTTGTGCATCAGTAAGTTTTTTACCCTTGTTATCTTTTTTCCTTTTTGCCACTGCTAATTTATAAGAAGCAACAGTAATAACCTGACGATTAAATCGTTCTGACTGATTGAACATCATACCCGATAAAGCAGTTGCTATATCTAATCCTTTAGTTAGTATGCCCTTTTTTCTAGAACCTATTTCATTTAACCCTATAGAATCATACACTATGTTGTTATGAAGTTTAGCTCGTTTATAATTATCTTGTATAACGGGTATAAGTTCGGTCAATTCTGCTTTACGGTCGTCTGTTAAGTTTATATCGTCGCGGACAGTAAAATCACCATTTTCATCTATATTATAATAGGCAACATCTACACCATAAGCTAAACTTGCTTTTTTCGCGAGATAAGATAACTGATTTGTAAGCCCTTTTTTTGTTTCTTCTTTATTCGCATATTTTCTAGAACCAACTACGAGTGCCATTGCCTCTGCAAGTGCAACAGCAGTGTCTTTATATCCGTATTCAGCTCCTAAATATTGACCCGCAAACAAAGGTATTTGAAATAGTTGAACTATTGCAGAAGAAACGTTAAACCCAATAGTATACATAAAGGCAATTTGATTTAATACGCGAATCTTCGTACCAAGACTTTTATATTTAGCACCACTCTTTGCGAAGTTAGCGCGGTCTTGAAAAGAATTTACAACTTGAGTTATATTTCCTACGGCGGTAGTGTCTGTATTTATTTTATTACCATCTTTATCTACCGCACTTAATTTTTCCTTGAGTTTAGTAAACCTGCGATCCAATTCTCTATCGAGAGCACCAAGTTCGCGAGTGTATTTAATTTTAATCCTTGCTTGTGCCAACTCAAAAGGTTTACTACGAAAAGAATCTATAAAACTTCCATCATATCCGGGAACACCTTTACGAGCTAAAAAAGATTTGGCAACAGTCATTTCGGGTGCGTGACTAACTATTGTTTCTATGACTTGATTAATTACTTCTGTAGGTACTTTTCCAGCCCCCTCACCCGCATTTGCTCTAAGTAGATCTAAAACTCTCCCTGAATCTGTATCTCCACGTAAACCATAACCATCTGCGTCAGCTCCTTTAGGATAACTTTTTACATCCTTAATTCCAGATATTTGTGATAAAGCCGCTACAAGTTTATCTTGTTCTCTTTTAGTTTCCCGACGTTCTACAACTCTTTTTTCTACACCTTGAGAGCCATCTTTTTTTGTAGGTGTATAATTATAGGCAACTACGAAATCACCATGACGTTGTAAAGGGAAATACACTACATTATCCATGTCACCGTCAGGAAAAATTTTCTTTAAAAGATTGTTTTTTAATTCATTTGCTACTTTTGCATCTAATCCATAACCATCGACTAGTTTAAATAACGTGCTTTTTAACTCTTTAAATTCATCCTTGTAAACGTCACGCTGCTTTTTGAATATACGAAGAAATTCTGCTCTCTTTCCCCCTAACTTTTTTAGCACAGCCTGTTGTTCATCCCATACCTCTGCTAAGTCATTACCACTTTCATCAAGTTTACCCTTACCATTTTTGTCTGTGTAATCAACTCTATCTTTAGTAGGGTCAACATTATACATTGTAGCGCCGTAATCTACATTATAAATAATATCGTCCATTACTTCAATTAGAGTAGAGTTCTTCTCAGCCCAAGCTTCCACTTCATCACGTATTATTTTAAGTCGATCCCTTGTACTTTCTTGTTCTCCTCGTTGCCTGTCTGTAAGAGTGTTGAGACTAAATCCTAATTCACCGAATCCAGCAGATCTTACAAGGGCAGAAAATTTTATACCATCGAGCGCATTTATTAATATTCCTTTACCTGCATCTGTAGCTCTTTCAACTAAACCAAATAGTGAATCACCCATAGCAGCAGTGTTAATTTTAGGTTTGCCAGAATGAGTTTCCTCCGCAAGCTTACCTACATTAGCTTGCGCCAATTCTGGTTGATTCAATGGACGTACGTTAAGAGAATTTGGAGCGGGGGCGAAAATAGCTTCTACCACTGAATCAAATTCAGTTAGAGCGGAAGTAATAGATTTTGTTTTCCTACCGATAATTCTAGCTATTAAATTACTCAGTATATTATATAGACGATCTATAGCAGTTATTTTTTTCCCATCGGGATATACTGATCCTAAACTAGCTCTAAACGATTCGTTGCCGAGGGCCTCAGCTACAAACTCATAAATATTAGTTGCTCCGTACTCGGTACTAATTAAATGTTGTACATCAGAAAATAGTTTATTGAGTTGCTTTGCGGATACAGAAGTACCTCTGTTTAGATCGGCAACAGTAATAGCGTGTCCCATTTCGTGTATTATAGTATGGGCGTTGATACCAGTTATAGAGTCAAGACTAATGGTATTTGTTTTAGGATCATACATACCCGCTAATTTAGTGCCTTCAGCATCGGTAAGATTATCTACTATTTTTACGTTTGTAGTTCCAGCAAAGTTCGAAAGTTTTTTTGCTATTGCAGCAACGTACGGACTAATGCTTGTATCTCCAAGAGCCAGTAGAGCTGCAGATATATCTCCATCTTGTAGAGCCGTTAACACACTATCATTTATTTCTTTGTTGAAGTCCACTACGGCATCAAAAGGTAAAGGTAAACCACCACCAAATATAGTTTTGATTATCCTATCCGTTTGCCGATTAGTAAGAGCGGTTTCAAATTTCTCTTTTGACATACCAAATTTTTCAGCTAACCGTGTAGTCTCTCTATCTATCCTAGCATCTTGTATTGCTTCAGATTCAGTTGATTTTTTTTCAATTCCTATAAGATCTATAAGTACATCTAATTCTTTTTCTAAATTAGCAAGATCTTTCTTATTAGCCGCGTTAGCCTTTTTTTCTGCGGCATTTACAATTTTTTTAGCTTCATTAGTAATTTGACGTTTGTCGGGATTTTTAATACCACGCTTTTTTAATGTGGATTCAGCAGTCTTTCGTACATTAGCTCGACGTTTTGTTTCAACTTTTTTCTGTGCGGCCCTTCTTTCGGCAGTTAAAGCGTCTTTCTTCTCTTTTCTTTTTACTCGTGCAGCTTTAGTTTTTTTGTTTCTCTTTTCGTCTATATCAGCTTGTGTTTCTATTTGAGACAAGGTTTCCTTTTTATCAGGTTTTCCTAACGATTTACTTTCTTTCTGTGCTTCAAGAGCGGACTCTACTTTTTGGACTTTTTTAACTTCTTCCGCAGTAGCAATGTTCTCTGATATCTCAGCTTCAGACTTCCCCGATATTACGGTGTTCGTAGTTATATTTTTTCTATCTTCGTTGTATTTTTTTGTACGCTCTTTTATTTTTGTGTTAGCGTCTTCAGACAAATTATTCTCAGCCCAAGCTAAAAACTCTTTGGCATTTTCTTGACCTGATTTTCTACCAGTACCTTCTATTGTTTTTTCTTGTGTTGCCGCAGCTTCGTCATTAGCTAATTTTGTCTGTTTATTTTTACTGAAGGTTTTAAACTCAGGGTCTTTTCTTTCTAATTTTTCTCTTGCAGCCTTCGTTTGAGACGCGTCTGCTTGATAGTCCGGTATCTTCAAGCCTACGTCTCCAGCAGCGGACTCAAACACATCAGAACGATTAGTATAACGACCCGCGTAATCTTTCGCATTCTTTATTGATTCTTGAGTGGCTAAAACTTTTTCAATTTTTATTTTTTCTTTTTTATTTTTTTTCGTGAATTCTTTTATCTCAGTTTTAACGAAGTCACTGTTAACATCTTTACCTATTATTCTTTTGCGTATAGGAGCGGTATTTCTAATTCCCATATCAGTTAACATGTCATTAGTAACTAAAACAGGAGAGTCTATAAGGGCATCAACTTTTGCTTTGTCCTCGACTGAAATGCTCTCACTAAGTTCACCCGCTCTACTATCTACGTCAGCTATTACTGTAGTACTTTCTGCATCTGGATCAACTATTACTGCATTACGCTCAGGGCTTGTTCTTCGTACAGCATCTCTAGATACTCCGCTAATAACATCCACTCCTCCTGCGTCAGGTGTTGTAACGTTTTCGGTATTATCGACGAGCTGTCCATCTTGTCCAGAATCTGAAACGTTAATTCCGTCTGTGCTTGTGTCAAGTGGCTTAACAACATTTGAATTCCTTTCAACGTCAGCGAGTCTATCTGCTTCTAATCCGTCTGGAGTATCTACTGTAGTATTCTCTACCTCTGTTTCAGGGTCAAGATTAAGATTTACAGGAGGCTGCACGCCTTCAAATAATTCACCTTGGGCCCTTTGTTTTATTTCTGTTGTATTAGACGGAGTATCTTCATACGCGCTGACAGGAATTTCTATATTGACGCGAGCAAGCTGTTCTGCGTTTTCCACATCTTCTTTTGTTTTGGCTTCAGTAGCTACTGCAGCCGCCGTATCCGCTATTTCTTTATCCCTTTTAGCTTTTATAGTAGGACGTAATTCTGTTTTCTTAGCCGCAAGTAATGTTTCATAATCTGCGGTGCCGGGAAGTGCTTTTACATTTGGATCATTCTCAAGATCTACCTCAGCCGCTTTACCTAAGTACTCCGCTATTTCTACCTCGTCGTCAAGATTAGTTATAGTTTCTTCGTTTAAAATGTTTTCCCTTATAACATCATCTCTTTTATTTTGGGTTTCCTGTTCACCTACTTCGTTCAAAAGTTCGGTTAAAGCAACAATAACTTTTTTATTTTGTTCGGACGGATTATTTTTTTCTGCTTCAGTAGCGGTTGTAAGAACTTCAATTAATTGTTGTCTGTTTAGTCTACCTTTACTAAACTGCGCTTTAATATCTCTGACCTCAGTTGGAGGTCCTTTACCTACATTACCCACACCACCAAGAGCACTACCAACCATACCGGCAGCTATAGCTACATCTAAGTATTCTGAAATAGCTTCGTCACTATCTAAAGACAACCCCGCTTGAGCGCGTTCTAATAATGATTGTCCAAGTTCTGTAGGCACTTCAGCTACAGTACCCTGCGCTCCACCTCTTGCAACACGAGTAAATACCCCACCATTCTTCATCATACCTTTGTTAAATAAAGGTAGTTTACCTATAAATATTCTATCAACAACACTATCTAAAAGAGCTTGTGGTATCGCAGTTAAGAACGCAGCACCTTCGTTTATTTCAGTTTTTATACCTAGATCTACAGATTCTTTCTGCCGTTCTCGGTTTGATCCATAGAATAAAGGTAGTTGCGTTAGTGCAGCACCTGCAAGTCCAATAATTCCACCAGCAACAGTTCCCAACCCGGGAACTATAGAACCTGCGGCAGCGCCCGCAGCTAAACCACCGAGAAGACCGGCGCCTGTTTGAGGTAAAGTTTGACCTAAAGTTTCAGCAAAATAAGTTGCACCTGAACCAATATCATCGACGTCTTGGCGACGTGTAAGTTCTCCCGAAGCAGCTAGATCTGCTTCATTTTCGGCTACACCCTCAGCACCATATTGTTGAAGAGTTTCTGAACCTAAAACATTACCTAACCCTTCTACTGCAGAACTTGCCGTAAGCTGCATATTATCTACACCCTTACCAAAAGCGTTAAAAAACCCACCTTGATCTGGATCAACATAAGTAGCCTCAGTGTATCTAGCAGTAGGATTATCAGTAGGCACAACAGGAATATCAGGAGAAATAACAGTAGGAGCAACAGTAGGAGCAACAGTAGGAGTAACAGTAGGAGTAACAGGAGCTGTTGAACGACCAAGAAGATGAGATATTATTTCTACATCTGAATAGTGTGCTCTTGCGTCATCTACATTAAAATTAGATTCACTAGCTAAATAGTTAGCGATTTCCAAATCTGAATAGTACGCTCTTGCTCCTGCAAGATCAAAATCGGACATATTATTTCCTACTTATGGGTTTACGGCTCTTACTTGTGCATAGGTAATCCCGAAATTATTTGCTGCACGTTTTAGGTCTTCTAGTTTAGAGGAAATACCTGTTTCTACAAGCACGAGAGAAACTCTTGCCGCTAAGTCATTTTGTAGATCGTCCCTTATTTTTTTAGCCGCAGCTAATTTTTCAGGGGTTGTATTACCTTGATCAAGTAAAGTATTATAATAACTTTGTGCCTTACTTAGACCTGTCGCTTGATCCGCTAATTCTGCATATATTTTTTCAGTTATATTTTTTATAGATACGTCATACTCAGATAGAATTTTTAATTGTCTATCTGCACTTACATTTTGTATATTTAAGAATTCATTCTCACCTTTTATTTCATTAAACAAAGTAGCATTATTATTCATTATACGAGTAGCATCTGCTGCTGCTTCACCTTTAAGGTTTGCAAGCTGTTTATCAGTCATAGCAGTTAATTTTTGTTCACCTTTTTCACGAATAGTAAACTCTTTAGCAGTTAACGCAGCTTCTTTATCATCAAATTTTTCTTCTCCAGTTATTTGTTCTTCTAAGAATTCTTTCCGTTGTTTCTTTTGTTGATTTGTCAACGTAAATGTAGATCTAGCGAAAGCTCCCGGTCCACCTCCCATACTAGCCAAACCTTGTATTAGACGATCATCTTTAAAACTTGAATCATCAAGACCTTCATTTTTAAATTTATCTAATAAGTCTCTTCGTTTTTTTAACTGTCCTTTTTTATCAAGTGTATCTAATTCCGATTGATAACCAGTGCCAAATATTTTTTCTTTGTCTGTAATCTTCTTTTTCATAAGTTCCTGTATTGCGGCTTCATCTAAAGGAGCTTGCTTTTTAAGATACTCAAAGGTTTGGTCTCTATTAGCATTATTAATAACAGGAGGCTTAACAGTAGGACCAGTAGGTACACCAGCAAAAGAAGAAAGGACCGGTTTTTTTACATCATTAAGCACAACAGCACCGTTAGGATCAACAGCAGCATTATTAATAGGCACAACAGCACCGTTAGGATCAACAGCACCGTTAGGATCAACACCGTTAGGATCAACACCGTTAGGATCAACAGGAGCAGTAGTAGAACGACTAGCTATTATTTTTTTTATTTCATTAGCATTAGAGCCTTTAGAATTAATTAAACCTAGTATTTCTTTGTTAAATTCAGAATCTGCGTTTGTTTGTGGTGCATTTGGATCTGTAAGTAGTTCATATTCATTTTTTAGTTCATATTCTTTTCTTAAATCACGTAAGTCAGACGCAGCTTTTGCACGCTCTTTAATATCTCCGACCTCAGTTGAATAATTTTTAACAACCTTTCCACCGTCGTCATAACCTTGAATCATACCACCTTCAACAAATGCAGACATATCTCCAGCTATACCGCCGCTAGGGGGCATACCTATATTTTGCTGTTCGCCAATACCTTGACCAACTCCCATTTCGGCAGTGAGTTGCTCTTCTACAGTACCCGGCGTACCTTGAGCGGACAACTGTGCATTTACAGCCATTTCCTCTCTTTCATTCTTTATATATTGTAGAGCTAGTAAATCCATAAGGTCATTACTTACACCATATCTTTCCTGCAACGCTTGAGGATTATCTCTAAAAGCATCAACACGTCCTTGTACATCTTGATTTATATTTGGCATTTTATTATTCCTTACCCATACAACTCTTTAAGTATTGACATTATGTCGGAAGTATTACCTCCAACTTTACCTACAGTGCTCGGTTCAATGTACCCTGTAGATTTGTTACTCATTGGTAGACCAGTCATCAAACTTTGCATTTGCATAAGTTTTTTATATGGGTCGTCACGTTCAAGATTAAACTGATCCATATCAGCAGTAATACCTTCTTTTTCAATTTCTCGTTGTTTATTACCCCCGATCATTTGAGCATTTAATGTATCCCTACCAAATTTATTAGTGTCTTCTTGCCCAGTACGGAACCTAGCTTCTTCACTTTCAAATAACCTACGTGCTTGGTCGTAAGCACTGTTATACCCTTTAGCTGTTACATCAGCTACATTCCGAAGCATATTACGTTGTCCTTCTGATTCCATAATAGCTTGACGTCCTCCGCCAAACGCACCAGCACGTGTTAACCTGCCCGCATTAGCGTTACGTGATATATCAGCTTGCCTACGTGCTTCAGCAATTTGTGGTTCAAGAGAAGCTTGTAAGTATGGATTCATGTATTGTTGAGCAATATTTTGCTGTGGTTGTTGTGGCGTAGGCATCATACGTTGATCTTGCATAGGAGGGCGTTGTGGCCCACCACCCATAATTTTTCTAATTTGGTCTGTCATTTGTGGGTTATTAGGCATCATATTTTGCCTAGCTTCGGGTAACATCTGCCGCCTGTTTTGTGGTAACACTTGAGGTTGTTGTGGAGCTTGCGGTTGTGGTGGCCTACGACTTGTCATACCAGACTCATCAACAGGGCTAAAATCTTGAAGTTGTGAAGGGTCACCACCAGAAGGTTGTGCTACCTGTGCCATCATATGGCTATCTATTATTCTGTCGGCCTCGATTTCCGCAGGAGTTCTGTTCGCATATTTTATACCTATCGCTCTGTCATCCATTTCTCTCTGCGCATTATTATATATTCCTTCCCTATTGCTCCCTTGCATCATTTTGAAAGTTTCTAGTTGTGCATCTGAATATCCAGTTTCAGGCATAGAATATCCTGTCCCTGCGTTTGCTCTATTCTCATTATACCTGTCGTTAAAACCTCGATACTGCAATCCATCTATATTAGCACCGTCTTGGAAAGTACCCTTACCCCAATTACTTCTCAGTCTTTTCATCGCTTCAGCATGATCAGCTTCAGTAGGTTGGGGCATTTTCCCGTCTGCTGTGAGAGGACCTTGATAGCTAGTAGCACCTTGTGGAGGAGGTGCTTGGTATGCCGTAGGAGCAAAGGCAACTCCATCAGGGGCAGTAGGTTGATCTGAGTAGTAATAGTTATTGTGTTTTTGTGTACGTTCTTGCTGATTGTATGGCTTAGGAGTAGGAGCTTGATATGGACCTGATCGCATTAGGGATTGCATACCTTGTTGACCTACTTGTGGTGCAGCCATATCCATCATAGGATTCATAGGTTGACCCATCATAGGATTCATAGGTTGACCCATCATAGGATTCATAGGTTGACCCATCATAGGATTCATAGGTTGACCCATCATAGGATTCATAGGCTGTTGAGCACCGGGTATTTGCGGAGTTTGCCCTGTAAAAGATCTAGGTTGATATGCCCCCATTTGTCCTGTTGGCACAGTAAGGTTAGCCAACCCTTGGAAGGCTTGGTTTTGCAAGTCAGAGTATCCAGCAGATATTTGCCCTTTATAACCTTGATACGGTTGATTAGCTACCGCCG
>Ga0209815_1002705_pt1 | contig 10580 bp, 8 predicted proteins | sample CoawatmetaG00DNA_FD_187507 | JGI IMG/M metagenome (GOLD analysis project Ga0209815, IMG submission 187507) | Marine microbial communities from the West Antarctic Peninsula - Coastal water metaG002-DNA (SPAdes) (version 2) | ecosystem: Environmental > Aquatic > Marine > Coastal ...
AGGCACTTCTGATGGTGGTTATTACCTGATTGACCTTTGATATCAGCTGGGCTGTGAGTAAGTTTAGGGGGTGTGGTAAATAAAAGAAGGTAGCTTATATAGCAGGGTGTTGTTGTCTGTTCTTGAGATGAAGTTTCACCACAGACTGCCGATGGACTTCCGTTACTTTGGGGTACATCGCTGTGGCTGGAGATAATCGCCACCTCCCTAATAGTATATATACTACAGATAACCTAGCGGGGTATGGGTTCCTAAGAGATCTGGTAACAGAGTGAAATCCTGTTATTATTTAGTCATCAGCATAAGGATATGGTCACATGGCAAACACAATTACAGTTCTTCAAACCACAGGCAGGCTTAAGGCCTGTAAGGTAGTGTCTCGTTTAAGTGATGGGAGTACTTCAGTCAGGTCATCTGATTGGGCTAAGAACTATAAACTTTCTACTATTACTGCTTCCAATATCCATGAGCTTGCAGAATGTATTGAAGGACTATCGAACAGTCAAATAGTCATTCGCGGGATACCTGAAACTGATGTAGACATTAGTTCTCTTATGCAAAGGGTTGGACGTAATGATAACTCCGAGCTTACTCCCAATCAAAACCCCTTCAGCGACTCACATGCCAACTGGCTAATGATTGATATTGATAAGTTTAACTCGCCAGATGGCTATGATATACGTAACAAGCCGACTGCTTGTATTGAATACCTGATTTCTTTACTTCCTCACCAATTCCATGACGTTACATGTTATTGGCAGTTCTCAGGATCCTCTGGAATTAGTTATATTGATCAGCCCAATAAGCTGCCTGAACGTCTATCAGCACATTTGTGGTTTTGGATGACCACCCCTGTCAACACCATGGAGCTACGCCAGTTTGCCAAGGCTCATAATACATTGGTTCCGGATCTAATTGATTCGTCAATATACAAGGTCGTACAACCTCATTTTGTCAGCTCACCAATCTTCACACACCCGCTACACGACCCGCTAAACCTTCGTTCTGGGATTATTCAAAGGGATAAAGACGAAGTTCATATTGATGTTTTAGCGTACATTGCGGAACACCCTATTTCAAAACTCCCAAGTGGAATAACTACTAAGTCAGACACAACTAAAGGCCCAAATACATATGCCCAAACTGTAGGGTATGAAGGTTATTTACAGGCCCTAGGCGACCATGAAACTGGAGAGGGATTTAATGACCCGTTAACATCCGCAATTATGTCATTTGTCCAAACACAAAAGGTTTATCCTGCCGATCAACGTATAATTGGACTCAAAGATGATTTGAAATCTAGGATAGATGCTGCCGATGTTAGCCTATCTAGATCGGCGTCTGAGTTGGACCGATATAAATCCGATGAATGGTTAGATTCCAACATTAATGGAGCCATTGTCAAAGCTCAGCATGACAAGCCAGTGAATTCACATATACTCAATGTAGATCCATTACCCTTTGATGAGGCTGTAAGTGAACTGAATAATGCAATTTCAAAGTTCTCAGAAGATGTAATTAAGTATAACGAAGCAGTGATGCGAGGTGCTCAAAACATCTTGCCTCCTACACTTGCCCTTAAAGCTGCTGCAGGGATAGGTAAGACGCGAAGCATTATAAAACAACTAATATCGGATGGTGGTTTAAGGGGCAGTATCGACTATTACGTCCCCTCTTATGCACTTGCCGAGGAAGTAGTGAAAGATTTACGTAAAGAACTGAAGGTTAATTTAAAAGGCCTAAACATTCCAAAGATTGACACTGTTCGCTTTATACGAGGCATGGATAGAGATGACGATTCGGGCAACCCACTTTGCACTCAACACGCAGATGTTTCAAAAGCTTTAGCCTTAGGTATTTCAGTTCAAAAAGACGTATGTGGCCCATGTGTCGATAGATTTATTTGTGAATACCAAAAACAGTTCAATCGAATAACATTACCCGAAACACCATCGGAGCTAGTTGCTCAGGGCCGAGACTTGGAAGACGTTTTAGATATCCCTCCCGTCGTTAATGTTATGGCGCATAACTACCTCTTTTTACATACACCTTTGTACGATAGGAACCTAAAGTCCAACGAGAGATTTAATCAAGCTACCAGCAACCTTGCCATCGTTGATGAGAAATTCTGGGATAAGGGTTTTACTACCGCAACACTTAACCCAAATAAGCTAGCAAGCCAAGGCAATGAAGTATCCAAAGTCATTGCAGAAGGGCTTAATGCTAAATTACCTCTCCTCCAGTATTTAAGTGATTCGGGTATCACCGAGTTCGACCTCAAAAGAGAAGCTGTAAAGCTGAAGCCAACACGCTCTAAGTCGGCATCGGCAGTCTCAAATAGAGATCTACGCACACTGTACTATGTACTTGCAGGTGAGATTGAACTTGGGTGTCACAAAGATAGTAGATGTGTGTTTTTGTCAAAAGAGAATGATAAAGATGGAAATGAAAAAACCATTATCAAGGTGCTCAAACGCAACGAGCTAACTATACCTCCTGAGATACCCATGATTTTCCTTGATGCTGATTTATCAAAATCCGTTATCGACCTATATAGGGAGAATTGTCAGCTTAAAGAAATAAGCGCTAAGCGTGAAGGCACAGTATTGCAGGTTAGCGATCTAAGCTTCGGCTCTCGGTATCTAAAAGACCATCCAGAAGAAATCGATAATATTAAGCAGGCAATTGAGAAGATTGCCAAAACTGGTAAAACACTTGTGGTCACAACTAAAAAACTAAGACGTGACTTAATGGGGGTTAAGCTCTTAGACTTGCCTGCCTACTCATCACTTGGGGAAGCTGATATCGCTCATTTCTCAAATCTTCGAGGGTTAAATGCATTTGAAGAATATGTGAATGTAGTTATCGTAGGACGGCAACAGCTTTCTTGGCGTGATGTTGAAAATCAAGCAAAGGCCCTATGGTGGGATGACAGAAAGCCATTTACTAAACTAGAACCATCTGAGGACAATGAATATTATTGGGTAAATCAAACTCAGGGGATTCGCATGAAGGATGCGGACCCAGTAATAATAGGTATGAAAGGCCATCCCGATGAACGAGTACGGATTATTAACGAACAAACCTGTAATGCTGAAAGTACGCAAGCAATAGATCGGCTAAGATTGGTGAGAAATATAGGTGATAAGAAGAAAGCCAAGGTCATTATCTTGTCAAATGCCCCCCTCGATATTACTGTTGACCATTTGTTTACGTGGGAAATGTACTCAGAAATGACCACATTTGCATCAGAGGCTGATGATGTTGGTTTTATCCCTTTGAAGGCTAGTCATCTGCTGGACATATTTACCTGTATTAAGAGTAAGAAAACCGCTGAAAGAAGAAGTGTAGGCATGGCCAAAGACTTTGAGATCTATAAAGCCCTCGGTTTATTCAGCAACTACACCAAACGAATCAAGTATAGAGAGGTCGGCAGTAAGTCTCGATACTCAACTACCCTATGTGCTGTAGGCACAAGCAATGCTGCAATGATAGATTTATTTGCTGAACGGGTAGGAGTTAAAGTTGAGATAAAACCAACCGTTAGTGACTCTACAGTTCGACATACTTCAGGGAAATAACGATGTTGCCCCTAAAGCCTTAAACCTGGTCTAAGCCCTAAAAGGCGAGGAGCTTGTGGGTACAATTCTTGAAATATTAATAATTAGACAAAACATTGGTTCTGAATTTATGCCTAAGAAATTAACTACCTCTGAATGGATTAATAAAGCGAAAGCTGTTCATGGGGAACGTTTTGATTACTCAAAAGTTACTTATGTAAACGCCAAGACTAAAGTTATTATTCGTTGTCTTATACCAGATCATGGGGAGTGGCTATGTAACCCAAGCAATCATATAACACATGGTAGGGGCTGCCCTAGATGCGGTGGCTCCAACAAGAAAACCACTAATGAATTTATTGAGGATGCTAGGGCATTGCATGGGGATGTTTATACCTATGAAAATTGTAGTTATGTTAATTCACATACAAATGTGAGTATTAAGTGCAGTCATCACGGTGCCTTTGAGCAATCCCCCACCGCCCACCTTTCAGGACAGGGCTGTCCTACTTGTGGTCAAGAAATTATAACTAACAAAGCGAGAATGCCCACAACTGATGTTTTAGGTCTCTTAAATAAGCAGAGCAGTCTTGGAGGCGATGTTATCTTTGACGAGGGTGCTTATTGGTCAATGAATGACAAAATGGTAATCACATGCAGTATCCATGGCAAGCAAATTCCACGCATAGTGACTTCCATGCTCACATCAAAACACCCATGTTTAAAGTGCTCAGAACCGTTACGTAATAACGGAATAACTGAATTACAATTTCAGGCTAAGCTCGATAACAAGTTTAACAGCAAATATGAGATTGAATTATTTGATTACATCGGAAAAGAAACCCGCGTGAACTTAAACTGCTCAATCAATGGGCATGGTGGGTTTAGCATTCAAGCTTCTTACCTACATAAATCTTTAGGTTGCCCAAAGTGCAGGGTCGAACAAGGTCGTCTAAATCGAACTCATGGTATTCAAAAGTTTATTGAAGACAATCAAAGTCATCGAAAAAATGAGTGGATGAAACAGGTGCTCGAAACCCATGGAAGTAAATATGATTATTCAAAAGTCGTTTATACCAAACAGCGTGGGTCTGTAACTATAGGTTGTCCCTCGCATGGTTGGTTTGAACAAGTCGCATACACCCATATTCTTGCAGGATGCCGCCAATGTGCAGATGAAGACTTAAAAGGTCTCTACAGTGAAAAGTACTTCCGTGATAACCCAGAGGAAAAGCACAAAGCTGGCAAACTATACTATATCCACTTTGAGTCTGATTCTGATTCATTTTATAAAGTAGGAATCACCCAAACTTCTATAGCAGCACGGTTTGCAATGGTTCCTAAAGGGAAGGTTGTTATAGATATTTTAGGGCTAAGCAACGTTTCTATTTATGAGGCATGGGTGGCAGAGGCTAAAATTCAAAAACATCATGGTAGTAAATACAGACATGTACCAAACATTGAGGGTTTCTCAAACAGAGAAATGAGAATTGGTCCTACTGAGTGCTTTTCGCAGCCACTGAGTGACGAGTGGATTGCGCTTTACTTTCCTAATAACTATTAGCTTGCTTAGGTTATAGTTTTTCATGGTAAGTCTCTGAGACGCCTGAATACATACAACTTATATGAATATAGTTGGTTTGATAAAATAAACTCTTCAAAGGAGATATTGAAAATGGAACTTATTAAAAAGCTGCTGCTCTCCCTATTGCCTGACATTATTGTCGGCTGTCTTATCACTCTATATCGAGATGACACGGGTGCAGACATTTTATACACCATTACCCTAACTGTACTCGCGCTTCAGGCATTGTATCTAGTATTGTGGTTTAAAGGAGCCCTCTGGCATTGGTTGCATTTCTATCTGTTCAGTCAAAAAGAGATGATACAGAGATATATCAATTTCCTGCGAGAAAATGACTTTCCAGCTGCGTCTAAATACTTTACGAGTGCTCCAGAAGACTATTTTGATGCCGTTGCCAACGACCCGTTAATGCCTCAGGGACTCCGCCTCAAAGCATCTCGTGAATTGGGTTCTTATGAGGGCCTTAGAATTGCGTATAAACTATCAACTTTAATGCAGTTGAATAAAGCTTTCTATGCGGCAATTCAATTTCATAACAACAGAGTGATTCCTGATAAAGTTGACGATTTAGGCCAGCTCCAAACATACGCTGATGACACTGTTGAGTCAGAAGAGAGAGGCTTAGAGCGCCAGTTAACTGGAATTCAGGTTCTGAAACGACAAGCAGAAGACCAGGAATTGCTAGATAACAAAGAAAGAAACTCGATGACGAGCAATGCTCGAAAACGGATAGATATAGCCGAAAATATAATTAAAAAGGCTGAGTTAGATTCAGCAATTTCTACTTTGATAAATGAGACTGAGCATTGGCCTAGCTGGTCTCAGAGGGAAGACTTTGATATGTTCAAGAGCTTCGGTGCCAGCAATGTGAAAGGGGACAAAAGTGACGAAGATGACACTTATACCGTATGTTTTGATTTCAATGAATCATCCTACCTCATACTCCTCAAAGAAATCACTTACACACTTCCAGAAGACATTAGCAAATCAGCGGAGGTAGAAGTCACCGTAAATGGTGAGTCTGTGCTGAAAGCCGAATTAAATTATGATTATGATCGCGAATATAACAACTGGTCGTATTTAAAAACAACTAAACTCGCAATTGGGGACTGGATGAAAGATCTCATTGAGATTGAACTGCAGGTGAGGAGGCACGATAAAGCACGTTTTGATAAAATGATGGATCACTCAGTTCTAAAGCAAGCAGAAGAACTTGATTAACAAGTAGAATATATAATGGTTATGTACTTGGAGGGTTGGTTGCTAGTCTCTTATAGCTTAGAGAAACCATCACCCAATCCACACTTCTGGCTCTAGCATTGGAATGTCCAGCACCTCACCTGTCCAAGTTGCAATGGCTTGCCCCTGTCTCAGCGAGCCTCCATGGTTCTGGCGTGTACCCACACGATCTTGAATTACATCCCAAACAAACACTTGCTCGCCTACTTTGATATCACTTGGAATCAAATACGCGGCCCAAGGATTATTAAAGTGGTATCGATATTGCGCAAAAGAACCATACGATGCCATCGGTTTGACCTGGTTACTTCGCATTATCACTTGTCGATAGTCCACTACTTCGGCATATGTTCCATCTTTATGTTCAACCAAGTGCATAGATCGAGCTAAGTCTGCATTCGCCTCCAATGCAGCGACTTGAATCTTCATGCCATCTGCAACAGCTTGGTTAAGAGACGCTAAAGACCTAGCTGTTTTGACTTCCCTCAAACCATGATCAGTATAGTCGTCTTCTACCCTTGGGCAACTTGGTTTGTCGAATACTCGGTCACTGACCAAGCGCTTAGAAGCAGGGTCTTCAATAATTGCTGGATGCGGTAAAGTGGCATGGATACATATTGTTGGGTTAGCCATTATTGAGGCTTCAATTTGCTCTTCGCTCAAACCATCAAGATTAAATACGTTTTGCTGGCAGGAATGACAGTGCCTGTGACGCTCTTCTGATACAGCCTTAAACTCATCACCGTACATACCCAGCTCATCCACTACTTGAAGCTCATCCCACTTCTTGTTAAGTGGACACCGTATGGCTTTGGTGAACCCATATGAGTCACTTGTTAAAGTCCGTTTCCGCTGATTAAGAATAAGCGCCATGATGCATCCTTGAAATTATAACTGTTCCCATTCTCTACTTGGGGGTATTTAAAAGCAACTTGTTAAGAGGCCCTCTGTACTATGTCCGCAATAATATCAGCCATAAATACAGGAGTATCAAGCCCTCGAATCCAACTGTCGGGTATATCCTCAACCCCATAAAATGCCCCAGCCAACTGCCCATAAATAGCACCAATTGTATCGGCATCCCCGCCCATATTCACAGCCATCAGCAAACCTTCTTCAAAGCTAGTCGTATTATAAAAGGCCCACAAGGCTACCTCTAACGATTGAGGTGCGTAACCACTCGGGGTTAGTTCTTCCGGGGTTTTGTTTTTATAATCGCCAGCAATAACCGTAGCTACATCTTCGTGTAAATCCGTAAACGACAAGTCATCCATTGGCGTGTAGTAAGGCACAAGCAAATCATCTTTAGGCACACCGTTGAGCGCACCCCAGATCAAACCAGCAAAGTAAGCAGTAGTTTGGAGTGCTTGTGGGCTGGCGTGAGTGGTTCTTGCAGAGTCTACTGCGTTAAGTACCGCCTTCTCAGCATCATCATGATAAAAGATAGGCACAGGCGCTAAGCGCATAATACAACCGTTACCACCGTGTTTAGTGCTAGTGGAGCCTTGATAGGGATCTTTGGTGTCGTGATAGCGTACAAGGGATCTAAGCACCGTCTGGCCAATTCCTAGAGCCTTACCCGCACAGCTCATATAACCTTCATTGACCCAGCGTAAATACCGATCCATTTGGTCTTTAGCGTCCATACCGCCGCATTCAATCAAACTTGCAGCTAAACACAACGCCATTGAAGTATCGTCCGTCCATTGCCCAGCCTTGAGCTTAAACGGGCCACCGTCACGAAATCCCGTAACAGGCTCAAACCTACCTCTTGGCCTAAACTCAACAGGTGCGCCCATAGCATCACCCACCGCTAAACCATACATCGCGCCTTGTACCCTATCCTGCAGCTTTGACCCTTGTTTTTTATCAGCACCGTACAGACATGTAGCCAGTTCAATCATTTGATCACGCCACAGCAATACCTCGCTCCACCTTTGAGGAATAGCACTATAGCCATACATTGCACCTGCAATTTGGCCTGCCACCGCCCCAACCGTATCAGCGTCGCCTCGGCGATTGACCGCCAGTATCAAACATTCCTCAAACGATTCTGAATTTCTAGCAGCCCACATTGCGGTTTGGAACGTGTCTTTTACATAGCCACTGGAAGGCAATGCAGACCAACTCGTTGCATCTGGCAGTACATAATCTTCCACCTCTTTGATGAATGGATCGCCTTCGTGCAGAACCCGAGCAAGTAGGCCTGCATATAAGCAACATTCTTCAGAGGCATGAGTGATTCTAGACTGCAAGACAGCCTCTTCGACAGCTAGGTTAAGGTTACAAGAGTTAGAAATAACGGACGGTGCTAGTCGCATAATGCCACCATTGCCAGAAGAGCGATCGCTGGTGCTGCCCTGATAGAAGGACTCACCTTGTTTGCGGTAATTTAAGCGAGTTAACGCGGATAAAGTGGTACTGCCAATATCAATACACCTATTGGCCCAAGAGTATTCACCATCAAGCCACCATGCACGAAAATTAATACTAATTTGTTCAGCATCAAAACCCTTCTTAGATTTATAGGCATAGCCAAGAGCCAAAGCCATACTCGTATCATCAGTCCAGCCGCCAACAGGAACATTAAAGGCTCCTTCACCGGTGATTTCCGTATGCCACAAAGAGCGGTCTGATGGTGGATTGCGCGTAAACTCTAAGGTCGTACCTAAAGCATCGCCAATAGCCAAACCTAACAGCGACCCAATTGCTTGATCTTGATGCATTACGCCTCCATGCTTAAAAACTGATGAACAATGCTTTGAACCATTACTCTGTCTAACGTGTGGCCTTGGTTTTCAATGACGTTAAGCTCACAACTCTCTTGCGATGAGCACAGCTCGGAAAAAGGCTCCGGCGAATAACCCATGTCGTCACTGCCTATATGTATCGCTAAAGAACCTGGCTTGGTTAACCGCTTCTCCGCTACTGCCAGCTTATATCTCTGACAACTGGGAAGCCTTGAGTAAGCCATTTTCTGGGGATTTAAGGCTGCACCGATTACTGGAGACAGTAACAGGAAGTGACTTTGGTAACGTGGCGCATCGATGAGAGCCTGGAGGCACAAATAAGCCCCATAGGAATTGGCAATAATATATGTATCTGGCGAATCAAAATCACCGATCAGTTTGGCAACAACTTCAACTTGAGCATGAAAGTCTAACTTTAAAAACTGACTATTCACAGACAGCCCAATACGGTTGGCGTTTAGGCCTTTTAGGTAAGCACCTAAACCCTTATTCGTATCGCCTCCACTGCCAGTGATGTATATAGTTTGCATGTTATTGGCTTCGACTTAGCTTTGATTTAGTCCAAAGACCGTGAAGACTACAAAACAAGATCGCTGCAAGCGTAGCCAACATATAGTTGGTAGTCGTGGCCACATACCACAGTAACATCACCCCTTTAGTGCTAGGGTCAACTGTGGGTAGGATAAAGTTTTGCCAAAATACGTCAAAGTACAGAAACTGAGCAGTCGCAATAGCTACAAGCCCGGCTGTTACTATTTCAATAACGGGTCCTTTGATTAATGGTTTAAGCAGCCAAACAAATAGCATCCATGCAGGCACTTCTAAGAGCATAAATAGCCCAAGGTCGTAGGGTAATATCTTACCCTGCATACCCAAGTGACTCATAAAACGACCAGCAACCATCCCGTTAAACTGTAAATAAATCAGCCCAACAATGAGCGCACAGGCGTATCGCCCAACAAGCTCCATAGCTAGGGAAAAAGACGCTCTAATAATAAATATCATTGAATGATTCCTTCTTAGCCCAATCAGATGACCTGACTGAAGTACTCCCATCACTTAAACGAGACACTACCTTACAGGCCTTAAGCCTGCCTGTGGTTTGAAGAACTGTAATTGTGTTTGCCATGTGACCATATCCTTATGCTGATGACTAAATAATAACAGGATTTCACTCTGTTACCAGATCTCTTAGGAACCCATACCCCGCTAGGTTATCTGTAGTATATATACTATTAGGGAGGTGGCGATTATCTCCAGCCACAGCGATGTACCCCAAAGTAACGGAAGTCCATCGGCAGTCTGTGGTGAAACTTCATCTCAAGAACAGACAACAACACCCTGCTATATAAGCTACCTTCTTTTATTTACCACACCCCCTAAACTTACTCACAGCCCAGCTGATATCAAAGGTCAATCAGGTAATAACCACCATCAGAAGTGCCT
>Ga0209815_1002708_pt1 | contig 10575 bp, 8 predicted proteins | sample CoawatmetaG00DNA_FD_187507 | JGI IMG/M metagenome (GOLD analysis project Ga0209815, IMG submission 187507) | Marine microbial communities from the West Antarctic Peninsula - Coastal water metaG002-DNA (SPAdes) (version 2) | ecosystem: Environmental > Aquatic > Marine > Coastal ...
CAAAAAAATAAACGCCGTTAAAAAAATAAAGCTTAGATAATAAATCCAACTCATCGGATACACCGCCATAGTTTCATACATCACGTCGGTCCAATCTTCAAAAGTCGCCACTCTAAAAAGGGTTAACATTGCGATAGAAACATCCCCCCATAAAACCTCATTAATTTGATCAAATATCATGCTACCGATAGCCGCATAAATATAAAAAATAACAAACATCAGTAAGACAATGTAGCCCATACGAGGAATCGACTTAAGCAAAGCATTAATTAAAATACGTAATTCAGGCACCATTGATACTAAACGTAAAACTCGAAACACACGAAGAAGCCTTGCTAATAATACACCCGTTCCGCCTGCAGGAATCAAACTACCTATAACAATGACTAAATCAAAAATGTTCCAGCCACTTTTGATAAATTCTTTTTTGTTACGATAAGCTAAAAAGCGAATCGTGATTTCAATAACAAAAAATACCGTTATTGCATGGTCAAAAAAAGTTAATAATGAGATAACGTTTTCAGGTAAGTTATGGGTTTTAACACCAATTAATAATGCAGATAATAAAATAACAACAATGACCGCGCCTTGAAATACTTTACTACTATCAATTTTTTTTAAGCGCCGTTGGGCGCGATAAATAAGTGTTGCCATAATTAACTTAACCCTTGATAAGTATAAGGATAAGTCATTAACGCTTCACCAAGAGCATTCATAGGGTGATGTCCTAAAATAACGGCTGATTGCTCGGTCTTGTCACACCCAAAAAAAGTTAACTTTGGTTGATATGTGCCTACTGGAATACGTTGATACTTCGACATAGTTGACTCTCTCACTAACTTATTGTTCATCTCTTCGAAGCTATATGGGGTTAAATCACAATAATTAAAAGGTAAACTGGCAATGTTGAGTTATATTAAATTTTTAAAAACTTTCTTAACAGTGCCTAACTAGGTAAAATCAAAAGTAAATAAAAACAGTAACCTTACAATATATGTCAATTCAAAGAGATTCTTTTCATTCCCGTATCGGTTTTGTCTTAGCCGCAGCAGGTTCTGCTATTGGTTTAGGCAACATTTGGGGATTCCCAACTCAAGCGGCAAATAATGGTGGAGGCGCATTTTTAGTCGTTTATTTATTGGTCATGCTCTTATTAGCTTTACCCGCACTATACGCTGAAATATATATCGGTAATCAAGCACAAAAAAATCCAGTAGGCGCTTTAGCTCAAGCGTGTAAAGAAAGTATTCCAAGGGTTGGTCGTACAGCAGGTATCATTGGGCTAATTGGCGCTATGATGATGTTAAGTTTTTATACCATAGTTGCTGGTTGGATGCTTTCCCATGCACTGGCAGCAGTTACAGAACTCTTTGGTTTTATTGATATCGCAAACTGGTTATCGACCTCAAGTACTTTAAGAAATGTTGTTTTCACCCCTATTTTCATTATCCTTGGCGCGCTTATTATTCATCAAGGTGTTCATGCAGGTATTGAAAAATGGTCCGCACGGTTAATGCCTGTATTATTAGTCATGTTGGTCGGATTAATAATTTACATTCTACAACAAGAAGGGGCATCGGAAGGGTTAGCACTTTATTTGATCCCTGACTTTAATCAAATTACTGAACCCAAATTAATTCTTTCAGCCATGGGGCAAGCATTTTTCTCTCTATCTATCGGCGTAGGCGGCATGATGGTTTATGGCTCTTACATGAAAAAAGATAAAGATATAGGTAAGTTGGTTATATCAATTGCCGCCCTTGATACTTTTATAGCTTTCATGGCTGGCTTGTTAATTATCCCAGCACTTTTCGTTGCCCAACATGCGGGACAGCAAGTATTTATTGATAATAAGCTAATTGGTGAAGGCCAGCTGATTTTTCAAATATTACCCTCGTTATTTCAGTCGATGGGCAATATCGGGTTAGTTGTTTCATTTAGCTTTTTCTCTTTATTATCGATTGCTGCACTAACCTCAACCATTTCAACAACCGAAGTGCCTGTGGCCTATCTAGTTGAAGATAAAGCCATGTCACGTTCTAAAGCAACGTGGTTAATATCAGGAATTATATTGATCGCTAGTATGACATTAGTCGCGTTTTTTGATGTCTTGTTTAGCTTAGTCATTATGGTGTTAACCACTATAATGCAGCCATTAATGTGTTTGTTTTACTTTATTGTTATCGGCTGGATATGGAAAAGGGGTAATAAACTTAGTGATAAAGCACATTTAGATAGTGATAGATGGTTAACGTACGTTGCTAATTATTTACGCTATGTATGCCCTATCCTTTTAGTTATTGTCTTTATCAACATTGCATTTTTGACTTAGATCTTTCTAACTTAAACTATTATTAAACCAGTAGTTATGGCTGGTTTTGTTTAGGACATTTTTTAATTCTAGATAAAGTTTATCCTCAAAGCTAATTTACAAGGCTGAATTATCATTTGTGCGGTCAATATCAGCAACCTCCTCTGTTGGTTTTTTTATTTCTTGTTTTTCTTCAACCAAGTCTACTTGTTCTATTTTTTCAAATCGGTTAGTAATTTTATCCGCTGAGGTGTGGATTTGTTTAACGTCTGTCGCCGCTTGATCTATATGTTTGGCTAGATTAGCAAATCGTGATTTAAAACGATCAAAATCAACCGCTAGTTCGGATAAATGGGCTTGAATAATATGAATTTGTTTGCGTGTTGCCTCATCTTTTAATACTGAACGAGCAGTGGTTAAAATAGCCATAAGAGTGGTTGGTGACGTTAACCAAACACGTTTTTTGTTAGCGTAATCAACTAAATCACTATGATGCGCATGAATTTCAGCAAAAATAGCTTCAGCAGGAATGAACATTACCGCACCATCAGCAGTCTCATTATCGATTAAATATTTATCACTGATATCATTAATATGTTTTTTAATGTCTACTTTAAATTGGCGTTCAGCCGTTTTTCTGTCATGGTTCCCTAACTGGTTATCAGCCATTTTACGATAACTCTCTAGTGGGAACTTTGAGTCAATAACGACATTGCCGGTGGGGGAAGGTAGAAATAAAATACAGTCAGCAATTTTTCCATTTGATAAGGTGTGCTGAAGCGAAAAACTTTGTTCGGGTAGTACATTTCTGATTAAAGCATTGAGCTGTACCTCACCAAAAGCGCCACGAGAACGTTTGTCCGCTAATACCTCTTGTAAACTCACCACATTAGTAGAAAGCTCCGTTATTTTTTTCTGCGCATCATCAATCAGTGCCAAGCGTTTTAAAATATCAGTAAAAGTTTTAGTTGTTTTATCAAACCCTTCAGCTAATCGCTGCTCTACTTGCTTACTAATTTCAGTCAACTCTTGCTTAGTTGTTGCGGTTAACTCATTCATGCGCTTAGACAACTGCTCAGCATTAGCTAATAAAGACTGACTTAACTCTTCTCGGTTAGCTTGTGTTGCTTTATTTAAACTTTCAGTGAGGTTATCTTTTTGTTCACTCATTTGTCTAAGTAATTTAATACGTAAATCGGCCATTTGTTGTTCAAAATAGGTTCTTAATTCACTTTGCTGCTGAGCAATATGTTGATGATTTAAGGTATCTTGTTGTTGTTGGTGGAGTTGATATTTATCATTCATCTCGGTTGCCAATGTATATTTAGACAACATCACTTCTTGCATAGACACTTGTTTCTGTTGGTTTTTAATTAATTCATTCACTTTTAGCCAAGTAATTAAAACAACAAATAAAACTAAACTTAGTAAACTTGTTATTAGGATAAGTGTTAAAAACAAATTATCATCGAGTGAGAAATTCATAGGCTACCAATTATTGAATAGATTAAATTTGCGCTAGCAATACATAAGGTTATCCTGACATCTAATCATACAACTGTCCACAAGTACTGTACAAATACTCAGCTTCAACTAAAGAGAATAACACCTGTGGTTTTATTACTAGACTGAGCTAATACCTTATCCTTTGCATAAAAAACGGGAGTTCAAATAAAGCGTGTTTATCATAATTGAATTGAGCATTAAATATAGCCACTATTTATAGCTTGATTAATTGGCGTTAAGGTATGTATTTATCCAATTAAAAACTTCTTTGTACCAACCCCCTAAATTATCTGGTTGTCTAATAGGATAACTTTCCTTCGAAAACGATGCCAAGTGCCCGTAATATGAGTGGAGTTTCATCCTATTTTACTGCTTCATAGTTTAACTAGGGTATTCAAAATAAAAGGCTTTAATCACTAACGCTCATTTCTACCAAAGTTTTATACAGAGCATGTTAATTAACATACTCTGGGTGGTAAATGCCTTAAGATTTCAGTTTAGCATCAAGTTCTTCAATTTTAGCTTGCCAAATAGCAGGACCGGTAACATGAGCGGACTCACCATTACTATCAACCGCAACAGTTACTGGCATATCTTCAACTTCAAACTCATAAATAGCTTCCATTCCCATGTCTTCAAAAGCAATGACTCTTGCTTTTTTAATGGCTTTAGACACTAAGTAAGCTGCACCACCAACTGCCATTAAATAGACTGATTTATGTTCTTTAATCGTTTGAACTGTTTGAGCACCACGCTCTGCTTTACCAATGGTGCCTAACAAGCCTGTTTCAGCTAACATCATTTCAGTAAATTTATCCATACGCGTTGCCGTTGTAGGACCTGCAGGACCAACAACTTCATCACCTACTGCATCCACTGGACCAACGTAATAAATAAACTTATTAGTAAAGTCTACACCTGCAGGTAAGCCTTCGCCTGAAGCAAGTAATTGCTGTATACGTTTATGAGCAGCATCACGACCCGTTAAAATTTTACCACTTAGTAATACCGTTTCGCCCGTTTTCCATTCGCTAATATCTGCTTTAGTCAACTCATCAACATTGACGCGCCTAACATTCTCGCCAACTTCCCAAGTAATTTCAGGCCATTCTTCTATCTTAGGAGGTACTAAGTTAGCAGGACCTGAACCATTAAGATGAAAATGTATATGGCGTGTAGCGGCACAATTTGGGATCATTACTACCGGCTTTGATGCCGCATGCGTAGGGACACTGTTAATTTTAACATCAACAACCGTTGTTAAACCGCCAAGCCCTTGAGCACCAATACCAAGTTTATTTACTCGCTCATAAATTTCCAAACGCAACTCTTCTTCTGCGTTTTGAGGTCCACGATCAATTAAATCTTGAATATTTACCGGGTCCATTAAACTTTCTTTTGCCAATACGCCTGCTTTTTCAGCCGTACCGCCAATACCGATGCCGAGCATTCCAGGAGGACACCAACCAGCCCCCATTGTCGGCAATGTTTTAACAACCCAATCAGCAATTGAATCACTCGGATTTAGCATTGCCATTTTACTTTTATTTTCACTACCACCACCTTTAGCTGCTATCATCACTTCAATTTCATTACCTTGAACAAGGTCAATATGGACGACTGCTGGGGTATTATCTTTGGTATTAATGCGCTTACCGGCAGGGTCTTTAACAATTGAAGCACGTAAAGGGTTATCAGGATTTAAATAAGCACGGCGAGTACCTTCATCAACCATTTGTTGCACGGTCATATCTGTTCTATCCCATTGAACAGCCATACCGACTTTAACAAAACAAGTGACAATACCCGTGTCTTGGCATATTGGACGCTTACCTTGTGCTGACATACGAGAGTTAATTAAAATTTGTGCTATAGCATCTTTTGCAGCAGTACTCTGCTCTTTGTTATATGCCTTTTCTAATGCTTGAATAAAATCTATAGGATGATAATAAGAAATGTATTGTAATGCATCTTCGATACTGTCGATTAAATCTTGCTGCTTAATGATCGCCATGATTGCCCTCAAATTAAGTGACTCTATAAGTAAACTTTTAAACTATAATAGAAAGTTAGTTGAAAGTTATAAAATTGCCGATATCATACATTGCTTGATAAACCTCGGCTAGCTGATTAAGTATCAAAATTAGCTTAAAATATTGTTCAACACTGTAACTAATAAATAAGTGAAAAAATTGTCAAATAAAATCAACATAACTATTGAAGCCTTATTACTCAAAAATGCATCCACTGATCAGAGTATATCACCATTAGAGTTATTCACTCCTTTGGCTAATGAGCCTTGGGCGGTGTGGTTAGACTCTTGTAATAGTGAACATATAAATAGTCAATTCGATATTTTAGTATGGCAACCAGAAATTACTTTATCGACGTTTGGTGAGCTTACGCATATCGAACAAAAAAATTCAGCTGTCAGAGTCAGCAAAGAAGAACCATTAAAATTAGTTGATATATCAGCTAACAAAATTTTTAGTCAATATAATTTACCCGACTTAAGTCAAACACCTGATAAAGGGGATGATAAAAAAACCAGTACTGTTTTACCTTTTATTGGTGGTGCATTAGGCTATTTTTCTTATGACTTAGGCAGGCGTTTCGAAAAACTACCATCAATTGCTCAGCAGGATATTTCTATTCCTGATATGGCGATAGGTATATATACTCAAGCCATTATCTTTGATCGCAAAAGTGATAAATGTTATTTGGTTTGTCCAGAAAATAAGAGAGCTGACATCACTCAATACTTGCAAGATAAATTGCAAGAAAGTGCGTTTTCAAAGAAACAAGCAGTTGAACAATTTAAATTAACTAACGCTTGGCAATCAAATTTGAGCAAACATCAATACGGAGAAAAGTTTAAACAAGTACAAGATTATTTACTCTCTGGAGATTGTTATCAAATTAATCTAGCTCAACGATTTTCAGCCAAATATCAAGGCGATGAATTTTTGGCTTACCAAGCGTTAAGAACAAGTAACAATGCGCCATTTTCTGCATTCATGCGTTTTAACGATGCAGCAATTTTAAGTATATCGCCTGAGAGATTCTTGTCTGTCAAAAATAATAGAGTTCAGAGTAAACCCATTAAAGGCACAAAGGCCAGAGACAATAATCCAATCATTGATCAAAAAAATGCTGAGACACTTCAGCACTCAATCAAAGATAGAGCAGAAAACGTTATGATTGTTGACCTACTTAGAAATGACATTAGTAAAGTTTGCTTAGCTGGTAGTGTTGTTGTGCCCGAACTATTTGCTATTGAGAGTTTTCCCGCGGTTCATCATTTGGTTAGTACTGTTGAAGGTGAACTTGCTCATGAATACAATAATACTGATTTACTCACTGCAGCATTTCCTGGTGGTTCAATTACCGGCGCACCAAAAATAAGAGCGATGGAAATCATCGAAGAATTAGAGCCCCATCGTCGTAGTATTTATTGTGGCTCAATTGGTTATATATCTGCTTGTGGTAGTATGGATACTAGTATTACCATTCGCACATTGGTTTGCCAGAAAAACGTCATTCATTGTTGGGCGGGTGGCGGTTTGGTCGCTGACTCAACACTTGAGAGTGAATATCAGGAAACCTATGATAAGGTAAAGAAAATTTTACCTGTACTCAGCAAGCTGTCCTAGGTAATTACATATGACTAAAAATGAATTCCTGCATCGATTCCAACTGCAAAGCTTATCTGAGTCAACACATAGCTATCAGTATAATCGACAATTAAAAAATGCTGCGGTGCTTATTCCTATAGTAGAAGTTGAACTTGAAGGTAAGAATAAGCAACTTGATATTTTATTCACTAAGAGAGCTGATCATTTAACCCACCATGCTGGTCAAGTGAGTTTTCCGGGGGGTAAAGTAGAACCTTTTGATGGGGGTTTAATAAATACGGCTCTTCGTGAAGCTCAAGAAGAGATAGGGTTAAATATTAATGAAATAGAAATTGTTGGTCAATTGCACCCTTACCAAACCATCAGTGGATATATTGTTACACCCATTATTGCTTTTATTAGCGCAAAACAAAATTACATAATGGATGACAATGAGGTTGCTGAAATATTCCAAGTGCCACTGCATCATTTTTTAAATACCGACAATCACCATTCCATTAATATAGTTCAAAAGAATAGCCACCACCAAGTGCACTTTATGCCTTATCAACAATATAATATCTGGGGTGCTACCGCTGCTATGTTGAAAGATTTAATGATCCACCTGAGTTATTCCAAACAAACAAACTAATTATCCATATCCTATTAATTGAGCTATATGTCTTACACTACAGTATAGTCTTTATCTTTGTATAATTTATACTTGATGCATTTAAAATCAATTCAAGGTAAAATAACCGAAGATTATTTTAATTAACTACAATCCCAACGGGATTTATTCAGGTTTTAGTTATGATTAGTGTATTTGATATGTTTTCCATTGGCATCGGTCCTTCTAGTTCACATACTGTGGGTCCAATGAAAGCGGCTAAGCTTTTTACTGACTTATTAATCTCTAAAAAGTTATTAGATAATGTTGATCGAGTAAAAACCGAATTATTTGGTTCTCTTGGCCAAACAGGCATTGGTCATGGCACCGGTAAAGCCATTATTTTAGGTCTATCGGGTGAAACACCTGAAGAAATTCCCGTTGAGTCTATTGAGTCGATTGTATCTGCAGTTATTGCCAGTCAAAAAATCAGTTTAGCAGGGACACACTGCGTCGACTTTCCAAAAGATAATGCCATTATTTATCACCGCCGAAAAACATTACCTGCTCATGCAAATGGTATGACGCTATATGCTTACAAAAATGAAAAATTACTATTAGAACAAACTTATTATTCAATCGGTGGTGGTTTTATTGTTGAAGCAAGTGATTTTGAAAAAGAGAAAGACAAGGCGCTTTCTTTACACAACAGTATTAAACGTCCACATCTGTTTTCTTCAGCTGACGAGCTACTCAAAGAAGCTCTACAAACTGGTTTAAGCATAAGTACCATTATGATGGATAATGAAAAATGTTTGAATGATGAGCCTTATATCAGGGCTAAGTTAGTTAACATTTGGCTAGCAATGCGCGCTAGTATTGATCGCGGCATTGCAACTGAAGGGATTCTACCTGGTGGTTTAAAAGTAAAGAGACGAGCACCTGCCCTTTATCGTTCATTAATCATTGAGAATAATAGTGACCCACTAACGGCAATGGACTGGGTAAATTTATTTGCTATGGCCGTCAATGAAGAAAATGCGGCAGGTAGCCGAGTTGTTACCGCACCAACAAACGGAGCTGCAGGGATAATTCCTGCCGTATTATGTTATTACGATAAGTTTGTTAAGACCGTGACCGATGAAGATATTATTCGTTACTTATTGACCGCTGCAGCTATTGGAATTTTATATAAAACCAATGCCTCAATTTCAGGTGCAGAGGTTGGCTGTCAGGGTGAGGTTGGCGTAGCTTGTTCGATGGCAGCAGCTGCATTAACTGAAATTATGGGAGGAACGCCTCAGCAAGTCGAAAATGCAGCTGAAATTGGTATGGAACATAATTTAGGCTTAACCTGTGATCCTGTTGGTGGTTTAGTACAAGTTCCCTGTATTGAAAGAAATGCTATGGGTTCAGTAAAAGCTATCAATGCATCAAGACTTGCGTTACGTGGGACAGGTAGCCAAAAAGTCAGCTTAGATAAAGTGATAAAAACCATGTTAGAAACAGGCAATGACATGAAAACTAAATATAAAGAAACATCACGTGGTGGCTTGGCTGTTAATATAATTGAATGTTAAAATTTTATTTTTAATAAAAAAAAGCTGACTTTAATGTCAGCTTTTTTATTAGCCCATTTTTTCAATGGATATACTGCTTTATTATATTTATCGAAGCGACCATTTAGCCATAGAGACATTAAAAGCGCTTATTCTAAAACTAAGTTAGCACTAAAAAACGTCATCGCAATACCTCTAATTATTTTGTGATGAGTTTTATATCAGCAAAAAAAGCATCTATTTCAGTATTGTTTTTTAATAACATCGCTTTAGTTACTAAATCACGGTTCAAATGTGGGGCAAACCGTTCAATAAAATCAAACATGTATCCACGTAAAAATGTTCCGCGTCTAAAACCAATTTTAGTGGTACTAGCATTAAATAAATGACTAGCATCAATACTGACCAAATCATTATCAAGTTTTGAATCTATTGCCATCGAAGCAATAACACCGATACCCACCCCCAAACGCACATAGGTTTTTATCACATCAGCATCGGTGGCAGTAAATGCAATTTTAGGCTCTAAGCCTGCACGGTCAAAAGCAAGATCAAGCTCCGAACGGCCAGTAAAACCAAAGACATAAGTAACTAATGAATATTTTGCAATATCTTCAATGGTTAGGTTATCGCGTTTTTTCGCTAACGGGTGATCAGCACGGACAATAACGCTACGATTCCAGTGATAACAAGGAAGCATAATTAAGTCGTTGTACAAATGAAGGGACTCGGTTGCAATAGCAAAGTCAGCATCACCTTTGGAAGCAGCGTCACTAATTTGTGCTGGTGTTCCCTGGGACATGTGTAAAGAAACTTTTGAATATTTTTTAATGAACCCTTGAATCACTTCAGGAAGAGCATAACGAGCTTGTGTATGAGTGGTAGCAATACGTAAACGCCCTTCATCGGGTTGAGTATGCTCACGAGCTACCGCTTTTACCGCTTCAACTTTTGATAATATTTGTGTCGCTATAT
>Ga0209815_1002713_pt1 | contig 10550 bp, 10 predicted proteins | sample CoawatmetaG00DNA_FD_187507 | JGI IMG/M metagenome (GOLD analysis project Ga0209815, IMG submission 187507) | Marine microbial communities from the West Antarctic Peninsula - Coastal water metaG002-DNA (SPAdes) (version 2) | ecosystem: Environmental > Aquatic > Marine > Coastal ...
TCACCATACTTATCATAGAAACCCACAACATTGGTTTTCCAGATTTTCTTCTGTTAGCAGTTTTTTCTTGTTCTAATGTTTGTTCTACCATCTTCCTTTTTTAATGTAAAAATTTATCTACTACGTAAATTATTTGTACTAATGTAATGTACAAGACACTCGATAACATTAATTTTCTCGCATCTATATTTTCCTGACTTTTATACAGTTTAACACCATAATATAGCATTACAATACCCAATAGCGCAATAATTACTGCGGTTATTGGATAAATATAAAACGCCCCAGATACTTTTAAAACTGGCGCTATAGAGACTAAAATCATTATTCCTGTATAAAAAATAATTTGCTTTATTGCCCCTCTATCTTTAGTTCCCATAGGCAACATATTAAAGCCCGCTTTTTTATACTCCTCAAACTGCAACCAACCAATTGCCCAAAAGTGCGGAAATTGCCAGAAAAACTGAATCATAAATAAGAACCCTGCCTCAATACCAAAGTTATTAGTTGCGGCAACCCAACCAAGCATAAAAGGAATTGCTCCTGGAATTGCTCCTATAAATACGGTTAATGGTGTTACTGCTTTTAAAGGGGTGTAAACACAAGTATATAGAAATATTGAAATTGCCCCAAATAATGCCGACTTAGGATTGATGCTATATAAGATTGAAATTCCTAAAAGGGTAAATACTATTGCGATCGTTAATGCAACGTTTACAGACATTCTGCCTGTTGGCAAAGGTCTGTTCTGCGTGCGTTTCATAATAGCATCAGTATCCTTTTCTATAATTTGATTAAATGCATTAGACGCACCAACCATAAAAAAACCACCAATAGCTAAAAGAGATAATATAAAATAATCTACAATTTCTACCGCTAACAAATAACCAGCCACAGAAGAAAACACAACACTTAAAGACAAGCCAACTTTAGTAAGTTGCTTAAAGTCTGAAATAATAGTTTTCATAGATATTTTATTGTCTGAAATAACGGCTGTATTCATATCACCAGAATTAGCTTGCAAAGATATTTGATAAATATGAATTTACCATAGTTTTTAAAGCTTTTGATGTTAAATAAATAAAAAAACCCACTCAATAAATTGAGTGGGAAAATTGCTATGAAAAAGAAAAAGTGTAATTCTTCAAAAGAACTACTTGTCAAATATAATACATATATTTTTAAAAAAAAATTATAATCGCGTTACAATATTATTTTTTAGCAAATATTCTTGATTACTTTCTATACAAGTTGCAAAACCTTTTTCATCAAATTCTAATCGATGACCGTATTCACTAACCCAACCTATTTGATTCGAAGGGTTTCCAACAACCAAAGCAAAAGGTAAAATCTCTTTAGTAACTACTGCACCAGCGCCAATAAAAGCATATTTACCAATATTGTTACCACAAATAATAGTAGCATTAGCACCAATAGTAGCTCCTTTTTTTACAATAGTTTTTTGGTATTCATTTTGTCTTTTAATGGCACTTCTGGGGTTTATCACATTTGTGAAAACCATAGAGGGACCCAAAAAAACATCATCTTCACAAATAACCCCACTGTAAATAGAAACATTATTTTGAACTTTTACATTTTGTCCAAGAATAACTTTTGGAGAAATCACTACGTTTTGACCAATATTACAACCTTCGCCGATAACACAATGAGACATAATATGACTAAAATGCCAAATTTTAGTATCTTTCCCAATAGTACAATCAATATCTATAACAGCTGTTTCGTGTGCAAAAAAATCTTTCAAAATTAGTAACTTTGGTTTGAGTGTTGTTCTTTATTTATTATTTCTTTTGATGAGGATGTTCCAATTCTATCTACTCCTAAAGAAATCATTTTCAAAGCTGTTTCGTAATCTCTTACACCACCTGCAGCTTTAATCTTTAATGGTTTTGCATTTTTAGAAATTAACATTATATTTTCAAAAGTAGCACCATTTGGAATCCCCTTTTCTGTTTTAAAAAATCCTGTAGACGATTTTAGAAATACATTTTTTGCATTTTCTTCTCCAAAATTTTCTAAAACAATTTGTTTCACAAGTTGTGAAATTACAATTATTTCTTCATTTGATAAAGCTGCAGCTTCTATAATAAATTTTGCAGTTTTTTGATGACTAAGACAAAGTGCTATGCAACGAGTTACTTCTTCTGCTACTAAGTCTAACTTTCCTTTTTTAAAAGCATTATAATTAACAACGAAATCCAACTCATCTGCGCCTAATTTAATTGCATTTTCAGCTTCTTGTATTTTTTGTTTTAGGGATGCATCCCCGCAAGGGAAATCAATTACAGTTCCAATTAAAACCTTAGATTTTGAAATGCTTACTATTTTTTTTACAGTTGTTATGTAATTGGAACGGATCATAACTAACTTATAATCATAGCTAATTGCCTCCTTTGTAAGTGCTACTACCTTCTCTAAGTTTTCTTTTTCAGTAATACCAGCTTGTATTGCTGTTTTTAAATATGTTGCGTCTAAGTAATGACTTATTTTCATGTTACAAAAATAACAAAATCTAAATAGCAGCTATTGGCAATGTATATCTGAATCTTACAAATCTGTTTTGCTGCTGTCCTGGGGTAAACCTTGGCAGTTTCTCAATAAGTCTTTCGGTTTTTGGAATAACCTTCAACTCTCTTTTAAAGATAATTTGTATACTAGACTTCAGAAATATTCTGTCGGGTTCAGAAATAAAAGTGCGCTCAGCTAAGGTTCTCTCTTCTGTTTTATGTTCTAAAGAAATAAAAAAATTAATCTAAATGTTTCGCTGCTACTTTCTCTAATTCATCATACCAGTTTTGGCCAAATTTACGCACCAAAGCTTGTTTTACAAACTTATATACGGGTACCTGCAGTTCTTTACCTAAAGTACAAGCATCATCACAAATCTCCCACTTGTGGTAATTTACAGCAGAAAACTCACTGTAATCTTTTACTCTTATTGGGTATAAATGGCAAGAAACTGGCTTTTTCCAATCTATTTCCCCAGAATTATATGCTTCTTCAATACCACACAAGGTTTTATTATTTTCATCGAAAATTACATAAGCACAATCTGCATTATTAATTAAAGGAGTTTCAATTTCTCCCAATTCATTTTTAATCCAAACACCTTCTTTTTCGATAACAGCAATTCCTTCTTTTCTTAAGAAAGGCTTTATCTTCGGATAAATATCTTCTAAAATTTTAGCCTCTTCTTCCTCTAATGGTGCACCAGCATCGCCGTCTACACAGCAAGCACCGCCGCAAGCAGAAAGATTACACACAAAATCTTTTTCTATAATATCTTCTGAAACTATTGTTTTTCCTAATTGAAACATCTCACAAAAATAAGACAATTATTTACTTTAAATTTACACTTTGCTTAACTTCGTTAAATAATTTCGTAAAATAAAAAAATCATGAAATTCAACTTTAAAGAAATACTAACAGCTTTTATGGTTCTATTTGCTGTTATAGATATCATAGGAAACATTCCTATTATTATAGATCTACGTAAAAAAGTAGGTCATATTCAGTCTGAAAAAGCATCTTTAATTGCAGGTGCTATTATGATTGTGTTTCTATTTTTAGGGCAAAGTTTATTAAGCTTAATAGGTATCGATGTAAATTCTTTTGCAGTTGCTGGGGCGTTCATCTTATTCTTTATTGCTTTAGAAATGATTTTAGGAATTACACTGTATAAAGAGGATGAAAATGCGGCTACAATTACAGCTACTGTCTTTCCATTAGCTTTTCCTTTAATTGCGGGTCCAGGTAGTTTAACAACCTTACTTTCATTACGTTCAGAGTTTCATCTAGAAAATATAATTGTGGCCGTTTTATTAAACGTGGCTTTAATTTATGTTGTTTTAAAAACATCTAGTAAAATTGAAAAAATTATTGGTCCGAATGGAATTTTAATCATTAGAAAAATCTTTGGTGTTATATTATTAGCTATCTCTGTTAAATTATTTGCAACCAATATAAAAGAACTGTTTTAAGATGAATTTTCATGTATTAATTATTGGTGGTGGTGTTGCGGGTCTTCAATGTGCTTTAATTTTAGGTTCTGCAGAAAAAAAACCTTTTGCCATTGGTAAAAAAATTGGTATTATAATGCACCAGAAAGCATCTCATTTACAAAATGCATTGTTTAATAATGCCCTAGGATTACCTTCTAAAACATTAGGAAAAGACGTTTTAGTTGAAGGAAAACAACAGTTATCAAACTTATACCCTGCTGTTTCCCAAATAGAAAACGAAAAAGCAGTTTCTATTACTGATTTTAATGATGGTTATAAAATTATTACAAATAAAGGCACCTACACGTCTAAGGCTGTAATTATTGCCTTAAACTACGCTAAACCTTTTACAATAAAAGGTTTAGATGATTATATTGAACCGCACAAAAAAGCCAATCCAGAAAAAGATAGAATTCAACTTATAAATAGTGATGGATTTATAAGAAAAGGACTTTACTGTTGCGGCACTATTGCAGGCTGTAGAAGTCAATTTGCAATTGCCGCAGGAAGCGGAGCTGCTGTTGCAACGGACATATTAACCCTTTGGAATGGTGGTAATCATATTAAAATTCATGACAAATTATAACTAAAAATCCAGCTATACAGCTGGATTTTTTAATTTTAAAAGGAAAAATAATTACTCCACTGTAACAGATTTCGCTAGATTTCTTGGTTGATCTACATTCTTATTTAGCATTACTGCAATATGATAAGAAAGTAACTGAAAAGGTATTGTAGTTAGCAAAGGTGTTAAGGCCTCCTCCGTTTCTGGAATTTCAATTACATGATCAGCAATTTCTTTTACCTGAGTATCTCCCTCGGTAACAATTGCAATAATTTTACCAGATCTAGATTTAATTTCTTGAATATTACTTACTACTTTTTCGTAGTGTCCTTTATTTGTTGCAATCACAAAAATTGGCATATTTTCGTCAATCAAGGCAATTGGTCCGTGTTTCATTTCTGCCGCAGGATAGCCTTCTGCATGAATGTATGAAATCTCTTTTAACTTTAAAGCACCTTCTAAAGCTACAGGAAAGTTAAAACCTCTACCTAAATACAAGCAATTTTTAGCATCTTTGTAAACTGCTGCAATCTCTTTTACCTTGTCATCTATCTTTAATAAAGTTTCAATTTTCTTAGGTATTAATTTCATTTCTTGCATGAACGCTCTCAGTTCAGATTTCGAAATTTCTCCTTTTTTAGAAGCTAGTTTTAACGCAATTAAAGTTAATACTGTAATTTGTGTTGTAAACGCTTTCGTAGAAGCAACTCCAATTTCTGGCCCTGCGTGCGTATAAGCACCTGCATGTGTCTCTCTAGCGATAGAAGAACCAACTACATTACAAATACCAAAAACAAATGCTCCTTTAGATTTTGCTAATTTTATTGCCGCTAATGTATCTGCCGTTTCACCAGATTGTGAAATTGCAATGACTACATCTCTTGAGGTAATTACAGGATTTCTATATCTGAATTCTGAGGCGTACTCTACTTCAACCTGTATACGTGCTTTATCTTCAATAAGGTATTCTCCTACTAAACCAGCATGCCAAGAAGTACCACAAGCAATAATAATAATTCTATCTGCATTTAAAAACTTGTTAATATGATCATCTATACCGGACATTCTTATAATACCTTGATCGGCAAGCATTCTTCCACGGTAGGTATCTATAATTGCTTTAGGTTGCTCATGTATTTCTTTAAGCATAAAATTATCATAACCTCCTTTTTCTATCTGATCTAGACTTAATTTAAGTTTTTGAATGTTCGCATCAACACGAATATCGTCTTTAATTTTACGAACCTTTATATCTCTTCCTACCTTAATAATTGCTAACTCCTCATCTTCTAAGTAAATAGCATTTTTTGTGTATTCTATAAAAGGGGATGCATCAGAAGCTATAAAAAACTCAGAATTTTCTTTACCAATTCCTATTGCAATTGGGCTTCCTAAACGTGCAACAATTATCTCATCTGGCTTTGTTTGATCAAAAACAGCAATCGCATAGGCACCAATAACGTTATTTAGAGCCAATTGCACAGCTTTACCTAACATGCATTGTTCATTTTTCTTAACCTCTTCAATTAAGTTAATTAAAACTTCAGTATCTGTATCACTTTTAAAAACATATCCTCTAGATATTAGCTCTTTCCTAAGCGTGTCATAGTTTTCTATAATTCCGTTATGAACTACTACTAAATTACCTGATTGAGAAGTATGTGGGTGAGAATTAATATCATTGGGAACTCCATGAGTTGCCCAACGCGTATGACCAATTCCTATTTGGCCAACTTTTCTTTCTTTTTCGTTTTCTGTAATAGCCTCAAGATCGGAAACTTTTCCTTTTGTTTTTGATAGTAAAATATTTTTACCGTCAAACATCATAATACCAGAGCTATCATACCCTCTGTATTCTAATCTTTTTAAGCCGTTCATTACTATAGGATACGCATCTCTGTATCCTATATAACCCGTTATTCCACACATAGCAATTGTTTCTTATTGGTTATTAATTATACTTTTCTGTATATGAAATCTTTAACCGTGCTCTTCTTACACCGTTTAAATTTTCATCTCCATTTAAAATTGAAATAGATTTAGGATTCCAATTATAGTTTTTAAAAATTGTATCTGTAATTTGAGTATCTGAAGTATTATAAACCTTTAATCTTAAAGGCGGATTATAATCTGTTTCTCCACTTAAAATGTCTGACAAATAATCTGTAATTCTAAAAGTATAGTGGTCTTTCTTATTATCTTCTTTTTCTAAAAACCCACCAAAAGTTGCAAGACCCTCCGTAAAAATATCTTTTATATGACTGGTAAGAGGGTTTGAATTTAAATCTTCTCCTCTTTTATATAGATATAATTGATTTGCAGTATTTGTTGTATCAGAATTCTGATTGATATAAAAGGTTAATGCAGCATCATTAATTAACCAATTTTTATCTCTTAAATCTGTTAATTGCGTACCTTTTAAAATTTCTATTTTTGCTTCAGAACCGGCAGCTCCCTGCAATTTCACTTCATTATTAACGGGATACATCTTATTATTAGATTTATACTTACCATTTACAATACCTCCTAATTGAAACGTATGTGTATTTGTTATTACGGTATCAATTTCCGTGCTATTACTCTTGAAAAAAGTGTTTGTATAATACACTTCAATTAAAGAGCTTGTAGCCTGAACACCAGTGCTCCTTAAGTTAAAAGAGATTAAAGCTCCTCCTCTTTCTCCAGATGCATGCGTTTTTTCTTTTGCATCGATCACAATACCTCTAAAGTAATTATTAAAATTACTTTGAGACTCAAAGTTAGGAGTCTCATAATTGTCTAAAAATACTTCTTTTACAAAACTTTTCTTTAAAGGTATAATTGCCATTGGTAAAGAAACCCCGACACCATATCTTATAGAATCTGTTTTATATAAATCGCCTAAACTATTTCTTCTTTTAATGATTACTAAGGTATCATTTTCAGTAGGCGCGAAATCCATATTTTCCACCGCTGTTAAAGGGTTCGAATTTATTTCATATTCTCTATCTGACAAAAACTCGTTTATTTTTGAAGGGTCTGCAGGATTTAAAGTGTTTAAATAAGTTTCTAACTCATAAATATTCAATGTAAATGGCAAATCTGAATTTCCCGTTACAGAATCTAATTCATAAATTGGTCTGCTATCATTAGATATTAAAGTTGCATGATATGGTAACCTTAAAAATGCAGTATCTATGATTGTTTCATATAATAATCCGTCAGGGTTGTCATATGAAGATAACTTTAAAGCTGAATTAATGTTTATTTGAGAGACTATAGATGCTTCAATATTTTCATATTCGTCATTTATATAAGTTCCTAAAAGATACTGTCCTTGCAGACCAAAAAAGGGAGTTCCCCCCAACTCTAAGCCGTCTCCTCTAATGTTTTCTATACCTGCATTGGAAACCAACACCTCTAGAATTGTATCATTTGTAGAGAATTTTGTATTACTTACAACACCACTACGTATATCTGTAAAATCTTCTTCGCAAGAAATAACACCTGCAAACACCAAAAACAAAACACCAAAGTAGATGCCTTTTCTATAAATATTTTTCACACTAAAAATAATTAATTAACTGAAACTAAATCAGTATAAAAATTTAAATAACTTTCTTTAAAATTCTCTTCTTGAAATCCTAAGACGGGAATCTTTTTTTCTTCGATAAAAGAAGATAATTCCTCGGAAATATCTTCGCTACCATGAATAATCGCATCCGAGTTTTCAATGGCACTTTTTAGTATATTAGTATGGTTTGGTTTCTTTATTGTTGCAATTTTATCATTACTCTTAAGATCAAAAGTTACTTTATCTGCAAGTCCTTCGCTTAAAGTTCCTTCAAAAGGATTGTTGTAAACAGAAGTGATAATCTTACTTTCAGTAAACAATGGTTCTTCGTTATAAAACTCTCTTAAATAAAGAGGTAATAAAGATGCCATCCAACCATGAACGTGAATAATATCTGGTGCCCAATTCAATTTTTTTACCGTTTCTACAACACCTTTTGCAAAGAAAATTGCACGCTCATCATTGTCATCAAACAATTGATCGTCTTCATCTGTGAAAACAGCTTTTCTCTTAAAATATTCTTCATTGTCTATAAAATAAACTTGCATTCTTTCTTTTGGGATAGAAGCGACCTTTATTATCAATGGCATATCCATGTCGTTTACAACTAAATTCATCCCAGAAAGACGAATAACCTCATGTAATTGATGTCTTCTTTCATTAATAACACCATACCTTGGCATAAAAATTCTGGTCTGTACTCCTTTAGAATGCGCGTTTTTAGCAGCATTAAAGGCAGTTAACGATAATTCTGTTTCTGGTAAGTAGGGTACTACTTCAGCCGAAACAAATAATATTCTCTTGTCCTTCATTGAATCAAACTCTTTTTATGAGAGTGGCAAAAATACAAATTATTATGCTAATATCGTGTTAAAATGGTAAGTTTGCACACTTTATCACCAATACTAGAATGAAAATTTTCAACAATAAAAAAGACCTAAAAGACTGTCTTTTAGACTATAAAACAAACAAAAAAACCATTGGTTTTGTGCCAACTATGGGTGCATTGCACGAGGGTCATTTGTCTTTAATTGAAAATGCAAAGCTAAAAAACGATATTGTTATCGTAAGTATTTTTGTAAATCCTACACAATTTGACAAAGTAGAAGATTTAAAGCAATACCCAAAAACAATAGAAAACGACATCAAATTACTAAGGTCTGTGTCTTGTGATATCTTATTTTCACCTTCTGTAAAAGAAATTTATTCAGAAAATATTACTTCAGAAAAATTTAATTTTGATGGATTAGAACATCAGATGGAAGGAGCGTTTAGAAAAGGACATTTTGACGGTGTTGCCACTATTGTAAAAACCTTATTTGAAATTATTGAGCCCAACAAAGCTTATTTCGGACAAAAAGATTTTCAACAATTACAAATCATAAAAAAAATGGTGGCCAAACATCACCTAAATGTAAAAGTTAAAGGATGTCCAATCTATAGGGAAGAAAGCGGTTTGGCTATGAGTTCTAGAAATGCAAGATTATCTAAAGAACAGAAAGAAGCTGGAGCTTTTATTTATAGAACGCTGAATAAAATTCAACAGAAATTTGACACGGAAGATATTACAAAAATTAAGGAATGGTTAAAAAATGAATTTAAAAAACAACCTTTATTGAAGTTAGAATATTTTACAATTGCTGATGAAAAAACTTTAAAAACTGCAAAAAACAAAGATACTAACAAGACATACAGAGCTTTTATTGCTGTTTTTGCAGGAGACATTAGATTGATAGATAACATTGGTTTAAAAAATTAAAAAATGTTATTTTTGTATGTTATTAGCGAAAGCTATTAATGATAATAGATTTATGTGTTTAAAAAAATGCGCAATTTCTTGTATTAAAAAAAAGTAGATAATTACTCTTGATTATACTGCTACTAATAATGTTGCAAAAGGCGGTATTTTAATTATCTACGATTTATAGAATTAGAAAAAGGAATAAATTTAAAAGCTCGATAGTCTTGCTAAAATAAAAGATAATACACTCATATAATTTGGATATTAAAAAGGTTTTAAAAATTGTTTTACCGCTTGCATTAGGTAGTTTTCTAGTTTGGTATTCTTTGTCTGATATTTCACTAGAAACCTTAGGGAACTATTTCAAAGAAGCAAATTACAGCTTTATTTTTCTGGGACTTTTCTTTGGGATTTTAAGTCATTTATCTAGAGCCTATAGATGGAAATTTATGCTAGAGCCCTTGGGTTTTAAACCAAAATTTACAAACAGTATTTTAGCAGTTTTAGTGGGGTATTTAGTAAACCTAGCGATACCAAGAGCAGGAGAGATTTCAAGAGCTACGGTAATGACCAATTATGAGAAAATTCCTTTTGAAAAAGCATTTGGAACTATTGTAGCAGAGCGTATTGCAGATTTAATAATGATGCTTTCTATTGTTGCAATTACAT
>Ga0209815_1002721_pt1 | contig 10528 bp, 11 predicted proteins | sample CoawatmetaG00DNA_FD_187507 | JGI IMG/M metagenome (GOLD analysis project Ga0209815, IMG submission 187507) | Marine microbial communities from the West Antarctic Peninsula - Coastal water metaG002-DNA (SPAdes) (version 2) | ecosystem: Environmental > Aquatic > Marine > Coastal ...
GTAATTAACACTCCACGTCAGTGCTTGCTGCTTTTGCCACTCCCTAGCTATTGCTTCAAGGTTGTTAGCCTGCTCTTGCACCTGTTCAAGCTTTTTAGACTGCTTAGCCTGTGAAGGGTCTACACCTTGATCTAGTAACTCTTTGGCGTTATCACAAGCTTTACGAGCTTGCTTGAGGGAAACATCAGGGTAGACACCAATTGATAGGAGCCTTTCTCTGCCGCCTATCCGGTACTTTAGCCGCCAGTACTTTGCCCCTTTCTTCGTAACAAGCAAATACATGCCTTTAGCATCGCTTAGCTTGTAATCCTTATCCTTGGGTTTGGCTTGCCTGATCTTAGGGTCTGTAAGCGCCATAATGTCCACCGATTTGAAAGCGGGGGTATATTTAAGGGGCATTTGAACGAATTGTTGTTTATACCCCTGAATATACCCCTAGCTTTAGTTGGTTGAGGGGGTATCATATTGGATGTCGTTGGACATAGTATAAACAAAAAACCCCGCGAATTCAGGGTTTGGCGGACGATATTGGTCATCGCCGGACATGTAATTGGTGGAGCCTAACGGGGTCGAACCGTTGACCTCAACACTGCCAGTGTTACGCGTACAAATCTTAATTCATTGATTTATATACAAAAAATAGGTAAGCGTAGGGTTTAAAAAGCCCAATAAGCAGTGCTTATAAACACCATTGGAACCTCCCCTCATAAATCATGACCATCGCAAGGGTGACTAGATCGCAATACTTTAGCGTCCTTGGCGAGTGCATCGCGATGCATAATTAGGAATCCTTAGGAATTGCAGCTTTGCATAAACTGTCAGTACTGCCCCTTTATTGGATTACTCAATGCCCTCAAACAATAACTAGGGGTCATGGCAGCGATACCATGACATGATCACAGTAGTTTGCGTATGGATCAAGAAGCATATCCCCTCTACTTTTAACCTAGGCCATGAATGAGAGATCACCGCGGAGGTTAGCGTCGCAATGAGAGTATATTTTTTGCCCAATCAACATCTGATTGACTCAGCATTTTATCTGTTATGGTTGGATACATAATACTATTTTCATCATGATTATGATCTAAGCTGAATATGCAATGTGATAGTTCGTGAAATACGACAGCTTTGACATAATGGTCGGAAACAGCATTCAGTCTATCGACATTTATTTGCATTTCATAACCATCGAAGAAGCAGCTTCCCAGGAGGTCATTCCCATCCACTTCTCTGTCGAACCGTCCATAGTTTACTATGATTTCTTTAGTTGAAGCTTGTGTTAACTGCTCAAATCGGTCAATTGCGACATCAACTTTCTTCTTCAACAACTCGCTGACTTCAGCTTCATCTACAACGGAGAAGTGATCAGTTACTTTAGTTGTCAGCCACTTACAACCTGAGAGCTGCTTCTTGTCATATGCAGAAATGTTTTTGATATTTGTTGGAGAGTGGTCATACCCATCCAACTGAGCAATATTCCTTATCGTATTAGGTTCGGAAGAGTAATTACACCATTGCATAACTGGATGAGTACTATCTGACGCCAGATCAAACCGGTAGCCTGTACGCACCGCAACTGTTTTATTATTTTTATGTAAAACATTTTCCTGAACAAACAAACTATAATGTTGAACGCCTGTAATCCCCTTCTCTGCGACGGCAACTTCGACATCTCTTATTAAGCCATCTATAGACGTTACAACTGATCCATCAGGCTTGATGATAGTTCCATTACCCATCACAGTGCTTCCGTCAGCGAGGATAATCGGGGATTTTTTCTCAATAATCTTGGTCACTACTTCCTTTTCTATAATCGTATTTATGACTTCTCTTGGCGGCTTGAGGAACTGGTGATAAGCCCAGGCAAAAGCGACGATTACTAAAGCCACACCTGTCATGAAAACGGCCTTATTTTTGTAGGATGCCCACTGAGCTTCAGATTTCTTTTTTGCTAACTTCGCCTCTAAAATTGCGTTGGTTGATTCTATATAATGATCGATTGCGGACTTCATGTCTGTTTAGTCCTTTTTATAATTATCTAAGTCAGAAGTTTCAGTCGTAGGACCTTCGCTCGACTTTTGATCAACTGAAGCTGCGTTAGCAGTGGCATACTCTCCCTTTGCTAACTCAATTAAATCAGGATCATTTGTATAAAGTGGTACATATTTAATGATCGGTTTCTCAACCACAACCTCAACTTCTTTTACAACGATCACTTCTTTTTCTACTATTTTATCTACTTCGACTATTTTCTCAATTATGACTGGTTTTCGCTTTCTTGAACGAATAGCTAGTGCTAATGAATGTAATCCAGTCCTAGGTTTACTTAGTTGCTGACTGTTTAGCATTAAATATGCAGCCGCAATCATAGGCCCCATGATCGCTACTACCATAGCTATTGAACCATTCCAAATCATGCCGATAACACCCGCCTGAGCATCCGTTACCTCACTAGCGTGAACGCTATACCACTTACCCGCCATTCGATACACTAGATTCGTATTTACCTCTAGAGCTTTGTTCTTTTTGATTTCACCTACTGTATCCAATACCGCAGCTTTTTCGCCTTCTAATTTATCGATATCTATTTGATTAGAACTTACCCGCTTTTCTCCACTCTTTCGTTTCCCTTCAAGTTCAGCTAGATTTCTCGCTAACCACGTATCTGCCTCTGCTCTTTCAGCATTAGGTTTTTCAAAGGCTTTGTCTTTTTCAACTTGGATACTCTTTAGTACAGGTGTCATTTGGTCTGTTATTTTGGATTTTCCTGCAATAAGTCCATCTACTGCAGAGTTACTACCTGACTTAACGGCTGTCAATTTAGTTAATTGTGACCCTAAGGAATCCACTTCTTCCTGCGCGCTTTCTGCCCCCCCGCTATTTGTCGTTCGACAAGCGTTGGAGAAAAATTTACAGTCTAATAATTTTGATTCATATTCGCTTTTTCTACGTCTCGCCTTGTTTATTTTTACTTCTATCTGTTCAATGCGAGCTATGCGTTTTTGTTCAGACTCCCCAAGGCTATTTTTTAGCTCCCTTATACGTTCGTTTATCTGCTCGATTTTTTCATTAAGAGGTTTTAAAACCGAAGCCTGCCTATCCGATGCCTGTGTATTGATACGTTTAATTTCTGCATTTATAGCCGAAACCCGTTTATCATAGGCCTTGTTTATATCACTAGTCTTGGCTGACAGTTCCCCATCCAGCAACTCTTGAGAGTAGTCCTTCGCCAAACTGATTCTACTTGTTAAGTTTTCAATTCGATTTTCTGATGCCTGAATTTCCGCATTATATGTGAATAATACTTCAGACCTTTGTGCCTGAGTTGTGTCTAAACCGTTGTAGACAGTTTCAAATGTAATAAATGCCGCTGCGCACGTCGTAAAACCAAATAATAGAGTAATTAAAACTCCTTTTGCTTTAATTGTAGCGGTCACTAATGGAATTTTACATAACTCGGCAAAGGCTATTAGAATGAATGGTAGCGCCCCCCCTACAAGGTTGGCCACCTCAGTAGCCTCTAAGACACCATCTCTTAAGTAATATATATAGGCCGGTGCATTAAATACTAATGCCATAGCTAGCCCCGTTATTGCTGCCACAACCTCAAAAGACCAAGCAAATTTATATAGCCACGTGTATTGTTTAATCATAAATTTATTATCCAAAAACATTCTCTTTGATCGACTTTAACTATTATTAAGAGCTAGTTATACAGATTTAACACTGATATATAAAGGCTAAAGTCCACGTTGCTAATAATTTTACTTGTACATGATCGAAGGTTTCTACAGCCGTATTATCGTCCGATGGGAAGTTCGTGAACAAGAACATGGAGACCTGACCGCCAACTTGTTACAGCACTCTGTAATGTTTAAATAGTGCTTTAAAAAGCCACTTGTCTTACATTCTGAATGCGGCACCTTTGGGACTTTTGACACTAAAACCTAAAATGAAAGATCTAGGAATGGCCTGTCCCTAGAAAATTTACTGATATGTTTTAGTGTGCAATTACATTGGATCACTTAAAGTGGAACCAGTGTTATTCGTTGTCTTTATATAGACGTGAAACCACTAGAACCACAATGGCCATGATGGCTGGATACATGGTTATAAAGCCGTGCAAGGATGGCTCGTAAGAGCCAAATATGAACTTAGCTAACACTGCAAAGGATTGAAAAATCAACAGGAGCATAAGTCCGGCATTTAAGAAAGGTATTGCAAATAGTGGTAGCACAATCAAATAACCCCAAAAGCTATCTAGTATTGGAAACCACAAGTCTAAATATATGCCCAATGCGTAATAGAGTGTTCAGGTACAAAGATCGCGTATAGCAAACCGAGTACCCAAAACGGCATGATCAAAACCCCGGGTATTAAGCCTAGTAATTTATTCATATAAATGGTCCTTTCTTCAAACTTCTTTTGGGTGTTTATTTAGATAACTTTGAAATAGAAGTTTATCACCCAACATCTAGGAATTGTTCTGACTTTCAATTCAAATAGAACACCTAACTAAGCTTAACACGCTGCTCTTGATGCCTTGGCTAATACTGAAGTGCCCTGGAATACATGTACCTTGTCCTTGATGATAGTTTAAGACACTTAGTCCTAATTAACTTGGCATCTAGGTGGTTAACATGTGAGTTCACTTTATTATTGCGAGCACATTGAACGGCTAAATACCAAACGTAAAGTCAAGTGGTGTGGACCAATGTCCTACTTGAATTGTAGGATGCGATAGCTTAAGCATGTTGAAGTCCTTTGGGTTCAGCCAGCTTGATTACTGGCTATATGCTAGGTTTCTAATCTGACTTTGGAGCTCATTTAAGAGTCGGTTTGTGTCCCTACGAAAAGCTCTTACGGACTCAGCAGATTGCTCCATTAAATAAACTCGCTCGTCCATTTCGCTGGCGTTTTGTTCGAGTAAATAAACTCTTTCGTACAACTTGAAAATAAAGCCCTCAGTAGTGTCAGGTTCATTTTTATCTATAGCTTCGGTCTCACTGACATACGCTTGAAGAGGTCCAAGTTGACCACTTATACAGTTGGCTAACATCATCTTTCCAAAGCTAATGATCGATGCTATTTTATCATCTGATAAACTTGAAACTGGCTCCTGCATAGCAAGAAGAGCAACGCCAGTAGTCAGCAGTTTCTCCTCCCAATCCTCGCTGGAATTCAGTTTTAAACTGTTTGCTGTTCCGCTATCACTAGTTTGGTGCTTTAGCATAACTTGAAGTGAAAGATCAGCAACTTGTTCACAAGTCCTCTGGTACACCTTCGATTCAGTACTTTGGGCATTAGAAGCAACTAATAAGATAACGACTAAGGTCCCAGCTTTTGCGAATACATTGTTCATTTTACATTCCTTATATTTCAAATCACAGAGAGTGGATTGAGGATAGGCAGTTAATAAAGTTATGACAATCTAGTTTTTGGTAAACTCAATAAAAAGTTTGGTTGACCTCAGCATACATTATCACTATCGGGCAGCTTCCTTAAAACTAATTAGTGTGATGGAAAAGTAAACTGAGTTAATTTCAGCGTAACAAGTCTGAGCATGTCATCATGAAGATGTTATAAATGCTGATAAAATTAGGAGTTCTTCCTAGATACGCAAATTTATAATAGGTGTATGGTTGGCGTTAATTAGCAAAGAAATACGCAGGTATTGATGGCTGAAGATGCTGACGGTGCAATAGGTTTATAAAACTTTCAGGTAAGGAATAATTAATCAACAGATTGGGCTTTAAAAAAAGCAGTCGAAAGAGATTACAAAACATTGAGCAGCATGTTCGCACGGCATGGTATTGAAAGATGATTTGTTGCTATTCTAATCGCCTCTTATAGTTGGTACTACATTTTTTATATCTCTCTTCGCGCTTTAATAAAAATATCAATAAAAGGGATTCTTATGTTTAGCTTAAGTGTAAAGGAAAATATAGTACGTGAATATCTAACCAAATCTGGAAATATCATTAAGGTTTTTGACACTATGCGCGATAAAATTAGGGCTGGTGATGATTTGAAAAACAGCCTGCAAATCGAAAAAACAAACTGGGAAAACTTTAAGTATTTGCAATCCTGCTTGGATGAGGGAGAGATGCCAAGTAAAGTCGTGTTTTATGTTATCAAAAAAACAGTTGACTGGAATATAGAGGCGATGATAACTCTTCAAAACAAGTATGAATAACTCAGCGGCATATGCGATCAAATCGTTAGGCCTAACACTCGAAGAAGATTGAAATGACAAACCTACAAAAGTTACTTTTAAAGATTACCTTTGCGTTTGTACTTACATCCTCGCTCAGTGCATGTTCAGGTAATTGTGATTATCCAACTGATAGAGCAAAGGATGGAAGCATATGCGGCAATAGGGCCGCCTCAGTGCGCCCGGGAGGTCGCAACCCAGATACTGATTGGGTTATTTGGTTAATCGTTGTGGGTGGGGGAATTGCTTGGTTTGTATCGTCAAATAACAAAAAAGATCGAAAAACGCCAACGCCCCCGCACAACGAATCGTCTTTTAATCGTGCACCAAAACCCGCGTCTAGCAACAAAAAAAGTACGCCTAACCGGAACACACCAAAACAACAGACTAACATTTCAGGAAAAGTAAGTAGAAAAACTAAAACGAAAATCGATATGGCTAAAGTAAAAAGGATTTTACAGCTAGATTTTAATTATGTTGTACCTCCATACTTGCAAGTATCATTAGACGCCGTAGTTCAGCAGACCGGCGAAATGGGAGGAAATGATTTTGACGCGGCCGCACGTATGATTTTAGTTGAAATTGGATCATATGACGGTATGGACACAGACAACATTAATTGGTTTGTAGATGCTCAAACACAAAACCTTTATAAAAACAGGGGCAGGATGACCATAGAAACCGTTGGATTGGTTCACGCATTGAATCTTTTCAGGGCGATCAGAGGGCTGCCAGATTTGTAATATGGGCAACAAGAACAATAATGAGAAAATATTTCGACCTAGTCGAACTACACGATCAGTTGATTAAGGGGGTGTCCAACCGTTGGCTTTAGCTTCAATCATTTCTGCTCGTTTAAATGCTTTTCCGTAAATAGAAGAATACTCTAACATGTGCTCATCATAATGTTTTAAAACATCATCATACGCTTTATCAGCGTCAGTTTGTTCAGATTTGACTTGCCTAATTGTGCAGGTGTATAGCGATAAATGGAACTTTTTCAATTCATCCCATGCTTTTTCATGAGAAGGTTTTAAAATACCTGATGCTATATCTTTAATACCTGAAAGTTCTTCTCGAGTATTACCTATTCGGCTTTTCATATAGAGACACATTTACAGAACCTGCAACGTTTTAGAATGTTTATTGATTACCTTTAATATTTGCTCATCCGTGGCGTACTTGAAAAATTCAAACATACATATATTTCCTTAATTTCTGAAAAGAGCTTGGATGTTAGTAATGCCAACTGCAAATCCATGCTTTCATGATTAATACCTTGTTAGGTTGAATATCGGTGCAGCAAGAGAACTGAGTCTTTGTCATCATTACGTTCTGCAATATCCGACGCTGTGTTTCCCCAGCCATTTTTCGCTCTTGGATTTGCGCCAGTTTCTAACAACCACTGAGCCAAATCAACCCGTCCTCTTTTAACCGAAATATGAATCGGGTAATCCTGGCAGGCGTCATGAAGATTGATGAAATCCTTTATGTCCTGAGAATACATTCCAGAAAAGTAGTCCTCTATTATTGCGACAGATACATTACTATTTAGCATCGTGACGAACTCCTCAATATCACGTCCGTGGGAGATGCTGTTATTTGAATCGACCGAATCAGAATAAATACTTATGTCATCCTTTAGCGACTGGACTCTAAGCTTTATATACTCAGCAACCTGCCTTTCCTTATTTCCTTCTGCCTGTTCCAGCGCCTTAAGCCATAAACCATTGTGCCTCACCCCATCTTCCATCTCTTGAGCTATGGCCGAATATAGTGCCTCATCTGTTTTTCGATGAGCTACATTTAATTTCTTGAATTTACCGAAAATCGCCATTGTCATCCTTTTTCGAATTAAAAGTCCATTTTATAAGGCCCATCAATGCAAAGATTCAGTAAATCTCGACACATAGCAAAAGCTCCATGACTATGTGAGGGTATTCAGAATAAGTCCATGTCGAATACCCTGCCAACAAACTCTGATCTAATCACCTCCACCTAATCGTTTCAGTATAACCAATGCGCAAACTAATGACATGCCGATTTTGCTGCATTAATGTTGTTATTGGTAAAGCTCAACCCATACTTTTGTTTCACTCGAACGTAAAGATCAACATATTCAGCACACTTCCCATTAGCAAAAGCATAGTGTGAACTGCGCATCTTAGTTATAAACTTTAAAGGAGCGTATGCGTTCTTCAAAGTGCGATTAACATAAGGTACTGACGCTACATGATTAAATGAATCATTTGCGAAAGCTCGCTTTTGAGCACTACTCCAACCCTGCCCTCCTGATAGGTAAGCATCTTTCAGTGCCACAACATGATCTACATCAGTGGCGCTGCCACTTATCCCCGTATACCAACCTGAAACAGAACTTGATACGGGTGATGCTGACGAGCGAAACTTCCAGTTGTCTCGGTTGTAGCTAGTGGATGCATTACTATCTTTGGACTTGGTGCTAGATCGATGGCAGTGAACTGCGCCAGCTTTTTTATCGTTATGGCAGCCCTCAGAATTAAGTCGTCCACCATGTGACCAGACATTAATAGATGCACTAAGTGCTGCTAACAAAAGTACAGTTGCAGCTAAACCATTTTTCACCACAATATATTCCTCTTTAATGCTGGAGCGCCCTGGTATAAATGTGCCTCGCCCTTGAAGATAGTTTAAGACACTTTGATCTCAATAATGTGGAGCCTAGGTGGTCAACAAGTGAGTCTACTTTATGATTGCCAGCACATTGGGCAACTCTATACCAAACGTAGGCTTTTTCCCGGTTTTTGTTAACGCCATCACCATCATAATACTGGTGGCCGCATTCTTCAGTAGACAGTGGGTATTCACATAAGATCATAATGCGAATGTCAGAGAGTGATACGTTAGGGCGTGTGTTCATCATACCTTTCCTTCGTTATTCACACTTTTAGTGTAGGACAGATTTATTAAATTGCTTGGCCATCAAGCAAAATAATCTTTGCTTGCTATGCTTATAAGGTTTGTTATAAAAAGTTTTAAGAACAACATGGGAACATTATGGGGAGTGTAAGCTATGGATCTTGAAGAGGCTTCTGCATTAGCTGCTACTGGCGATGTTTGATACGCACCCACTTTAATAGACACTCTAATTGGTTACAATCAGTACAATAAATACTACGTCCATAGGGTTGTTATAGATATAGGAAGAGTTCTGAAATTTATTGCGTCAATCATCCACTGAGCGTATAGTTTTGAAGTTCCTCAAATCTGAGGCATAAGCACCGATTTGATCCAGATTGCGGGGTGCTATATAAATTACTGCTAAACCGGCCCTTGATTGAACCCGATTTAGCATGTCTTAAGCATGGTATTATCGGGTTTTTTATTGCCCGTATAAAAGTGCTTAAAACAATTGTACGGGGATTTTTAGATATGACAGATCTTGTCGACCTCAGTGAACTAGAAGAGATAATGCGGCTTGCCCTAAGAGAACAGGCTTTACATCCTCAAGGGTTAAACTCATCCCAAACTCACGGTACGCTTTACCCCGTAGGCGATTCCAGAAATAAAGTTTCACCAACTGACAAAGAGCCTTCATTAAAAGAGCCAGCAAGCGGGTCAAGCAGACTCATGCGCACAGGCGCTGGTTCCAGACGAAACTGGAAATAGAGGTACAAACATAAAAGCTTACTGACTTCCATATACTTGGATAGTAATAAAACCATGGCATTTGAACACCAGATTGTGCGCCAGACATTTGGTCAAAGCACTAAAGAGGTTATACACAATGAAAGCTCCATCAATTCCAATGTCACCTAGTGACCTATCACCCTGCTGGCCCGCAGAGGCCATTATTCTGCACATTCCCCATGCTTCCACTGCCTTGCCTAATGATGTTGAATTTCTGCTGGGGAATGAAGCGCTAGCCTATGAAGTGGATGCCATGACAGACCACTCTACCGATCTACTATTCCACTTACCGGGCGCGCAGCGATGTGTCTTTCCTGTAAGTCGCTTAGTGGTGGACCCTGAGCGTTTTATTGAAGATGCTATGGAAGAAGTGGGCATGGGCGTGGTTTACACTCACACGAGCGCAGGCAAGCGTTTAAGGCAAATATCATCGACACAGCGGCAACACTTAATTGATCAATACTATCACCCACACCATCAGCAACTGACAGCGATGGCGTGTGACGTATTAAATACCCATGATCGTTGTTTGATTATTGACTGCCATAGCTTTCCAGCGGAACCACTAGATTACGAAACAGACCAGTACCGACCTGACATTTGTATTGGAACGGATGCCTTTCATACGCCGCCCAGTCTAGAGGT
>Ga0209815_1002733_pt1 | contig 10505 bp, 9 predicted proteins | sample CoawatmetaG00DNA_FD_187507 | JGI IMG/M metagenome (GOLD analysis project Ga0209815, IMG submission 187507) | Marine microbial communities from the West Antarctic Peninsula - Coastal water metaG002-DNA (SPAdes) (version 2) | ecosystem: Environmental > Aquatic > Marine > Coastal ...
CTTATGCAGCGGGCTTATATGGAAATTATATAAATAAAAATGTAGGTGAGAATATGGCTAGATCATTTCGAACCGATGAAATGAATGAAAGACTATCTCAACAAGTAGGTGATCAGTTACCACCAGGTGTTAATTCAGGTTCTTTAACTTATACAGATTTTGGTTTACCAGCCGGTCCTTCAAAATATTTAGGTGATGGTAAGTTTGAACCAAATAGAATGTTCACTGCTCCAACTTTTAAAGAAACAATGAACGTAAACTCTGCTGATTTGGCTAATGCCTACACTCTAGGTAATCTAAATTTTAATAGAAATCCTAGTGGTGATATAAATTATACAGGGAATACATATGATTTTCCTCAACCAACTTTTATGAATAATAATCCAATGGATATTCCATTAGATGAATTAAATGTAAACGCTCCAGAATTTAGGTTTACAGATTATTTGCAAGGTAATTATGATATTAATAAATTTGACGAACGACCTTCAGAAAATACACTGCAAGCAAGACAAACAAGACAAGCTTCCTCAGCTCGATCGCTTGGCATGGATAAAGAAATACAAAAAGAAAAAGGTATTTTTTCTCTTGGTAATATTCTTGCAGATCTTGGTAGAAAAGGTGTAGAAGGTTTTAAAGATGTAGCGGGTAGAGGAATTGGATTTAATGTTGGTACAAATGCAGGTTATACGATTGGAGGAATACCTCTTGCATTAGCTGGCGGGGTATTTGGTGCACTTAAAGGTGGAGATATGTTTAACAAAAACACTTTATCGCAAAGAACTTTTGATAGTATGACACCTGGCCAACAATCATACACATCTGGTTTGTATGGAAGACAATCAGATGGAACACCAGGCTTATTAGAAGGTTACAATCAAATATCTGGTACGGGTAAAGGAGCTATTGGAACTTTAGGTGATAGATTAAGTACAATTCAAAATACTTTAACTAGGCAAGGAGCAAATCCATCAACGGTTCTTCAACAAAGAGAACAACAAATTAAAGATGCTATTAATAGATCTATTAATATAGGTGAAGGAGAAGCTTTAGCTGATCCAAATAAAACTGTAGGAGGAATTAGAACCGATATTGATGTTGCAGACGGTGGCGCAGAAACAAGCAACGGTAAAAGTATAGTTTGTACAGCAATGTATCAAACAACTGGTTTACAAGATTGGGCTAAAGCAATGAAAGTTTGGTATATATATCAAAAAAGACATTTATCAGATGCTCACCAAGAAGGATACCATTTACTATTTAAACCTTTTGTAAAAGGTATGCATAAAAACAAAATAATTAGAGCGGTTGGTGCGCACGTTGCTAAACACAGAACTCAAGAACTTAAACATATTTTGTTTAATAGTAAATCAGACACATTAGGTAAAATATACAATAAAATTTTAGAACCTATTTGTTACATAGTTGGAAAAATTAAATTTATATTTAAAAAAAATAGGAGCAAATGACTAAAGACAACGCACTACAACGAATAGATTCACACGAAAAACTTTGCAGGATTATGCAGAAGCAAACTCACGACAAGATGTATCAATTAGAATCACAAATTACTAGAGTAGAAAGAATATTATTAGTATCTATGGGAGCAGTCATCACAGGTATGGGTGGTGTTATTCTTATTCTTTTAGAAAAACTTTAAATCCAAGCTTTTAAATCTTCGCCCATAATCTCAGAGGCAATGTTAACTTTGTTACGTAGTGATGTAACAATCTTTGTATCAATAGTATCTTCAGCAATCAAATCAATATAAGTCATAGGTTTCTCTTGACCAATACGATCTATTCTAGCTTCTGATTGCATTCTTTTCTCAAGATCATAACCATTAGAATAATAAATCATTGTTGATGCACCTGTAAGTGTAATACCATAACCACCTGTTTGAGGTGTACCTACAATAAATCTAACAGGACTTTCAGGGTCTTGTATTTGCGTAATAGCTTTTTGTCTATCATCTGTAGACGTGTCGCCATAGTATGTTACCACAGCCTTCTCGCCATATTTTTTTGATATAGCCTCAACAATCTTTCTAATATCATATCTATAGTGAGCCCATATAACAGCTTTGCCTTCCATCTCTTCTAGTACATCCATCAGTTGACCAATACGATTGCTTTTAACATCTTGTACTTCACCGTCATTAGATGTGAAATGTCCACAAGTTATTTGATGTAATCTCATAAGCTGTGTAATTACTGTAGCTGATGAAACCATCTTACCATTTAAAAATGCAATAGCTTCTTGTTTCATTTGTTTATATAATTTTTTCTGTTCGTCAGTTAACTCTACTGTACGTTTTACAAACGTTTTCTTAGGTAAATCTAAACAATCATCTTTTAATACACGGTATGAAAACTCTTTTAATTTATCAGATAACTCACCAAGATTTCTATAACCAACGACAATCTCAACAGATCTGCCTGATACATTTATTTTTCTACACACAGCATATCTTGTTCTAAATACATAATAAGAAGATTGATCTAATAAAAAAGGATCTAAGAAATAACATTGTGAGAATAAATCTAGTGGTGATTTAGTTACAGGTGAACCTGTAAGTATTCTTCTATATTTTGTATGCTTACTTAACTTTAATATATTTTGTGTTCTTTTAGCTGATGGATTTTTAATTGTAGTAGACTCATCAATGCCCATTAATGTTGTATGACTAGCTAAAAATTTAGCTGCGAACTCTACACCTTTTTTAGTAGAGAATGCTTCTACATTCATTATTAAAATATGAAGCTCTGCACCTGTAGAGAACAAAGGTTTTAAAGCTTTGTCATCAGGTTTAGTTCTCCATAGGCCCATTTTTTTTTCTATATAATCAGGCATATGTGTAGGTATCTCAGAGTCAAACCAGTTTTTATAAACACCTTTAGGTGCCACTATTAGCGCACCATTTATTTTACCTGCGTTATATAGCATAGCTATATTATCTATTAATACTTTTGACTTACCTGTACCCATTTCCATGAAGTACGCAAAAACTTCTTTATCCCATGACATTTCAAGAGCTTTTTTTTGGTGAGCAAATGGTTTGCTTTTATATTTGTAATGCATATTATAATTTTACTTTCTATTGCAAGTATATATATTGTGTGCTATATAATGTCAAGAAAGTAATTTATGACTGATTATGAAAAGTTAAAATATACAGACAAAGGTAGCATAGTATATGTTATTCAAGATGTACCTGGTACTAAAATGGGAGCGCCTAAAATTAATATAATTGGTGCAACTCAGTTTGGACAGTTAAAAGTTTTACTTCCAGAAAACTCACAAATTATTTTAAGTCCTAATTATGTAATAACAACTTTAAGAAGTAAATTGAAAGATTATACATCTAAAGATTATTTATTACTAACTGGGGATCCAGCTATTATTGGCGTAGCATGTTCAATAGTATCTGATACAACAAATGGTAAGTATAATTTGTTGAAGTGGGATAAGCAAGAAAGAAGATATTATCCAGTTGAGATTGATTTATATAAAAAATAAATCTTGACTTATTAATAATAAGGCATATATAGAAAGGTAAGAAAGTTATGGCGAAAATTGATTATGAAAATGATAGAATACAATCTGTTGAACAGATAGATTCTGCTAAAAAACTATCAGATAAAATTTTAGATTTAAAAGATCTAGAAGATGAAGTTGCAAACGCAGAAGAATCTTTAAAAAAACTTAAAGAAAAAACAAGAGAAATTTCTTGTGTTGAAATTCCAAAGATGATGGATGAAATGCAAATTACAAAATTAAAGCTGAAAGATGGAGAGGCCGTAGAAATCAAAAAAGTATACGGTGCATCTATTCCTAAAGATCAACAGGAAGCAGCTTTTACATGGCTTCGTAACAACGGTCTAGGTGATATTATTAAAAATGATATTACCGTTACCTTTGGTCGTGGCGAAGATAACAAGGCAGCATCATATGCTGAACTTGCAAGAGGCAACGGGTTTGAACCTATCCAGAAGATTGGAGTAAACCCGATGACACTCAAAGCATTGGTCAGGGAACGACTTGAATCTGGACAAGACGTTCCTGCAGACCTGTTTAAACCGTTTGAGGGTAACCAAACTAAAATAACAAGACGATAACAATAGGAGAAACGAGAAATGAGTGACGCGAAACAAATGACAAAGAAGGAGACAAACCTTCCTTCAGCTTCGTTATTCGAAGCAGATGCACAACTAGGTTTTGAGAATGTGAAGACAGATAGTCTGGCTCCACCAATCTTAAAATTATTACAGAACGGATCAGCAGAAGCACAGAAACGTAATCAAAATTATGTTGAAGGTGCAGAACCTGGTATGTTCTTAAATACTGTTACGAAACAGTTATATAATGGTGACAAAGGAATACACACTATTCCGTGTTACTATAAGTTAGAATACCAAGAGTGGGCAGATTATGGAACAGGTTCAGGTAGACCTGAAATGATTTATCCTGACTCTTCGGACATTCTTGAAAAGACTACCAAAGGACCTGATGGTAAAGACAGGTTACAAAATGGTAACTACATATTAACTGTAGGACAACACTTTGTAATTATCTCAGGCGATAAGGGATCTGAAACTGCGATGATATCTATGAGTTCATCTCAAGGTAAAATTAGCAGGAAGTGGAACTCCATGATGAAGTCTATTAGTTTAGATGGTAAAAGTGGTCCTTATACTCCACCATCATTTAGTCACATTTATAAATTATCTTCTGTATTAAATACAGGAAAAGGTAATCAATGGTATGGCTTTAATATAGAAAAAGTTGGAATGTTAGAAGATGCTAAAATGTATGAACGAGCTAAGAAGTTCTACAGTAGCTTTGCTAACAGAAGCTAACAGTTCTTTGGGCGGCAGCGATGCCGCCCATTTTTTTGGTGGACATGACAGAATTAGATAAATTTATAGATATATTTGGCGGATCGTTTAGTGCCTACGGTCAAACTAGAAAGACAGATGAGTTTGATGATAGAGGTAAGCACAAGACTAGATCTTTTATTATTAAACAACCTCCTACAATAAAGATGTTTGAAGAACATCTTGAAGGTAAAGATCCTGCTTTAGGTATTATACCTATCAACGAACAAAATAAATGCAGGTGGGCATGTATCGATATTGATTTATACAATGGCTTTGACCACAAAGCATTGATTGAAAAAATAAAAGAAAATAATTTTCCATTAATTGTGTGTAGATCTAAATCAGGTGGAGCACATGTATTTTTATTTTCAAAAGAATTTTTACCTGCAGCATTATTTAGAAGTAAGTTAAATGATATGGCAGCTATACTAGGTTATTCTAGAGCTGAGATATTTCCAAAACAAAACCAAGTCGATATGACAAGAGGAGGCACAGGTAGTTTTTTAAACCTTCCTTATCATAACAAAGAAATGACAGTCAGATATGCTGTTAACGAAAATGGCACAGCAATGACTCTTCAAGAATTTTTTGATGCCTACGATAAAATAGCATTGACTGATTTAGAAAAGTTAGAGATTGTAGATAAGAAATCTAAAAAAGTAGATGATTTATTAAAAGGTGCTCCACCATGTTTGGTGGCACTTGCTAAACAAGGTATACCCAATGGCCAACGTAACAATGCCATTTATAATTTTGGTGTGTATTGTAAAAAAAGATACACTGATTGGCAGATAAAAATATTTAAATATAATGATGAGTATTGCAAACCACCTATGGATAAAAGTGAAATAGATGGTGTAATTAAATCTATCGATGGTAAAGATTATCAATACAAATGTAAAGACGAACCTATCGCATCTTTTTGTAATGCTAAAAAATGTGTACTACAAGAATATGGTGTAGGTGATGATGTACCTGGAGTAGAAATAAAAGAAATACAAAAGTATGACTCTGATCCTCCGTTATTTTATGTAACCATAGGTGATGAACAAGTTGAAGTAGAATCAGCAGAATTACATGAACCAGATAAATTTTCATTAAAATGTTTAGAACAAATCAATCAAGCTATGCCACCAATAGGCAAGCACATATGGAGAAAGGTATTAAACAAATTACTAAAAGAAACAATACCTATTGAAGCTCCAGAGTCTACGAAGATTGATGTACAGTTAAAAGAAATACTTACAGATTATACTACAAAGATACCAGGTAAAGGTTGGGTAGATGTATTAAGAGGACTTTCTTACACAGAAAATGGTGTGAGTAATTTTAAATTTAAAGACTTCTGGAAATATTTACTACGGACTAAATCATGGCCAGATAAAAACTATCCAAAAAATAAAACAGCAAGAATGTTAGAGAATCAATTTAATGCAAAAGAAATAACAGGTAAGATTAATAACAAAACAGTTAGATTCTATATGGTGGATCAACAAGAAGTAAATAAACCTATTGTAAGAAAAGATAAGATGAAAGAGCCACAGTTTGCATAGAACAATTATACCAGGTCCTCCAGGTACGGGTAAAACGCATAGACTTATGCACTATCTAGATATGGAATTAAAACAAACAGAGCCTAGTATGATTGCATATATTGCATTTAGTAATGCTGCGGCTGATGAAGCAAAGAAAAGAATTACAAATGATAACGTAGTTGTAAGCACTATGCATGCTTTTGGTAGTAGAGAATTAAAATACAACACAGCGACACATTTATTAAAAGGAGACAAGTGGAAAGGTTTTAAAAATTTCTCAAACATATGTGCTGACTTATCTTTTGAAAGTTACATTAATGAGTCTGGTTACCCTCAATATAAAAATAATCATATGAAAATTATTGAGTACGCGAAAAATAAAAGAATACCTTTATCCGAGGCTGCACTTGAATTAGAATTACATTACAGCACCGATATATATTTAACAGAGCAAATAGAAGCAGATTTAATAACATACAAAGATCAAACAGGTATGTTTGAATATTCTGATATGATTTCCAAGTTTGTCGAGGAAGATAAATGTCCACCAATTCATACTGTCTTCCTTGATGAAGCCCAAGATTTAAGTCCATTACAATGGGAGATGTTTTTTTACATAGAATCTAAATGTAAACGATCATTTATAGCTGGTGATGATGATCAAACCATATATACTTTTCAAGGCGCTGACCCTAAAATATTTATAAATTTAAAAGGAAACTTTGATCCTCAAATTAAATCTAGAAGAGTACCTAGAAAGATACATAAATTAGCTGAGTCTATTTTTCCTCACATGACACAACGTTTAGAAAAAAAATGGGAACCTAGAGATGCTGAAGGTAAAATATATAATGATATTATGTATCAAGACATAGATTTTTCTGCAGGTAACTGGATGGTATTGACTAGAACTAATAAGATGTTGATTGTATTAAAAGACCATATGTATGATTTAAATTTAAGATTTGATGCGAAGCAACAAGAATTATTACCTAAAAAAATGGTAAGTGCGTACAGAGTCTGGATAAGATTAAACCAAGGAGCCTCTGTAAACAAAGAAGAGCTAAAAGATTTATGGGATTATCTTACGGTTAAAGACGGACACCTAGTAAGGGGATACGCAAGCAACAAGACGCTAGACTCTATTACATCAATTAACATAGAGGGACTAAGAGCTGACTACGGGTTGCGAGCAGCGGGAAGCTGGGAGATATTAAGATTTCCAGAGACAAGTAAGGCCTACATCAAAACGATTCTAAATAGTGGTGATGATCTTATGAAACCTGCAAGAATAAAATTATCTACAATACATAGTGTAAAAGGTGAGGAATGCGATAACGTTGTTTTGTTTACTGATTTAGAAAGAATTATATATGACTCAGCACAAAAAGATGCAGACCCAGAACATCGTACATTTTTTGTAGGTATAACAAGAGCGAAAGAAAAACTGTTCATAACTCATCAAGATTATGAATATCAATATAACATAGGAGCACCAATAATATGACAAACGCAGATATTTTTAAAAAATCATTTCCACAAGATAAACAGATAGGTGGAAAACATTATAAATCTTTTCACATTCAACCATATGAATTTATTTCAAAAAATAATCTTTCATTCTTTCAAGGTAACGTCGTAAAATATGTATGTAGATATATTACAAAAAATGGTATAGAAGATTTAGAAAAGATAATACATTATTGCGAATTAGAAATTAAAAAAATGGAAGACATGAAAAGGAAAAAGAAATAATGTTTGCAGTACAAACTGAATGGGATTGCCCAGAAGAATTTCCAAATTTATCCGACGCAAAATTTATAGCTATTGACTTAGAAACAAAAGATCCTGATCTTAAATCAAAGGGATCTGGAGCCATACAAGGACATGGTGAGATTGTAGGTATTGCTGTAGCTGTAGAAGGATGGTCAGGTTATTATCCTATTGCACACGAAGGCGGTGGTAATATGGATAAAAGAATTGTTTTAGAATGGTTTAAAAAAGTTTGTGCCACAGATGCTGTAAAAATATTTCATAATGCAATGTATGATGTATGTTGGATTAAAGCATATGGTATACCCATCAAAGGTCACCTTATAGATACAATGGTTATGGCTTCATTGATTGATGAGAATAGATTATGGTACTCACTTAACAGTGTATCATTTGATTATCTAGGAGAAGTAAAAAATGAAAAAGCTTTAAAAGAAGCTGCAGAGTCTTGGGGTATAGATCCTAAAAAAGAAATGTATAAACTACCTGCAATGTATGTAGGTTCTTATGCAGAGAAAGATGCAGAACTTACATTAGAATTATTTAAAGTATTATCTAGAGAAATTTCAAAGCAAAACTTAAAAAATGTATTTGATTTAGAAACACAGTTGTTTCCATGTTTAATTGATATGAAGTTTAAAGGAGTTCGTGTCGATACCGAATCCGCTCATACAATGAAACAAAAATTAAGTGAACGAGAAAAGCAATTATTGTTAGAAGTAAAAAAAGAGACAGGAGAAGAATGTCAAATATGGGCTGCACGAAGTATTGCCAAAGTTTTTGACAAATTAAAACTACCCTACGAGAGAACTGAAAAAACACAGGCGCCATCATTTACTAAAAATTTTCTGTCTAATCATAAACATCCTTTGGTTAATAAGATAGCAAAAGCTAGAGAGATAAACAAGGCACATACAACTTTTATAGATACAATACTAAAACACCAACATAAAGGTAGAATACATGCAGATATTAACCCTATAAGATCAGATCAAGGAGGTACAGTTACAGGTAGATTTAGTTATTCTAATCCAAACCTACAACAGATACCTGCAAGAAATAAAGAATTAGGACCAATGATTAGATCCTTATTTATTCCAGAGAAAGAACACAAGTGGGGTTGTTTTGATTACTCACAACAAGAACCAAGATTAGTTGTGCATTACGCAGCTACAACAGAGCCAATATGTTTTGATAATTCAGTTGCAGACATTGTAAGTAAATTTAAAGACAACTCTGTAGACTTTCACCAGACTGTAGCTGATATGGCTAACATATCTAGAACACAAGCTAAGACAATTAACTTAGGTTTATTTTATGGTATGGGTAAAACAAAATTACAAGCTGAGTTAGGTTTAAATACAAAACAAGAAGCAGAAGATTTATTTAATCAGTATCATCAGAATGTACCTTTTGTTAGAGATCTTATGGGTTTAACATCTAAGACAGCTCAATCATCAGGATCTATAGGTACACTACTAGGACGTAGATGTAGATTTAATAAATGGGAACCAAATCAATTTGGTATGCATAAACCTATGGACTTTGAAGAAGCAGAAAGAACTTACGGTAGAGGTAGAATTAGAAGAGCCTTTACATACAAAGCTTTAAATAAATTAATACAAGGATCTGCGGCAGACATGACAAAAAAAGCTATGGTAGATTTATATAATGAAGGCATTGTGCCACACATACAAATTCACGATGAGTTAGATATTTCTATACAATCAGAAGAGCAATCTAAAAAAATTATTGAAATTATGGAAAATGCTGTTAGTTTAGAGGTTCCTAACAAAGTTGATTATGAATCAGGTTTGACTTGGGGAGATATTAATGGATAACTATGGCTTATTTAAACGCAAACATACCAGCAACTTATGCTCAAATTAAAAGAGAATATTTATATGATTGTAAAAAACATCATGGAGAAGTGGAAGACTGTATTATCTTTGGCATTACATCTATGGGAGGACGTGCAATCTTATTTCATTGCATTATGGAAAATGGTGCAATCTTTTATCGTCTGCCAATTACGGCTTTTATTCAACGTGGTTTTAAACCAGAGTCTGTTCCCATTAAAAGACTTGATGAACTACAACTTTGGAATTCTTTTTCTTATCATCCTGCTGTTAATCGTTGGGATATTTTAGGATCCTCTTCAGGCAAATACATAGGTAAAGACAAAAAATGGCATCATGGTAAATACTTATTTACCATTGACTGGGCTCACCCAGATGTTAATATACTAGATACCGATCATTCGGAAATTCCGCACGAACATAAGTGCGCTCACATAATTGCTTTAGATGATGGCAAC
>Ga0209815_1002737_pt1 | contig 10485 bp, 19 predicted proteins | sample CoawatmetaG00DNA_FD_187507 | JGI IMG/M metagenome (GOLD analysis project Ga0209815, IMG submission 187507) | Marine microbial communities from the West Antarctic Peninsula - Coastal water metaG002-DNA (SPAdes) (version 2) | ecosystem: Environmental > Aquatic > Marine > Coastal ...
TGAGAATGTTGCAAGATTTATTTCTTGCAAAAGAATCTACTCCAAAAATAGATGGTAAAACACATAGGGTTTTAGAAATGAAACACCTTATGCTAGATAAACCAAGCACAAAAAAATATGAAATGGAAAGTGAACCATGGCAGTAATTAGAAAAAAAATAATGGGGCCTCCTGGTACAGGTAAAACACATAGACTAGTGCATCATTATTTAAATGAAGAGATTAATAACTTGCACACAGATCCAAAAAGAATAGCTTATGTTACTTTTACTAAGGCTGCAGCTTTAGATGGATCAAAAAAAGTTCAAGATGTATTTCCTGGAGTAGAACTTTTATATATATCTACTTTACATGCAATGGGTACTAGAGAATTAGCTATTTCAAGAAAACAAGTTCTTACAGGGATTAAATGGAAACAGTTTAAAAACGTTTATCCTGTTTACTCAGGCATAAATTTTGACTCATACATAAATGAACATGGAGCCACTATAAATCAAGATAGAAATTTGCAAGTTATAAATTATTCTAGAGCTAAGTTAATAACTTTAGAAAAAGCTTGTATCGATTTAAGGTATCATGAGGGTGCGGTAGATATATTTTTTGTTAAACAATTAGAACGAGATATTGAATATTACAAAGGAAAAACAACTATGTATGAATTTTCTGACATGATTAAATTATTTGTTGATGAAGAAAAGCATCTTGCTCTCGATGCTATTTTTCTTGATGAAGCCCAAGATCTAAATCCCTCACAATGGAGAATGTTTTTTTACATAGAAGCTCTCTGTAAACGATCCTACATTGCGGGGGATGACGATCAAACAATTTTTAAATTTCAAGGTGCAGAATCTAATACTTTTATAGATTTAGAAGGAGAAAGAGACGATCAAGAACAATCTTATAGGGTACCAAGAGCAGTTCATAGACAGGCATTAAAAATACTACCTCACATAACTAAAAGAGTTGATAAAAAATGGTATGCTAAGGACCAAGTAGGAGAGTTTATAGAAAATTGTTTTTTAGAAGAAATAAATTTTAGTAAGGGAGAGTGGATGGTTTTAGCAACAACAAATAAATTGTTAAAAGAATTTGCAGAACATTTTTATAGAGAAGGATTAAGAATTTTTGGTAAAGGAAATACTATTTTGCCACAAAAAACATTAGAAGCATATAGAACTTGGATTAAATTAAATCAAGGTGAACTAGTAAACATTGATGATGCTAAAAAAATATGGGAGTATTTAAATTACAATAAAGGACATATAAAATATGGCTATGCTAGTGGTAAAACACTAAAAGGTGATGAACTAGTTTCATTAGATATTTTAAAAAAGGATCATGGATTATTAATTGAGGGTGATTGGCAACAGCTTAATTTTGATGACGATGTTAAAAAATATATAAAAAGTATTATAAAAAGTGGAGATGATTTATCAACAGATCCAAGAATAGAATTGTCCACGATACATGGTGCAAAAGGTAGAGAAAGAGAAAACATTATTCTATGCATGGATTATGGGACAGAAAAACAATCGGAAATGTTATCACAAAAAGCATTAGAAGATCCGGACACTTCACATAGATTATTTTTTGTTGGTGTAACAAGAGCAATGCAGAGATTATATATCTTAGCTCCACTGACAGCAAATTATTATAAAATAGGAGAACAAATAATATGAGCCCAGCAGCAATGGATTTATTATTTTTAACAATCATGACTTCGGCATGGATATGGATAGTATTATGAAAACATATGATAAACAAATAGGTGGAAACCATTACCAAAAATATAAAATACAACCAAGCAAGTTTGTAATTGAGAACGAATTGCTTTACCCAGAAGGGTGTGCTATAAAGTACATCATAAGACATAGAGACAAAGGAAAGAAACAAGACTTAGAAAAAGCAATACACTTTATAGAAATGATAATTGAAAGGGATTACAAATGATTAATGAATTAAGATTTAAATTAGAGATATTGTGGATAGACCACTCTCGTAAAATATGTTTTGCAACTGGCATTATATTAGGAGCATTGATTTTATAATGCCAAAAGCTCAAACAGAATGGAACAGTCCTACTTCTTTTCCAGATTTAAAAGACCACAAGTACATAGCAATTGATTTAGAGACTAGAGACCCAACGTTAAAAACACGAGGCTCTGGCGCATTAATTGGAGAGGGTGAAATTGTAGGAATAGCTGTAGCTGTAGAAGGATGGTCTGGATATTATTCTTTTGGACATTTAAAACAAAATCATTGGGACGAACTTAGTGTTATGAGCTGGATTAAAGATGTTTGTGCATTGCCTGTTCCTAAAATATTTCACAACGCTATGTATGATGTCTGTTGGTTACGAGCATATGGAGTTAAATTTAATGGACACATTATAGATACAATGGTTATGGCTGCATTGGTTGATGAAAATAAATTTTCTTATTCTTTAAATAGCGCTTCTTATGAATATTTAGGTGAAGTTAAAGATGAAACAGCATTAAGAGACGCTGCACATAAAGCTGGAGTAGATCCTAAAGCTGAGATGTGGAAACTACCTGATATGGACGTTGGTTCTTATGCAGAACAAGATGCTGAATTAACTTTAAAATTATTTAAAAAGTTATCTAAAGAAATAAAAAAACAAGACCTTACACAAGTGTTTGATCTTGAGACACAGTTATTCCCATGTTTAATAGATATGAAAGTTAAGGGCGTTCGAGTGGACGTTCAAAGAGCTCATACAATAAAGAAACAGTTAGCATCAGAAGAAGAAGTATTACTCCTAAAAATAAAAAAAGAAACAGGAATAGAACCTCAGATATGGGCAGCAAGAAGCATTGCCACAGTTTTTGATAAACTTGGGTTAGATTATGAACGTACTTTAAAATCAAACGCACCTTCTTTTACTAAAAATTTTCTTTCTACTCATGAACATCCCATGGTGCAATGTATAGCAAAGGCTAGAGAGATAAACAAGTCACATACAACATTTATTGATACAATTATAAGACATGAATACAAAGGCAGGATACATGCAGATATAAACCCTATTCGAGGCGAGGGTGGAGGCACAGTTACAGGTAGATTCTCATACTCTAATCCAAATTTACAGCAGATTCCAGCGAGAAACAAGCAGCTAGGACCTATGATTAGATCTTTATTTATTCCAGAAGAGAATTGTACGTGGGGATGTTTTGATTACTCACAACAAGAACCAAGGTTAGTTGTACACTATGCGGCCTCAAGTCAAGGTCTTCGTAATTCAAAAGAAGTAAAAAATATTGTTGATGAATTTCATAATTTTGATGAGGATAAAGGAAAAGCATTTGATTTTCATCAAACTGTAGCAGACATGGCAGATATTTCTAGAACGCAAGCTAAAACTATTAATCTTGGATTATTTTATGGTATGGGTAAAGCAAAACTACAGGCTGAATTAGGTGTAACTAAAGATGAAGCTGAAACATTATTTAATAAATACCACGACCATGTTCCCTTTGTTAAAAATCTAATGAGCAACACTGCGAAAGACTCAGCAGCTTCTGGTTATATTACTACTTTGTTAAAACGAAGGTGTAGATTTGATAAATGGGAATTAAATGAATACACTCCTGGGGTTCTTAGTCCTCCAATGACCAAAGCGGAAGCAATAGAAAAATCTATAATTAAACAATTTGAAACAGAAAAAGTAAGAAACAAATATAAACTTGAAATGGGCGAAATTACATTAGAACAAATTAAAAGTAATATTAGACCGAAAGTTAGAAGGGCGTATACTTACAAAGCGTTAAATAAATTAATACAAGGGTCAGCAGCGGACATGACAAAAAAAGCTATGCTAGATTTATACAAAGAGGGTATTGTGCCACACATACAAATACATGATGAATTAGATATTTCTGTTGTAGACAAAAAACAAGCCGAGCAAATAATTGAAATAATGGAAAAAGCTGTTACATTAAAAGTTCCCAATAAAGTTGATTATGAACATGGAAATAGTTGGGGAGAAATAAAAGCATAATGTTTTTAATAAATACATACTTAGACAAAAGTAAAATACAAGGTGTTGGAGTATTTTCAAAAGAAAATGTTATGAAAGGACAAAAAATAAAAGAATCTAGGCCTGAATTTGAGTTAAGATTTGATACAACAAACATGCCAAAAATGCCTTTAGCTTTAGCTAATTTTATTGAAACACATGCTTATGAAGATAAAAAAAATGAATATGTAATGGGTATAGATAACGAAAAATATTTAAATCACAGTATAAATCCTAGTGTAGATGATGATGGCATAGCATTAAAAAACATTAAAATGGGTGACGAAATTACAGTAGACTACAGAGATTTTGATGATAGTGTCGAAGAATGGCTTACTTAAATGCAAACATACCAGCAACCTACGCACAAATAAGGAGAGAGTATTTATATGACTGTAAAAAACATCACGGAGAAGTTGAGGACTGCATTATCTTTGGGATCACATGCATGGGTGGTAGGGCTATTTTATGGCATGCTATCATGGAAAACGGCGCAATATTTTATCGCTTACCAATTACGGCTTTTATTCAACGTGGTTTTAAACCGGAAGCTGTTCCAACCAAAAGACTTGATGAACTTCAGCTTTGGAATAGTTTTAGTTATTATCCTGCTGTTACTGTATTTGATCTTCTAAGTGCAGCATCTGGTAAATACATAGGTAAAGATAAAAAATGGCATCACGGTAAATACTTATTTACTATTGACTTTGCTCATCCAGAGACTAATATACTTGATACCGATCATTCGGAAATACCGCACGAACATAAGTGCGCTCACATAATTGCGTTGGAAGACGGCAACTATGCGGCTCAGCCAAACAATAGAATAATTTGGGATCTACCTTCGTTTACAGTTAAGGACAATATTCCTGACTGGAAAGTTCAAACAAATGAATGGAATGTAGAGGACTCAGGCAACTGGAAAACAGAAGATACTGATAAGTTCTTCTATGAGATTGAGGAAAAAAAACATGATTGATAAAATTATTGATAAAATTAAATTAATTTATACAAGATCTGATAAAACAATTTTTACGTATAGATGTTGTGTAATTGCAACGATAGCAATATTATATTTAAAATAATGGAAGGCCTACGCATGGATTACAGATTCACAGCTCTGTTAATATTTATGCTAACCTTGTTAGCTTTATTTGGTGGACCAGCGCATTCAGCAACTTCACAAACAAACGTAAGTGGGTCTAACACAAGTATTGAAGGTGGATACGAAGGAGGAGCTACGACTTACGCTACTGGATCATCTTCTAACACAACAACTAATTCAACATCTAATTCTAATATAAAATCAGCACCACCGACAGCGTCAGCGCCATCATATAATTCTATGACACAGGATGTATGTAGCACAGGGGCCTCAATCGGTGTGCAAACATTTGGCGTTGGTATTAGCGGTGGGAAACATTTTATTGATAAAAATTGTGAACGATTAAAACTAGCAAGAATACTTAATGACTTTGGCATGCGTGTAGCAGCCGTGGCCATCCTTTGCCAGGATGAACGTGTATTTGAGTCGATGATATCAGCCGGTACCGTTTGCCCTATTGATGGTAAAATTGGTAAAGAAGCTATGGCATTGTGGTCTAGATACGGTCATGAAAGACCTGATTATAAAACATATATTAAACGTATTAAAGACAGAGAGAAAGCAGATTTAAAAGCACAAAAAGAAATGACTAAAGCTTTAGATAAACAAGACAAATTAAAAGCTAAAATGGAAGCTATTGAAAAAAAGAAAAATAACAAGAAATTTAAAAATGATACGGGCGTACATAAACAATGATAGATAAATTTTTATATAAATTTTTTGGTGCTATTGATATTTTGTTTCAACGTATAGATAGCTTTTTATTTGCACCTCGTTGTAAATGTAAGAAAAAGAAAAAATGAACATTACAAAGTTATTTAAAAAGAATTTTGTAATGATACCTGTAGTTATATCTATTTTGGTAGGTTCATTTACTGGTGTTAGGTACATTGTTTCTTTAACTGAAACTATTAATAAAAATAAAACTGAAATTTTAATAATTAACGATACTCATTTAAAAAATCAAATTGGGTATATAGCTAGAATGCAAAAAAATCAAAGCCATTTACTATTAAACATAGAAACTAATAAAGGTAATACTATTGTTACTAACGATAAAATCAAAACAATGGAAGAACGAATAAAACAAATAGAAATAGATTTTAAAAATTTTTTAATTATGCGAGCTACTTTACTGGGAGAAGATAAATAATGAAGATATCAGAAAATACATCTGTAAGCATGCCGGTCAAGAACATGCTCATGATTATCGCAGCTGCAGTTTCGGGAGTGCTGGCCTACACAGAAATTACAGCTAGACTAACATCATTAGAGACATCAAGAGAATTATTTCAAGCTGATCTACTCAAGAAGTCAGAACAATTGCCCACGGACCAGGAACAATTTATGTTGATAGAAGGTTTGTACAAAGCAACTGAAAAATTAGAGATAACTCAAGAACAAAATATGACTAACAAAGTCAATATACAATTTCTTAATAAGCAACTAGAAAAAGCAATATTAGATATAGAAAGATTAAAAGATAAGGTTAGAGCAAATGGTAATGGGGACCATTAAATGACAGAGATTGTTGTAGCCCTTTTAATGATCGTCTCAGGAGAAATCAAGGAACACCGAATACAAGACTCTATGTCTACCTGTTTAAAAGCTAAACGTATTGCTATGAGATCAGGTACAAGTCGTATAGACTATCAATGTATAAAATCAAAAGCAGAAACAGAGATTTACATGGGTGAGAAATCAATTGTTAAATTAATATTAAAATGAAGTGGATAGTATACTTAGCACTTTGTGCTTTATTTTACTATGCACTAAGTGCATTTTCTAGTTCAGTAGGACTAGCGGATGAAGACACTGCAACATCAACAAACATATTACCAAACGCAGGCACAACATCATCTAGCCTGGATCAATTTGATCTAGATGGCGTACAATCTGGATCTACAGGTGCACTAACAAACAATTCTACACACAATGGTTTTACAATTACCTGTCCAACACAAGTTAATAATGCATGTGGTACAGCTTTTAATAATGAGTTAGAAGCAAGTTATCAAATGAAAGTAGGCGCAAGTGGTACATTAGTTGGTGTGACAGGTGTCGAGGCTAGTACAACATACACTGCAACACCAAGAAAATTAGATTCGGGGATACAATTAAACAGTTTTATTAGTATGCAAAATTGTGAATGGGGAGGCTCAGCCACTCCTTGTGGTAGATCAAATGGTGCACAAGATAGTTACAAACTACATGTAAAAATAAAAGATGCAGCTGGCAACACGCTTGCTCAGATGACAACTACAAGATTAGATGACTCTGGTTATAATAGTAATAGTGTAAAAAACGTAGATAACCTTGTTTACAATGGTACAGGTGCAGCATCATACGAATGGTATTGGGAAGGTTATGATGGCTCATTAAATACCAGTACAGCTAACCTTGGACCAAATTTACTAGGTGCAGAATTAAGGTTAGATTTTCCAATTGAAGATCATGAACCATTATCAGTGCAAGAGATTGAAGACATTAACGAAGCATTAGATACTGTTGATCTCACAGAGAATGAAATTTATGACATTATATCGGGCCTTGAATCTAAGATAGAAGAAGAGTTTAGATTATCTGGTAACCTGGAAGAAGGTACAAGGCTAGAAGTTAATATAGAAAATAAAGAAATAACATTTGAAATAGCATCACGTACAACAGGTGCTGTTGTAATGGAATCACCAATGGTAACAGCAATGATGAAAGAGATGCCTATTGAAACATTAAAAGAAGAAATGGTTGCTATGGTAAAAGAAGAAGGTATGAGTTTTATGGAAGCTATGGAAGAGATGTCCCCACCTCCTGCTATGGAAGAACCACCCGAAGAAGAACCTAAAGCCAAGGTAGAAGCAACACCTGCCGAGAAGCAAGAACCGAGCAGCAAGGAGCCAGGGGCAACTGAAACAGCAATGACACCTCCAACTCCTAATGGTCAAGGGAGTAGTAAAGAAAAACCAAGTGTGGTAGAAGAAAAAAATAAGCCAGAAAAAAATAAAGAAGAGAAACCTACTAGCAAGACTACTGCAACATCCGTTGTTTCAAAGCAAGGTAGTGCCAAACAAAAAAAAGTACAATCGAAAGAAACTATCAAACCAAAGTTAGCAAAAGTTATGGCTAAAGTAGATGAAAAAGTTAAGGACCCTTTAAAGAATCTACAACTAAAAAATTTAATAAAAATGGATGCAATGGTAGAAGATCAGCTATCATTAGACTTATATAATGTAGCGTTTTATGTACCAAAAAACATCTATTTAGAGCAATTAAACCTTATAGATAATAGGTTAATTTACGCTGATAAGACTCTTGCAAGTTATACTGATAATGATATCATAGGTATCAAATCACGTAAGCTTGGAATAATAAATAATAAGAAACAACAGCTTTTAATAGAATTGGAAACATTGAAAAATGAAAAATCTTAAGGATCAACTAGCTGGCATAGCCGCACTAATCGCCGCAATTATTGCAATTGGTGGCGGGTTTGTTAAGTATGGTGAGGTTATGACTAAGATAGATGTATTAGAAGGTGCCTCTAAAGGTATTGATATGAGTTTTTTATCTGAAATAAAAGTATTGGAAGAAAAAGTTAAAGCATTAGAAAATGCAGATACATCTCACACACACAATACATCACACGCACACAGCAAAACAGATATTAAAGTATTACAAACTGAAATAAAATTATTAAAAGTGCAGATGGAAGAAATTAAAGTAAGCACAAGCAATCCACTATCTCAATAAAAAATTTATCATGCAATTATCGAAACATTTTACTTTAGAAGAGATGACAAAATCAATGACTGCAACACGTAGGGGTATAGACAATACACCTGGAGCGGGTGAGATTAAAAGTTTAGGTGACTTATGTTATGAGGTTTTAGAACCGCTACGGGCACATTTTGACAAGCCTGTTACAATTACCAGCGGATATCGGAGCGAGGCGCTTTGCGAAGCGATTGGCAGCAAAAAGACATCGCAGCATGCCAAGGGGCAAGCGGTCGACCTAGAAATTAATTCGGTGCCCAACATTAAAACAGCTTATTGGCTACAAAACAACGTAGATTTTGATCAGCTGATCATGGAGTACTTTGACAAAGACGATCCTGCAGGGGGATGGGTCCACATATCTTATCACGAATCAGGTTCAAATAGAAAACAAGTGCTAACCTTTGATGGTAAGAAATACAGTGAGGGCCTTCCTGATATGGAATGGAAGGACGGTAAAGTTGTCGGATAGAAAAAAAATATTTTCAGATATAATAAAAAATGCTAAAATGGTAGATGGTATTTGCCCACATTGTGATCAACATTCTTTATTAATATCTATAGTTAATGATTTTTTTAGATGTATGAGTTGTGGTGGAGACATAGAGCAAAAAGTTAATGGTAAAATAAGTTATATACCAGTGCAATTAGAACAATATGATGAAGTAAAAAACTAATGGCTAAACAAAATTTTTCACATTATATTAAAAGAGACCAACCTAAAAAACGTGGGCCCAGACAACATAAAAAAAACCTTAATAAGTCCGAAAAACGTCAACAATCTCAAAGAAGATATTTAGGACAGGGTTGACAAACCTCATATAATATCCTATCTTCCTAATTAGAAAGTGAGGAAATATGAAAACAATAACATTAAACGTAAAAGGTACATCACAAAGTCAGTGGTCTACATTTGTATTAGAGTTAAATCTAATGAAGAAAGCCTGGACAAGATATGGTGTTGAAGTAGAATTAAAAGCACCAAATATAAGTAAAATAATATCACAAGGCACAAGTCGTGGAGAAAAATCTGTGCATTATAAAAAAAAGAAACCAAATCATATTATAAATATTTTTGGTTAATGGATATAATTATTTTATACGATGGTTTGTATCATTTGTATCCTGTAACAAAAGCAATGTTTGAAGGTGCAGCAAAACCTGAAATTGTAGATTGTTTTAGTTTGTGTGATATACTTCGAGAAAAATTTACAAGCGATATTAAAAAATTTTACGGTTGTATTTGTAATTAGATAGTAGGTTGCGGGACACATATAAACTTAGTGTAAGCACCATGTTTGTTTACAAATTCTCTATCAAAGTCTTTAATTAAATCACTAGAGTATTGATAACCATAAATAGTGCAATCATACACATCATTAAAACTATTGTTTTTAATAGGCACCAGTTGGCACTCATTGCCTGGAACGGTGCTACAAATATACATAAATAAAAATATTTTAATCATTGACTTTTTAAGATAATATCCTATATAGTGTGTTAACTATGAAAGGTAAGATATAATATATGACTGATATAAGCAAATACAAAAACGTATCGTTGTCAAAAGACAC
>Ga0209815_1002742_pt1 | contig 10474 bp, 9 predicted proteins | sample CoawatmetaG00DNA_FD_187507 | JGI IMG/M metagenome (GOLD analysis project Ga0209815, IMG submission 187507) | Marine microbial communities from the West Antarctic Peninsula - Coastal water metaG002-DNA (SPAdes) (version 2) | ecosystem: Environmental > Aquatic > Marine > Coastal ...
CCTTCAACCACCCAGCCTGCGCGCCATTGGCCGCCGGAACGACTGATACGCACCAGAGCCAGGGCGTCGTGGGACAGATCGTCTGAAGCTTGTTCGATGCGGCCGACAAACTGGCCCCACAAATCCGACAGCAAGGCCCGGTCACCGGCATAGGTCTCCGGCGGGAAGGCGATGGGCAGACCGCGATCGGCCGCTGCTGATAAGAGATGCTGGGCCCAGAGCCCCTCGTTACTGCCCGCCGCTGAATCTGCTGAACGGGTCAGTAATTGCCGGTCTCCCCGGTCTTCCACGGCAATCCAGGCCAGTGTCAGGGGGCGGTTGGCGCCCCATACCGGCGCCTGCACAGACGCCAGCGCGCGGTTAACCCCCACGGCCCCGAAACTCATCTGCAAACGCGACTGCCCCGCGGTACGGTTCACCTGATAAGACAGCAACATGGACTCGGCGTCTGCCAGTACCTCGTCTATCCCTTCGAGTTCCAGCACCTCACGGGTCCCGGACACCCTCACCATTACCTGACGCAGCCCTTCAGCGTATCCGGCCTTCAAGGCATCCGCCGAGGTGCCTGCAACCGGAACATCGGCCGTGTAAAGTCCCGACACGCTGACCGCCGATGCCGGGCCGGCCGAGAGTACCCAACATACTGCCGCCAACAGAAACGCAGCAACTCGCCCGTTCCTGGCTGTTTTCACTGATTCGGTCATGAAACACCTTGCCATTCCCATGGTTGGCGCACAGGATACACCATCACCAGAGCCGAGAGTAGCAAGCACAGGTTGCAGTCAGGCAATCTGAAACCGGCAATATTGCCTGTGCTCCCAATTCCATTTGGAGCCCCCGTGCGCACCTGTTAAAATCCGCGCCTTGACTCACAGGCCTACGGTTATTTTCCATGAGCGAACAGAAGCCCTCCCTGACCTACCGCGATGCCGGCGTGGACATCGACGCAGGTAACGATCTTGTCAACCGAATCAAGAGCACTGCAGCGCGCACCCGTCGCCCGGAAGTACTCGGCGGCCTCGGCGGCTTTGGTGCCATGGTATCGATTCCGGCAGGCTACAAAGAGCCCGTACTGGTTTCTGGCACGGACGGCGTAGGCACTAAGCTTCGGCTTGCCATGCAACTGCAGAAGCATGACAGCATCGGCATCGACCTGGTGGCCATGTGCGTGAATGACCTGGTGGTCGGTGGCGCCGAGCCTCTGTTCTTTCTGGACTACTACGCAACCGGCAAACTGAATGTTGACGTTGCCGCCCAGGTAGTAGAAGGCATTGGCCAGGGTTGTGAGCAGGCCGGATGTGCTCTGGTTGGTGGCGAGACCGCCGAGATGCCGGGCATGTATGAAGGCGACGATTACGATCTGGCCGGCTTCTGTGTAGGCATTGTGGAGCGTGACAAGATCATTGACGGTAGCCGCGCGCAGCCGGGTGACGCCCTGCTGGCGCTGGGCTCCTCCGGCCCCCACTCCAACGGCTACTCGCTGATTCGCAAGATTATCGAAGTCAGTGGCGCAGACCTGAGCCAGTCAATGGGCGACACCACACTGGCCGACGCCCTGATGGCGCCCACACGCATCTATGTTAAGAATCTGCTTAAACTGATTCGCGAAGTCGATGTTCGGGCCCTTTCGCACATTACCGGCGGCGGCCTGCCCGAGAACATCCCCCGGGTACTGCCCAAGGGCACCATAGCCGCACTCGACACCCAGAGCTGGGAGCTGCCCCCGGTATTCCAGTGGCTTCAGAATGCCGGCGGCGTAGCCCAGGAGGAAATGTATCGCACCTTTAACTGTGGTATCGGCATGGTCATCTGTGTACCGGAAGACCAGAAGGCACTGGCCATGGACACCCTGAATGCCATGGGTGAAAAGGTATGGCAGATCGGCGTAATGGAAGTAGCCGAATCCAGCGATGCTGAGCCCGTTGTTCGCTACGCACCGGGGCTTTTGACGGCATGAAGGCAGATCCGGCCCCCGTTCCGAAGATCCTGGTGCTCGCCTCTGGCAGCGGCACCAACCTGCAGGCTTTGATCGACGCCACCCGTGAACGCGACTTTCCGGGTGAGATCATTGCCGTTGGCTGCAACAAACCGGGCGCGTTTGCCCTGGAGCGCGCCGCCCAGGCCAATCTCACCACCTTTGTGGTCGACCATACAAAATACGGCTCCCGAGAAGAATTCGACGCCGCCCTGCTGGCCGAAATCCTTCGCCACAATCCGGATCTGGTAGTGCTGGCCGGCTTCATGCGGATTCTGACCAGCGACTTTGTCCGCGCATTCCGTGGCCGAATGCTTAACATTCACCCGTCCCTGTTGCCGGCCTACACCGGACTGAACACCCACCAAAGGGTCCTGGAAGCCGGTGACCGCACCCACGGTGTATCCATTCACTTTGTGACCGAGGAACTGGACGGCGGGCCCGTCATCGCCCAGGCGGAAGTTGCCGTGGCAGAGGATGACACTCCGGAGTCCCTGGCGGAAAAAGTTCAGCAACAGGAGCACGTGCTCTACCCCATCGTCGTGCGCTGGTTCTGCGAGGGTCGCATACAGCTGGGCGCTGAGGGCGTTCTGTTTGACGGCGCGCCCATCGAGCGTCCCATGCGACTGCCGGCGAACTGAACAGATTGTCATCACAAGGCCTCGCCGAACCAACTACACTGTCGCTAGCGTAGACGGTCAAAGAGGCTTTTTGATGCACACAGACACCCCCCACAAACCACGTTTTCAGCTCTGGGCAGCCCTAATTGCCGGCATGATTGCACTGCCGGCGTCCGCCGGCGATGTTGATTATGCCCCTCTGGCACCCTATGAGGCCCGCTACACCGCCTCCATGTCCAAGGGCGTCAGCCTCAACGGCGAAGGTGTTCGGGAACTGACAGACCAGGGCAATAACGTCTGGCTCTACCGTACGGATGTCGACTCCTTCATCGCCGATATCAACGAATCACTGATTTTTCGCTGGGAAAATGGCCAGGTAATTCCCCTGCGCTACCGCTATCACCTCTCCGGCTTCCTGATCAAGGATCGCAAACAGTCCATTGATTTTGACTGGCAGGCAGGCACTGCCACCGGCAGCTATCGCGGCGAGAAGTTTGAAGTCGAGTTGCGGGATAAGACCCTGGACCCACTGGGCTACCAGTTACAGCTCCATCAGGATCTCAAGGCGGGCAAACGCGATGTCACCTACCAGGTGCTGGACAAGGGGGATTACGACGACGACCGCTTTGCTGTCATCGACGAAGATAGCCTGGGCGACAATGGCCGCACCATGAACACCCTGAAGGCGGAAAAGGTCCGGGACGAAGACTCCAAACGCCAGACCCTGATGTGGTTTGATCCGGCCCGGGATTACCTGCTGGTTCGCCTGCTCCAGGTAGAGCCGGACGGCAGCGAGTACGAGCTGAAACTCAAAGACGCGACACTGGCCGACTAACCGGCCAGTCCCTGCTCGGCCCACACCGCTTTTACTTCTTCAGCAATGATTCTCAGGCCCTCAGCCACCCGGGCATCGTCCTGCGAATAGGTGACCCTGAGGCACTCATGGCGATGACGCCAGCCATCCTCGGGCAAGCCCGGGAAGAAATAATGCCCGGAGACCACCAGCACACCCCGAGCCTTGAGGCGCTGATAAAGCTCCAGACTGGAGACTGGCAAATCCGGGAACCAGAGCCACAGGAACATGGCGCCTTCGGGCTTGTGGATGTACCAGCGGCAACTGTCTTCGCCCATGGCGTCCCGGAACACCGATACCGCCCGCTCCATTTTTGCTTTATAGAACGGGCAAACCACATCCCGGCTCAGGGACAGAATCTCTCCGGAGCGCACCAGCGGTTCTGCCAGCATCGCACCAAAGCTTCCGGTGGCCAGGTTCATGATGGCGTTGATACCCGACAATGCCTTGATAATGGACTCTTCGGCAATAACAATCCCGGTTCGCGCCGCCGGCAAGCCCAGCTTTGACAGGCTCAGACACAGGATAACCTGCTCGTTCCAGCTCGGCTGCGCGTCGACAAACAGCAGGCTCGGAAATGGCGTTCCATAGGCTCCGTCGACAATCAGCGGAATATCGTTTTGCCGGGCCAGTTCTTCCAGCCGGGCCAACTCCTCATCGGTGATGACGTTTCCCGTGGGGTTTGTGGGCCGGGATACACAGATAGCGCCGGTTTCTCCGGTCACCTCCACGGCCTCAAAATCCACCCGATATTTGAATTCATGGGCATCGGTGAAGGAGATGTCCGGCTGTACCGCGTGGAACAGCCCTTGCTCAATGCCGGCATCGGCGTAGCCAATGTATTCAGGCGCCAGCGGCAACAGGATATGCTTGCGATGTCCATCACCGTAGTCACCACCAAACATGTTGAAAAGCATGAAGAAGGCAGCCTGACTGCCGTTGGTCAGCGCAATGTTTTCGGGCTTCAGGCCCCAGCCGTATTCCTGATTCAGCAACTGGGCCAGGGAGGCAATAAACTGTTTTTCCCCCTGAGGGGGGTCGTAAATACCCACCAGCCGACGTACGTCCGCTTCACTGGAGGCCATCTCCGCCAGAATGCTCTGAACTCTCTGCTGGATCTCCGGAATGTGGCCGGGGTTACCACCGCCCATCATGATCATGTCCTCACCGGAGGCCATGGCATTCCCGAGATCGTCCATCAGGGAAGTAATGCCGGCATCAGCGGTGAATTTACGACCGAAAGCAGAGAGTTTCATGATTCATTCCGTTCAATAAAGTACTGAGGGAGGTTACAGGCAGTGTAGCTTGGTTGCCTTATGTCAGCCTTCCAGGGAGATTCCCAGATTGCTGACACCGTCGTTGGCGGCACCGGCTCGGAGTTCAGCCAGGAAGGCTTCTTTGGGTGTTCGCTGCTTTTTCAGCGCCATGACGGTGTCACGCTGAAACAGTTTGTCGTCCTTGAGCAGGGGGTGGTGTTCAAACACGCGCACCAGTTCGTTTTCATCCATTCCCTCACCTTCGGACATTTCAACAAAATCCATGACGGTGCGGGTCGCCAACTGGGAAGCTTCGGTGGCGCGATGCTTGTTCGGATTCAGGCGGTTCAGCAGCGCCTGCTCAAGCAACTGGCAGAAATCGAAGGCTGGGTAGACACCGTAGGCATCGTACTCATCCACATTGGGGCACAGGGTTTCTAGCTTACTGAGCAGCTGCGGAATTGCGGCATCGGCTACGTCTTTCTGGAGCATGTCCCAGGCCAGATCGAGCAACTGGCGCATCTTGCCGCCGGTTTTCAGGCCAACGGCGTCGGCGAACAGGGCGTAGTTGGGAAAGGAACGTTCGGCCAGGGCCAGCAGGAAGGCGCATTCGCGCCAGCCCTGCAGCTGTGAGACGGCTTTGAGAAACTGGTTGGCGTTCATGTCCTGGGCAGGGTCACGCCGGTCTGGCCAAGGTACTTGCCGCCGCGGTCTTTGTAGCTGGTTTCACAGATTTCATCGGATTCGAAGAACAGCATCTGGGCAACGCCTTCGTTGGCGTAGATTTTCGCTGGCAAATTGGTGGTGTTGGAGAATTCCAGGGTTACCTGACCTTCCCACTCCGGCTCCAGCGGGGTGACGTTCACGATGATGCCGCAGCGTGCATAGGTGCTTTTGCCCAGGCAGATAGTGAGTACGCTTCTGGGGATGCGGAAGTATTCAACGGTGCGCGCCAGGGCGAAGCTGTTCGGCGGGATGATGCAGACGTCGCCGGTGTAGTTGACGAAGCTGTTTTCGTCGAAGTTCTTCGGGTCTACGGTGGCGCTGTGGACGTTGGTGAAGATTTTGAATTCGTTGCTGCAACGTACGTCGTAGCCGTAGCTTGAGGTGCCGTAGGAGATGACGCGGCCTTTTTCGCTTTCCCGAACTTGTCCGGCTTCGAAGGGTTCGATCATGCCGTGCTGTTCGGACATCCGGCGGATCCACTTGTCGGATTTGATGCTCATGGGTGAATTCTCGTTTCCAGCTGGTGGGAAAATTGGGGCGTAGTTTACCTTGTCGTGCGGTGACTGTCGAAGATATAGGACTGGTTGCCCAACACCGCGCACTGGGGGCTGCGCCATCAGGCCCTTCTGTCCAAAAACCGCTACGAGCACCCGCAAGCGGGTCCAGCCAGCAATCATAGATTGCTGTCGTTCGGCGGCGCATGAAGCTTTGCTTCATAAACGCTTGCCTCACCCATGTGCGCTTCTCTCCGGCCATCCATGGCCTCCGACATTTTTGGACAGAAGGGCCTGACGTCGCGATCCGACAGCGGAGTTTCAGTCCCTTGGCACCGGATCTTGGTTAATGCTCAGTTACGGAAACACTGGAAATCGTCCCACCAAGATTCCGCTCGCGGGTGGACAGCTCCGCCCCCACCCTTCTGGCGATGTCGCGGTAGCGTCTTGCCACTTCCGAATCCGGCTCGGCAACCACAGTCGGGGCGCCGCTGTCGGTCTGCTCGCGGATGGTCATGTGCAGGGGTAGCTGGCCCAGGAGGGCGGTTTCGTATTCTTCCGCGATGCGTTCGCCACCGCCGTGGCCGAAGAGGGGCTCTTCATGGCCGCAGTTGGAGCAGATGTGGACGCTCATGTTTTCGACTACGCCCAGCACCGGGATGTCGACTTTGCGGAACATTTCGATGCCTTTTTTGCCGTCCAGCAGGGCGATGTCCTGGGGGGTGGTGACGATGACGGCGCCGGTGACCGGGACTTTCCGGGCCAGGGTGAGCTGGATGTCGCCGGTGCCGGGAGGCATGTCGATGATGAGGTAGTCGAGTTCATCCCACAGGGTTTGCTGGAGCAACTGCATCACCGCACCGCTGACCATGGGGCCGCGCCAGACCATGGGGGTTTTGTCGGTGGTGACGAAGGCCATGGAGTTGGCTTGCAGGCCGTGGGCCAGCATGGGGACGAAGTATTTGTTTTCGCGTACGTCCGGGCGTTTGCCTTCGGGTACGCCGAGCATCATGCCGATGCTGGGCCCGTAGATATCGGCGTCAAGGATGCCGACCCGGGCGCCTTCGGCGTGCAGGGCGAGAGCGAGGTTGACGGCGGTGGTGGATTTGCCCACACCGCCCTTGCCGGAGGCGACGGCGATGATGTTTTTCACACCGGGGACGGCCGGCAGGTCTTTGTTGGTTTTGTAGCTGTGGATTTTCTGGGCTACGTGTACCTCGGCACTTTCAACGCCATCGACAAATTCCAGAGCGTTGGCGACGATCTGTTTCAGGCCACCAGCGATGCCTTTTGAAGGGTATGGCAGTTCGACCATCAGGGTCACGTTGCCGCTGTCGTCTGCGCTCAGGTTTTTCACAGCTCCCAGTTCGTACAGGTCTTTGTTCAGGTAGGGGTCCCGGTATTCGCGAACGGCGGCTTCTAGGGCCTGTTGGGAAATCTGGGTCATCGGAGTCTCCGGAATAAGCTCATAAGCTTGAATGCAGGTGAAAAATGATGGCTCGGAAGGTATCATCTGTGCCCGTTTCTGACCATATGGGGTCTTTACCTGGAACAATCAATTGCGATTGGCGCCGGAACCCCGTTTTTGTCTTTCCAACCCGACTCAACATAAGGTTCGGACATCACCATGACGCAAGCGAGCAAGCAACAGCGCGATATTCTGGTTACCAGCGCCCTGCCCTACGCCAACGGGCCCATTCATCTGGGGCACCTGCTGGAATACATTCAGACCGATATCTGGGTGCGCTTCCAGAACATGCGTGGCCACAACTGCTACTACGTTTGCGCAGACGATGCTCACGGCACCGCCATTATGCTGCGGGCCGAGCGTGAGGGAATTACCCCGGAGCAGCTGATCGACCGGATTCGTCAGGAGCATCAGGAAGACTTCGCGGGCTTCCACATCCGTTTCGACAACTATTACTCCACGCACTCGGAGGAGAATCAGTACTTCTCGGAGTACATCTACCGCCAGCTCAAGGACAATGATCACATTGCCACGCGCAAGATCACGCAGTTCTTTGATCCGGAAAAGGAGATGTTTCTGGCGGATCGTTTCATCAAAGGCACCTGCCCCAAGTGCAAAACCGAAGACCAGTATGGTGACAACTGTGAGGCCTGCGGCGCCACCTACACACCCGCCGAGTTGATCAATCCCCGCTCTGCGGTGTCTGGCGCTACCCCTGTGGAAAAAGAATCCGAGCATTACTTCTTCAAACTGCCGGAGTTCCACGATTTTCTGAGCAAGTGGACCCGCAGCGGTGCCCTGCAGCCCCAGGTGGCCAACAAGCTGGCTGAGTGGCTGGATGCGGGCCTGCAGGAGTGGGACATCAGCCGGGATGCGCCCTATTTCGGGTTTGAGATTCCGGATGCACCCGGTAAATATTTCTACGTGTGGCTGGATGCGCCTATCGGCTACCTGGCCAGCTTCAAGAACCTGTGCAACCGCGAAGGCATCGATTTCGAGCATTTCTGGAAGAAGGATTCCAGCGCCGAGGTGTACCATTTTATCGGCAAGGACATCATCAATTTCCATGCCCTGTTCTGGCCGTCGATGCTGCACGATGCAGGCTTCCGCACGCCAACCGCGGTCTGGGCCCATGGCTTCGTGACGGTGAACGGCAAGAAGATGTCCAAGTCCCGCGGTACCTTCATCATGGCCCGCACCTACCTGGATCACCTGGACCCGGAATACCTGCGTTACTACTTCGCCGCCAAGCTGACCGGTGGCGTTGATGACATGGACCTGAACCTGGATGACTTTGCCGCACGGGTGAACTCGGACCTGGTCGGCAAGGTGGTGAACATCGCCAGCCGCAGTGCCGGTTTCATTACCAAGCGCTTCGACGGCAAGCTGGGCAAGGTCACCGAGCAGGACAAACTGAAAGAGTTTATCGATGCCGGTGAGCAGATCGCCGAGTTCTACGAAGCCCGCGAGTTCGGCCGTGCCATGCGCCGGATCATGGAGCTGGCAGACATTGCTAACCAGTATGTGAACGATGAGCAGCCCTGGGTGATTGCCAAGCAGGAAGGCCAGGACGACAAGCTGCAGGCCATCTGCACCAACGCCCTGAACATGTTCCGCCTGCTGATGACTTACCTGGCACCGGTGCTGCCGAAGACAGCAGATGCCGCGCAGTCGTTCCTGAACTCCCGCCTGGACTGGAACAACCGCGCCGCCCTGCTGGAAAATCACGGCATCGACAAGTTCAAGCCGCTGATGAACCGGGTGGATATGGCGCAGATTGAGAAAATGCTGGACGCTTCGAAAGAAGAAATGCCGGCAGCCGTCGGTCAGCCCTCAGCGGCGCCGACCGCAGACCTGGAACCTGTGGCTGAGGAGATCGAATTCCCCGACTTTGCCAAGGTGGACCTGCGGGTCGCCAAGATCGTCAAAGCCGAGCATGTGGAAGGCGCAGACAAGCTTCTTCGCCTGACACTTGATATAGGCCATGGCGAACGCAACGTGTTTGCTGGTATCAAGTCCGCCTACAAACCGGAAGACCTGGAAGGCCGTATGACCGTGATGGTGGCCAACCTGAAACCCCGGAAAATGAAGTTCGGCATGTCTGAAGGTATGGTTCTGGCCGCAGGCCCGGGTGGCAAAGAGATTTTCATCCTGTCTCCGGATTCCGGCGCCACACCCGGCATGCGGGTAATGTAAGCAGCAAGGCTGAGACGCTCCGATGACAGAGTATTTGCTGATACTGGTCAGCACCATTCTGGTGAACAACTTCGTGCTGGTGCAGTTTCTGGGACTGTGCCCCTTCATGGGGGTTTCCGGGAAACTGGAAACCGCCATGGGTATGTCGCTGGCCACCACATTTGTGCTGACGCTGTCTTCGGTGTGCAGTTACCTGGCCTATACCTATCTGCTGGCACCGCTGGACCTGGCTTTCCTGAAAACCATCACCTTCATCCTGGTAATTGCGGTGGTGGTTCAGTTCACCGAAATGGTGGTGCGCAAAACCAGCCCCTTGCTGTACCGGGTACTCGGTATTTTTCTGCCGCTGATTACCACCAACTGCGCGGTTCTGGGCGTGGCCCTGCTTAACCTGAATAAAAACAACAACTTCGTTGAATCCGTGCTGTACGGCTTTGGCGCAGCGGCCGGTTTCTCCCTGGTGCTGGTGCTGTTTGCGGCCATGCGCGAGCGGATTGCCGTGTCTGATGTACCGGTTGCCTTTCGTGGCGCCGCCATTGGTATGATTACCGCAGGTCTCATGTCGCTGGCGTTTCTGGGCTTTACCGGCCTGGTTACGGTCTGACGGAGCAATTGTTTTATGTGGACAAGCTTTCTGATTGCCGTTGTGGTTCTGCTGGCACTGGCGCTGGTCTTTGGCGGGTTGCTGGGGTTTGCCGCTGAGCGGTTCAGGGTTGAAGGCAATCCGCTGGTAGACCAGATCGATTCACTGTTGCCGCAGACCCAGTGCGGCCAGTGCGGCTTCCCCGGCTGCCGCCCCTACGCCGAAGCTATCGCCCAAGGCGAAGCCATCAACAAGTGCCCGCCAGGCGGCGAAAGCACCATCAAGGCCATGGCAGACCTGCTG
>Ga0209815_1002744_pt1 | contig 10469 bp, 8 predicted proteins | sample CoawatmetaG00DNA_FD_187507 | JGI IMG/M metagenome (GOLD analysis project Ga0209815, IMG submission 187507) | Marine microbial communities from the West Antarctic Peninsula - Coastal water metaG002-DNA (SPAdes) (version 2) | ecosystem: Environmental > Aquatic > Marine > Coastal ...
AAGAACACCCCCAAGGCGACTTACAGCGATGTGACGCGCCTGCAAAAGCCGTTTGAATTGCAGGGTGAGGCTTATCGCGATGCGGTGCCGGTTAGCGAGGGTCAATTTCCGTTAATGTTTCTATCCCATGGTTTTACTGGCTACCGAACGCAAATGTTTTATTTAGCAGAGCACCTGGCTAGCCACGGATATATGGTGGTGGGTATCGACCATAAAGACTCCACCAATGCAGAGGTGTTTGATGATGCTACTCGTGCCTCCGGCTTTATTAGCACACTCTATAATCGTGCTCGCGACCAACAGTTTTTATTAGACTATTTCTCCAATCCTAATGAGGCTCTACCAATACTCGGATTAAAAGCACGCATGGATACTAATAGTGCCGGTATTATTGGACACTCTATGGGAGGCTTTGCCGCACTTAACACCATCGGTGCCTGCTACGAGACTATTTTTCCAATCCTAATGAGGCTCTACCAATACTCGGATTAAAAGCACGCATGGATACTAATAGTGCCGGTATTATTGGACACTCTATGGGAGGCTTTGCCGCACTTAACACCATCGGTGCCTGCTACGACTTTAATGCCGAGCAACTCAAAAAGATTGGTGCTCCAGCCATCATCGCTAGCTTACTGCCCTTTCGCTTAAATTCCTGCTTTGCTGGACGTGAGGAGATTGACCCACGCTGGAAAGCCATTCAACTGTTTGCACCTTGGGGTGGTGAATTCAACGCTCATGATGCACAAGCGATGGCAACAATGACCGTACCAACGTTTTTTGTCGCCGGCGACCAAGACAATACCTCAGGGTTTGATAATGGGGTTAAAAAGCTCTTCCAACAAACCGGCTCTGAGCACAACTATATGATGGTGTACGAAAATGCACGACATAACATTGCTGGTCATCCAGCGCCTGCTGCCGCCTTTGATACAGACTTTGAACTTGGGCATTATGTAGAGCCGAGCTGGAAGATTGAGACCATAAATAGGGTCAACAAACATATGACGCTGGCATTTTTAGATTGTCATGTTAAACAAGATGATGCTCGCTGCCAGTACCTACCCAATCGAGAGAGTGTTGAGCAGTATCAAGGAGCCGACAGGCAATACAGTGAACCTTGGCCCGGCTTTAAGCATCTTTGGGGTAGTGGCATTACATTTTATCGTCAATAATACGATTATTGACTATTCACCTGAAACCACAAGCGCAGTTAATGACGCGTTAGTATCTAACAAAGGCTTTAAGCATCTTTGGGGTAGTGGCATTACATTTTATCGTCAATAATACGATTATTGACGATTCACCTGAAACCACAAGCGCAGTTAATGACGCGTTAGTGTCTAACAAAGGTTAAGTGCATGTTCGGAGTCTGCTACTACCCAGAACACTGGCCATCCTCCCAATGGGAACAAGACGCGCAGATGATGGCTGAGCTAGGCTTAACCTATGTACGCATTGGTGAGTTTGCCTGGTCAAGGCTTGAGCCCAATCCCGGTGAGTTAGACTTTGCATGGTTAGACCAAGCTATTCTTACCTTAAATAACGCGGGTCTGCGCGTTGTGATCTGTACCCCTACCGCAACACCTCCAAAGTGGCTCATTGACCAACATCCCGACATACTGCCTGTAGATCCAAACACCGGGAACACACGCGGTTTTGGTTCACGCCGTCACTATGACTTTTCCAGTATCGAGTTTTTACAGCAATCACTGCGCATTACTCGTGAACTGGCCGTTCGCTATGGCCACCACAGCGGTGTTGTTGGCTGGCAAACCGACAATGAGCTGTGCTGTCATGATACGGCTCTGAGTGGCTCCAATAATGCGCGCAATGCCTTTCAAGACTGGTGTAGCAAATACTATTCCAGTATTGAAAAACTCAATACTGATTGGGGCAATGTGTTCTGGTCGATGGAATATCGAGATTTCAGTGACATAGAACTGCCCATACTTGCGGTGACTGAAACTAGTCCTGCGCACCGTTTGGCGTATCGTCGCTTTTCATCAGATCAGGTAGTCAATTACCACACGCTCATGGTTGAAGAGATTCGTCGACACGCCCCCGACCAATTTATTACTCACAACTTTATACCGATGAACGAAACCGCCGTGGATAACTTCGCGTTGGCCGCCCCGCTGGACTTTACCAGCTATGACAATTACCCATTGGGCCGCACTGACCTAATGCTCACCGGCGCCCCAGCAGACCAGTTACGGCGCTATATGCGCACTGGCCACCCCGATTTTGCCACCTACTATCACGACCAAACCCGAGGCTTACTTAATCGCGGCTTTTGGGTCATGGAGCAACAACCTGGCCCTGTTAACTGGGCTAACAACAATCCTCGTCCTGCTCCCGGTATGATTAGATTTTGGACCATAGAGGCCTTTGCTCACGGCGCAGACTGTGTCTGTTATTTCCGCTGGCGTCAGGCACCATTTGCTCAGGAACAAATGCATGCGGGACTGTTGCGGCCTGACAATTCAAAAACCGAAGCTTGGCCCGAAGCTAAACAAGCAATGGCAGATCTCGCTAAACTGGACATTGCTAAGCAGCCTAGTCAGTCAGCGTCGGTGGCTATTATTACCGGAGTTCAAGGTCTTTGGGTGAGTGATATCGAAAAACAAGGCGAGGCTTATGACTTCAACAACGTACAGTTCTCTTACTACAGCGCCTTACGCGAACTTGGCGTTACCGTCGACTTCATCTCGGTCGATACTGACTTCTCGCCCTATGCCTTAATCATTGCCCCTAGCCTACCCATTATTGATAGTGCTTTTGTCGAAAAATGTAAGACTAGCTGTGCTGACTTTATTTTTGGCCCACGAACTGGCGCAAAAACCTCTGAGTTTGGTTACCCTACTGACTTACCACCCGGGCTACTTCAATCGCTGGTACCAATACGCGTATTATCTGTAGAAACCCTGCGTGAAGACTTTACTGAAACACTAAGCTGGAACGGCAACCACTATGAAAGCTGTCGTTGGCGTGAACAGCTAGATGCAGGTAATACAGAAGTCATCGCCAAATACCACAACGATGAACCTGCTATTGTTCGCAGCGGCCCATTCACTTATCTTGGTACGCTAACCAACAGAGATTTTCTGCTCGATTTTTTACAGCAGCAATGCGACCATAAGGGGGTGTTGACCTACCGGTTTGGTGAAGATATTCGTGTCTCACAGCGCGGCTCGCTCATGTTTGCTTTTAATTACTCAGAACAAGCACAATTGCTACCTCTTGCCGCAGATACCCAATGGCTAATAGGTAGTGCAACGCTCCAACCGCATGGGCTAGCTGTCTGGCAGGTGTCAGTACAAACAGCCTTAACCAAATAATAATAAATAGGAGTTTCACTTGAGCGAGCAAGCCATACAACTAGCAGTATTCTGTGCAGTACTGGGCGCTATTGCAGTGCTTACCTACATAAAGTGTAGCGGTGAAGGTAGTCGCTCAAGCAATTCTAACAAAGAGTACTTTTTGGCTGGCGGCGGCCTAACATGGGTATTTGTGGCCGGTTCAATCACACTGACCAACCTTAGTACCGACCAGTTGGTTGGCATGAATGGCAATCAAATGCTATTGCTGGCGCTATGGGAACTCTCAGGTTTTATGGGGCTTATAATCCTCGCCAAAGTCTTTTTACCGGTGTACTACAGAAACAATTGCACCACCACCACCGAACTATTAGAGCGCCGCTACAATAGCAAGCATGTGCGCGCGCTTGTCTCTATCATGTTTTTGTTTATCAACGTGTTTGTTTTTCAGCCCGCAGTTATTTATACCGGTGCACTGTTCATGATCTCGATGACAGGCATTCAGGCAGACCTGTTAACCATTGCCGCAGCATTCGCAATATTTGGTGCGGCCTATGCCGTACTTGGCGGACTTAGAGCGGTGGCAGTATCAGACACTTATGGTGGCGTTTTGGTGTTGGCGATGGGCCACCATTGCCGCAGCATTCGCAATATTTGGTGCGGCCTATGCCGTACTTGGTGGACTTAGAGCGGTGGCAGTATCAGACACTTATGGCGGCGTTTTGGTGTTGGCGATGGGCCTGCTTGTGGTGGTTCTATCCTTAATGGCTATCGACTTTGACTTTAGCGGTATTCCTGCCGAACGATTAACCCTCATTGGCGACAACGACTCACCAGTACCATGGCATACGCTATTCACGGGTATGTTGTTTATTCAAATCTTTTATTGGAGTACTAACCAAACGATTACCCAGCGCGCTATGGCCGCACCCAACGTAAAAGAGGCGCAAAAAGGCGTTTATGCCGCAGCGTTTATTCGTGTGGTATTTATTCCCTCCATGGTGGTTATCCCCGGCATAGTGGCCTTTAAATTGTATGGCGACATTGGTGATCAAGCCTATGGCCGTATTGTAGGGGATTTACTGCCCGGCTGGTTGTCTGGTGTCTTTGCCGCGGCCATTGCCGCAGCTGTATTGAGTTCGTTTAACAGCATGGTCAACTCCTCTGCCGCAATGTATGTCTGCGACCTCCACGAGGCTTATATCGATGACAAACCTAATTTGCGGGTGCTGAGCAGTATCGCCACCGTCATATTTATCATCATAGCCGTGGCTATGGTACCTATCTACGCGCAATCTGACAGTATTATTAACTTACTGCAGGAACTCTGGGGCCTTATCAGTATGCCCATACTCGCCTGCTTTGCCGTGGGGTTGTTATTTCGCAATGTGGACTATCGCGCTGCCATTACAGCGGTTATTGCCGGCGTCCTAATGTATGCCTTTTTTATATGGATATGGATGCCCCTCCACTATATTCACATGATGTTTTTTACTTTTTTTACCTGTGTGGGCTTGGCGTTATTTATCAACAGATTCGTACTGGGCAACCGCGCAGAGTTTGTTGGTCTGCAATCAGATGATATTCAAGAAACCGCGTAGCCATACTATGATAATTGTACGAAGCACCCTTAACGGGCCATTAAAATTACTTAATAACCATGGAAGATACCGACTATGAGCGAACCCTACACTCCCCCTAAAGTCTGGACATGGGACAGCGAAAGCGGCGGACGCTTTGCTAAGATAAACCGCCCAGTCGCAGGTGCCACTCACGAAAAAGAGCTGCCGATTGGCAAGCATCCATTGCAACTTTATTCTTTGGGTACGCCAAACGGGGTCAAGGTAACGGTTCTTCTTGAGGAGCTGCTGGAGCTGGGCGTTAGTGACGCTGAATACGATGCTTGGCTCATTAATATTTCTGATGGCACTCAATTTAGTAGCGGATTTGTAGGTATTAACCCCAACTCAAAAATTCCTGCTCTGGCAGATCACAGCGGAGAAACAATCGTACGCGTATTTGAATCCGGCGCCATCATGTTGTACTTGGCTGAGAAATTTAACCACTTTGTACCCGCTATTGGCTCACCGCTACGCGCTGAATGCTTGTCATGGTTGTTTTGGAATATTGGCAGCGTACCCTTCTTGGGTGGGGGCTTTGGTCACTTTTATGCCTATGCTCCAGAAAAATATGAATACCCCATTAATCGCTACGCAATGGAAGTGAAACGCCAACTTGACGTACTGGACCAGCGACTGGCAGATAACCAATATCTGTGCGGTGATGAGTACACCATTGCTGACATGGCAAATGTTGCATGGTACGGCGCATTGGTGTCAGGCGTACTTTACGAAGCTGGAGAGTTCCTTGATGTTACCACCTACACCAACGTTATTCGTTGGGCTAAAGAAATCCAGACACGCCCTGCCATGAAGCGCGGGCAACGCGTTAACCGTGTTTGGGGAGCTGATGAAAAGCAGCTTGCAGAACGTCATGATGCAAGTGATTTTGATACTAACAAAGTGAAGAGTGACAACGTTGCTAAATAAGTTGTTAACGTATCAACTAGCCAGAGCTACAGTACTTATAGCTCTGGCTTTTTTTTGCTTAAATGGAAAATTAACATACTGCCCGGCAACATGATGGGGAGCTGTATGCCCGCATTGACCAAAACATCTCCGCTAATCACTGCACCATTAATAACATCCAGTATAGATTTAGAATAACTACTGGGCGTTAGAGGCCACACAACATTAACCGTATAACCACTATTTTGGTCCAGGCTAGCAAAGCGCAAGCGCCCACCTACACTGTGCGACAGACTGTCTAATTGCGCATAGGAAAATATCGCCTCAGCACCATCGGCCGCCACAACCCCAAAGCTACTCTCACTTACGAGTGTGTCTAGCCGCACTAACCTGCCGCTGTGGAGTAATTGTCGATGTTGTTTGTGCAGTGCTACCGCGGCTTTTAGCCCCTGCTTTTCGGCCTCATCCATGTCTAGCAGATTAGCCTCAATGCCCATGTGCCCAAACAATGCTGCACCGGCGCGCAAGTCCATGCTCAGAACTCGTCCAGTGGCATGGCAGCGACTGGGCCCAATATGCGCACCCATGACCTCGGGTGGGAAAAACATCGAAAAGCCTTTTTGAATACTTAACCGATCAAGGGCATCGTTGCTGTCCGACGTCCAAATGCGGTCAGTAAAGGCAAGAATTCCAAAGTCTGCACGCCCACCACCGGATGAGCAGCTTTCAATTTCTACCATAGGATGTGCGTCCCTGAGACGTTTCAGTAGTTGATACAGTGCAGAGGTTTGATTATGAGTTACCGCTCGCCCATGCTGGTTGCCGGGCTGGTGTAGCGCGCGGTTCATGTCCCATTTTAAATAGCTAATGGCATAGTCTGTTAGCAATGCATCGAGTCGCTCAAACAGATAGGTTTGCACCTCAACACGAGTTAAATCGAGTACCAACTGATGCCTAGACAGTATGAGTGGTGCTGGGTCAGCATTAAGTACCCATTCAGGGTGCGCACGATATAGGTCGCTGTCTGGGTTGACCATTTCCGGCTCAACCCACAATCCAAATTCCATGTGTTGAGCCTGCACATAATCAATTAACGGCACCAACCCTTGAGGAAACACAACCTCATCAACAAACCAATCACCCAAGCCTACACTGTCTGATTTGCGGTTTTTAAACCAGCCATCATCCAGGACAAACCGCTCTGCGCCAACCTCTGCGGCACTGTCTGCCAGCTCACATAGCCGATCAAATGACAGATCAAAATATACCGCCTCCCAAGTATTAAAATGTACCGGCCTTGCTTTGCTAGCTACACGCTGATCGGTCAAAGTAGACCTTACAAAATCATGAAAAGACGCGGACAACGCAGACAAACCATGGGCTGTACTTGCGCCAAACAATATCGGTGAACAATACATCTGCCCGGGTTCAAGACTCATTTCACCGGGATAAAATAGCTCACCTAACTGGGCGTACGCTTGGCCAGAGTGTTGTTCTTCAATACGCAAGTGATGGTTACCGCTCCACCCCAAATGTAACCCATAGGCGGCACCTGCTTGTTCGTTAGTGTGCTCTTCATGAACAATCACACCTGGAAATGCGTCGTGAGAAGTTCGACCAGAGCGATTTTCTCGCACATAAGCGCCGGCAAACCGATCTAGAGTTTGCATCTGAAATTCATTAGCCCAACGGCCAGTAAAGCCGGCTATTTTTGTATAGTGCATGGGCACCGGTATACAGGGTGCATCGCAACGATCAACCCACAGTGTTGAAGCACCTGTGTTAGTTATGGCCGTAGTAGCACTCAGCACGTCGGTGGCCTTGTGCAAGCGTAAACAGTGCGTTAACTCAACATCAGAGCCTTGGCATCGCGAAACAATCACCAATCCATTATCACTAGCACTAACAGAGTAAAGCTGGGTGAATACTGCCCATTGCTGGCCATTGCGGTGCACTTGCACCCCAGGACTACCCATAAAACCTGCCGCCGCCTGCGGTGACAATGCAATGGGCGTATCCTGTGGCTGGCAGGCTTGTAGCTCTTGGCGAGTGGCTACAAGCGCGAGCATTTCAGGGTTGGTCGCGTCCGCCAATAACGGCCCCCAATACAATATTGCTGGCGCGTTGCCGCGACAATCTACCACCAAACTGCAGTGACTACTGTTGAGGGTATAAAATGATTCGATACTCTTGGTCATAGATACCTAACCGCCGTATTAGCGTCGCTCAATGTACCCAGAATAATGCCGTAGATACCTGCCTTAGAGCCAGTAAATTCTGCATTGATGAGTAATAAATAGCGATTTATATTACAATTCTATAATGCCTGTCTTTACCGCTGCCAACATTTAGCGTCAGAGCGGTTTAATGTTTAACCCGTGCGCCAACAAAAGGTCTGTGCATCATGAAAATTACCCATCTTCGTCTATATCCTGTGGCACCACGCTGGCTGTTTTTAGCCGTGGATACCGACGAAGGTATTGTGACCCGAGCGCCAACAAAAGGTCTGTGCATCATGAAAATCACCCATCTTCGTCTATATCCTGTGGCACCACGCTGGCTGTTTTTAGCCGTGGATACCGACGAAGGTATTGTGGGATGGGGCGAACCGGTTATTGAAGGCCGTGCCCATACCGTAGCGGCGGCGGTGAAAGAACTTGCCCCTTACTTAATTGGTAAAGACCCGCGGCAAATAAACGACTTATGGCAAACGCTGTATCGGGGTGGGTTCTACCGAGGTGGCCCCATTCTGATGTCGGCTATTGCCGGCATAGACCAAGCCCTATGGGATATTAAAGGCAAAGACCTAGGTGTGCCGGTCTATGACCTACTTGGCGGTACTGTGCGCGATGAAATGAAAACCTACTCATGGGTAGGTGGCGATGACCCTGCCGATGAAAGCCGGCAAATGAAAGAACTACTAGCCCAAGGGTGGGACACCTTTAAGCTAAATGGGTGTGGCAAACTCAAAATTATTGACAGCCACCGGGCCGTTGAACAAGTGGTTGACCGCATTGCCACCATCAGAGATAACTTAGGCAAAAACCTACTCATGGGTAGGTGGCGATGACCCTGCCGATGAAAGCCGGCAAATGAAAGAACTGCTAGCCCAAGGGTGGGACACCTTTAAGCTAAATGGGTGTGGCAAACTCAAAATTATTGACAGCCACCGGGCCGTTGAACAAGTGGTTGACCGCATTGCCACCATCAGAGATAACTTAGGCAACAGCGTTGATTTTGGTCTTGATTTTCATGGTCGTGTGTCAGTCCCCATGGCCAAAGTACTACTACGCGAACTAGAGCCCTATCACCCTCTTTTTGTGGAAGAGCCAGTTCTGGCTGAACAAGCAGAGCAATATGCGGTACTGTCACGACAAACCAGCATAGTGCTGGCCGCTGGCGAACGCATGTACAGCCGCTTTGACTTTAAACCCGTACTGCAAGCCGGTGGGCTTGGCATTATCCAGCCAGACCTGTCGCATGCCGGCGGCATCACCGAATGCCTCAAAATTGCCTCAATGGCCGAAGCCTACGATGTTGCCTTAGCGCCCCACTGCCCGCTTGGTCCCATTGCATTGGCTGCCTGTCTAGCGGTAGATTTTGTGTCGCACAATGCCGTCTTACAAGAACAATCCATGGGTATTCATTACAACCAAGGTGCCGAATTATTAGACTATGTCATTAACAAAGATGATTTTGCCATGGTCAATGGCCACATTAAGCCATTGCGCAAGCCCGGCTTAGGTATAGAGGTTGATGAAAAAGCCGTAATAGCTGCGTCAAAAATAGCCTGTGACTGGAAAAACCCTATTTGGCGCCATGGCGATGGCTCTATTGCGGAGTGGTAAAACAGATATCACCATTTTAATCGGGAGGAAGGTTAGCTCTTTATCGCCTTATAACCTACTTTTTAGTTGTGTTGCTTTTGAGTACGCGGCCCCCCACTGGCGTAGTACCACCAAAAAGCGACATTTAACGCCAACAAAACCCCCATTAGCGGTGCAAATAATGCGCTGAACCCACCTACCACACCAACCGGTGAAAACAGCAAATATAAGCCCACTACACACGACATTAAGCTCACCGCACAGGGTATGCCATACCGCCAGGGTTGCATGTCAACCGCATGGCTGCGCTCATACGTCCAGTTTTCTGCCGTGGGACGGTAATGCCCTACCACCAACATAATACCTACTTCAATAAAGAACAGTACCGCGTAAAGATGAATAAAGTGCAGGGTAACAATGTCATCTAAAACAAACTTTAATACGCCGTAGGTGATAACGTGGAAGCCAATGACTATTTTGGGACCTAAGGACGGCACACGCTTGGAGAACAAACCCACAATAACGATAGCAATCACTGGGATATTATAAAAGCCAGTAAAGATACGAATAATTTGCCATAGGCCATCTGGTGCAAACTGTAATAGTGGCGCCACAATGAACGAAAACAGTGCAATGACAATGGAGGCTATTTTAGCCACTCTTAAAATCTGTTTATCGGTAATAGATGTCCAACCTCTAGATGTTTTCCAAGGTTCATAAACGTCTAGACAAAACAGGGTTGCCGCACTATTTAGCAGTGAGTTAAACGAGCTAAATACAGCTCCCAGCAACAC
>Ga0209815_1002748_pt1 | contig 10457 bp, 10 predicted proteins | sample CoawatmetaG00DNA_FD_187507 | JGI IMG/M metagenome (GOLD analysis project Ga0209815, IMG submission 187507) | Marine microbial communities from the West Antarctic Peninsula - Coastal water metaG002-DNA (SPAdes) (version 2) | ecosystem: Environmental > Aquatic > Marine > Coastal ...
TTAACCAAAGCTGCGGTGGTGACAGCAACGATGGCCAACACCAACAGCACCATGATGACGGCCACGCCTTGCTGGCTGGCAGGGCGACTAGGACTAACAAGGCGAGAACCATGACAAGGATGAGAAGAACAAGAACAAGAACAAGAACAAGAACAAGAAGGGCAAGAAGGATTAACAGGGCAAGCTGTGTAGTTAATCATAAGATGGCCCCAGACTGAGGGATTTCTAAAATGCGGGTAATGGTGCCTAAGTCTGCTGTTGTGAGCTCAATTTCGATGGCCCTTGGCAGCTTTTTTAGATTGGCCTTGCCTTGCGAATCTAAGGGTGGCCAAAAGTTAATCCAAGGTGTTTGAGTCGGTAAAAAGCGCACCTTAAAAGCCGTGACTCGATCAATGAGAGGGTAACGACTGGGAGTAGTGCCAATGGCGACATCTAGCTGCCCATGGTAGCTACGCCATAGTTTTTGGTCTTGCAGTTGGTAACCAATGCGTTGTAACAACACTCCCTGAGCATGGTGGGGATTAAACCAAGTTTTGGTGGTGAGGGCGTAGATAAACTCTGGGCTTGAACTGCCTTTTAGAGCGGCTTGTGGATCACCAAAAGCGTCACGGATAGATCGAGGTGCAAGTTGGGAAAAATCACGCTCGAGCACCTGTACGGCGCTTTGTAGATCTACAAAACGTTGTTGTTTGTGTTGTAATTGTTGATGTTGGCTGAGTAATTGGTTGAGCCCACCAAAAGCCATCGCCGACAAGACTGCGAATAAGCTTAAGGCGATAAGCACCTCCAATAAGGTAAATCCTTGGGCCTTGCTGGAGGCATGACACCCTGGCCCCGTGGCGTATTTATGGATCATTAGCGTGGTATCCCACTAAACTGCCAGAAAATTCTCCATCCGCTGCAAACATTCGCAGTTGTATGCGTTTAATGCGGGCATTCGGAGTGGCACTGACCTGCTGTTGGATGAGCCATTCTTGCTGGCCTTGCAAGCGACTAAAGGTCTGTTCACCGAGGCTTGGCGATTGATCTTGTAGGCGCACGTTAGCTAAATGATTTTGCCCCACCCAATGGGCTAGCGTGCGATTACGCAGGGTGTGTGTTTGGCTGATCTGAGTTTCTAACTGGCTCAGATACGCGCCCATGGTAATGGCTAAAATAGTTAATGCCACCAGTATCTCAACCAATGTAAAGCCCGTGTTTTTATTATTCATGGGGCATGGCAGTCAGTGTTAAAGGCTTTGGAGGCAGGCTTTTTAGTTGCCATCCATAACCTTCTAAATTCACTTCAATGGTATAAATTTGGGGTTCCTTGCTAGGCAATAATACAATGCTAGGGCTATTATCCAAACGAGCTGTTGGCATCATAAGTTTAATCTGACTCAAAGTGTTGCGTTGGCCTAAACCCAGGTTTTCAGTGGGTACCCATTGGCCACTACCTTGGTACGCAACGAACTCATAACCCTTTGGGTTAATCTTCAGACCATAGGGTTGATGGCTTAATATGGCCTGCTGTTGGGCATAATCAAGGGCCGCCATTAGTCCCTGAGCTTCACTCTTAGCTTGACGACTGGGCCCCATTGGAGACAAAGAATACACAGCTAAACTAGTGATAATGCCAATGATTAAAACCACCAACATCACCTCTAGTAAGGTAAACCCTTTGTGACCTAAAAATTTATCTGCCAATGGCTTGTACTCTCGAGGGTCGATGTCCGTTGTTTATTATTCCAGCTCCCAGTTACCCAGATCTGCATCAGATTCTGTGCCACCTTTGCGCTGGTCTGCACCATAGGTCATTAAATCAAAGTCTCCATTTTTACCCGGCATTAAGTACAGGTAGGGCTGACCCCATGGATCTTTGGGTAACTTGTCTAAATAGGCTTGTTGCCAGTTGGCAGGCGCAGGCTGCCCCGCAGGTTTACTCACCAATGCTTGTAAACCCTGATTGGTAGAAGGGTAATGGTAGTTGTCTAAGCGGTACATGTTGAGTGCGCTTTCTAGGGCGCGCATGTCTTGTTTAGCTTTGATTACCCGCGCCTGATCTGGCCGGTTCATAATGCGGGGAATAATAAGGCTGGCAAGGATACTCAATATGACCACAACAATCATGATCTCTATGAGGGTAAAACCTTTTTGGGAAGGGTGCTTCATGTGCGTTATCCTGTGGGTTGAGGGATTACCCAACCATTTGGTTCATGTCAAAAATAGGCAGTAATATTGCCATAACAATAACTAAAACTAAGCCGCCCATGACGAGCATCATCAGTGGTTCAATAAGAGAAAGTGCCACACTGATGCTGCGTTGAAGTTGAGTGTCGAGTTGATCAGCCGCGCGATCTAACATTTGTGCAAGACGGCCACTGGTCTCGCCACTAGCCACTAAATGCAGGGCGATGGGTGGCAGAATAGGGCGCTCTTTGAGGGCTAAAAAAATACTCGACCCTTCTCTAATGCTGGTGCCTGCGGCATTAATATGTTGCCTTAAATACAAATTCCCCACCACCGCCTGTGCACCTTGAAAAGCTTCCACAATGGGTACCCCACTGGCCGTCAATAAAGCCAGGGTTTTGCTGAATCGTGCAGCATTAAAAATGGCCAAGTAAGAGCCAATCAAGGGCGCCTTAAGTAGCAGGCGATGCACTACCATTTGTAGCATCGGATTTTTTAGGGCCCAATTCACCATTAGTAAGGCCAACAAACCCACTAATAGTAGGTATAAACCCTTCGTTTTGATAAAACCACTCACGCTAATCAAGCCAATAGTGAGGGCTGGTAACTCTTGGTCCATATTCACAATTACTTCTATCACTTGGGGTACCACGTAGGTGAGTAATAGCACCAACACTCCAAGGGCCACAAACATGATCATACTTGGGTAGAGCATGGCGAGTTGGATACGAGACTGAGTGGCCTGCACTTGTTCCGTATAGCTTGCTAAACGCTCCAACACTTGCGCAAGGTGACCACTTTGCTCACCTGCAGCTACGGTGGCAATATAGGCTCCAGGAAAGCTCTTAGGGTGGTGAGCCAAAGCTTGAGCTAAGGCCAGTCCTTCATTAACGTGGGCTAAAACCTGATTCAATACGGCTTTAATGACGTTTTTATGAGATTGCTCAATCACGGCTTTGAGAGCGTCGTCCAAGGGCAAAGAGGCTTGTAATAGAGTGGACAGTTGTTGCGTAATTTGACACAGATCTGCATTGCTTAAACGCTTCACAAATAAGCCTTGAGTCACTGTTTTCGCATCGTTTGTGTGGGTTTCAGTCTCAGACTGTTGGCGTTCAAAAGCTAAAGGCACTAAACCCTTGGCTTGCAGCAAATCAACGACTTGGCGCTCAGTTTCGGCCTGAATGAGACCCTTTTGCGTGCGGCCACTAGGGTCTAAGGCTTGGTAGCTATAACTGGCCATGCTAGCTGTCCTGACTCACACGCAGAACTTCATCGGTGCTGGTAATACCTTGGGCTACAAGTTGCAAACCATGTTGGTGTAAGCTGGCATGCTGGTGGCGGGCCAGTTGCTGCAATTGTTGTTCACCGCAGCCATCATGAATGGCTTTTTTAATGTCTTCAGTCACTTCAAGCAGTTCATAAAGCCCAACGCGCCCTTGGTAGCCAGTGTGCTGGCAAGTGCCACAACCCACGGCTGTGAAGGCCTTGTCTACTCCCGTAGCTAAGGGGTCTAGGCGCTTGCACTCGTTACACAATCTGCGCACCAGACGCTGGGCCAATACACCCACGACCCCTGAAGAGAGCAAAAAAGGCTCTACCCCCATGTCTTGTAGGCGAGTAATGGTGCCTGCGGCAGTGTTGGTGTGCACCGTGGAAAACACCAAGTGGCCAGTAAGACTGGCCTGCACGGCAACTTTGGCTGTTTCTAAATCGCGAATTTCACCCACCATAATCACATTGGGATCTTGGCGTAAAATAGATCGCAAACCTTGGGCAAAGGTCATGCCTGTTTGCGTATTAACCGCGGTTTGACTAATCCCATTGAGGTCGTACTCAATAGGGTCCTCAATGGTCATGATGTTGCGGCTGTCTTGATTGATTTGCTGCAGGGCGGCATAGAGCGTGGTCGTTTTGCCAGAGCCTGTGGGGCCAGTCACCAAAATAATGCCATGGGGGCGCTGTATGAGTTGGTTAAGAGCTGTGTGGATGGCCTCAGGCATGCCAAGGTAATCTAAGTTTAGGCGACCTGATTGGCGGTCCAGTATGCGCAGCACAATGCGCTCTCCCAAACCTGAAGGGATAATGGACACTCGAATATCCACAGGGCGCCCCGCATATTGAATGCCCATGCGTCCATCTTGGGGCAGTCGGCGCTCGGCAATATCTAGCTTTGCCATGATTTTGATGCGCGAGGACAATAAAGGTGCCAGTTCACGCTTAGGTTCAATCACCGTTTGTAACACACCGTCTTTACGCAAACGCACCCGCACACGGGTTTCACTGGGCTCTATATGAATGTCTGAGGCTTGTTCACGAATGGCTTCAGCAATAATGGCATTCAGTAAGCGAATCACCGGGGCATTATCTTGGCTGTCGAGTAATTCCTCAGCCTGAGGCAGGGCCTCTGCCAAGGGCAAAAACTCATCCCCATGGTCTAAGCTAGAGGCGATCTCCAGCGCACTATCAGTGCCTGCTTGGTAACGCAACTGCAATTGTTTCTCTAGCTCGTCGGAACTGACTTCAACAAGTTTAAAGGTATTCAACACCCTTCGGGCCTCTAGCAAAGCAGCCAAGGGCGTCTGCGCCGTTTGAAACAAGGTGACGCCATCAAACACCAGGCTATGCTGTTTGGCAAAGCTGTAGGGAAGTTCGTAAATTGCTTGAGCAGAAGCCATGGAATTACCAGTTTACCGTGCTGGCGCCGTCAGTCTCAGTTCCAGTCTCAGTCTCAGTCTCAGTTTCAGTGTCAAGTTGAATCTCGTCACCATTGGCCTTTGGCTTGGGTTGATTGAGTTCTTCCAACACAGGACGCTGGACCCCAGGCATAAGCATAACCTCTGCATCAGATTGGAGTAATTGCTGCGTTCGCAACAAAGTGTATTTCCCATGGCTGGCTGCCGCTAATACGGCTGCATCACGCACGATGGTGGGCCGAATGAAGACCATTAAATTGCGTTTGACCATGGTTGATTTTTTGTAGCGAAAGGCGGCCCCTAGTATGGGCAGATCACCCAACAAAGGCACTTTCTCAGAGCTTTCTTGTAAATTGTCATCAATAAGGCCCCCCAAAATAATAAGGTCGCCATCATTGGCAATGACCGTGGTTTGAATAGAACGTTTGTTTGTCACAATGTCGGCGGCTGATACTGTCGATGGAGCAAGGCTGGAAATCTCTTGCAGGATCTCCAAACTAATGGCGTCCCCTTGGTTAATTTGTGGCTTGATTTGCAAGCGTACACCTACGTCCTGGCGTTTGATGGTTTGAAACGGTGAACTGGGAGTTTCACCGCTGCCTGTGCTGGCATATTGGCCAGTAATAAAGGGTACATTTTGACCCACCACAATCTCTGCTTGCTGGTTGTCCATGGTCAATAGTGAAGGAGTAGATATAATATTGGTCGAGGCATCACTGGCAAGCGCCCGCAGAAGCGCACCAATGCCTAACTGATCAGCGGCAAACTGCCCCACCCCCACGCTTAAACCACTGCCTAGGGACAAGGGGTTGGCTTTGAGTTGGATTAAATTAGAGCCGCTGGCACCAAAACTAGTGGCGCCCACTATGTTGTTAGTACCCAAGGCCCACTGCACGCCTAATTCGGCTGCTTTGCTAGAAGATATTTCAGCAATAATGGCTTCCACTAACACTTGGGCACGGCGCACGTCCAGCTGCTTTATGACCCCCAGCATCGATTGTAACGCTGCATCGGGCGCTGTAATGACCAAGGCGTTGGTTCCAGCCTCGGCTTGCACACTAATGAGTGCTGGGGGAGCATCATCTGCCACATCCGCGTCTTGACTTAACACTTGAGCAGTGGCCATGTCTTTGATAATGGGGGCTAATAACTCCGCTTTTGCGTAGTGAAGGTAAACCACTTTGGTGTTGCCTGTCATTTCGGCAACGGGTGCGTCGAGATGCGCTATAAGGGCCCTTAAGCGGGGCAGAAGGTCGCTGCCTGCATTAATAATAATCACATTAGTGCGTTGGTCGGCAATGACAATTGGGCTGCCGCTAGTAGGCTCTCCTGTGGCGACATTTGGGTTAAGGCCTAGACTATTGATAATGCCCACCACCTCTGTTGCTGTGGCGTGCTTTAATTGCACAATTTCTAAGTTCTGCTCAAGGGGCTTATCAATGCGGCGCACCATATCCCAAACACGCTTTGCATTGCGTGCTGTGTCAGACAGTATCAGCATATTTGTGGGTACGTAGGCAGATAAATGTGCTTCTTGGCGTAGCAGGGGCCTTATTACAGGTACAATTTGAACGGCAGGCACGTGTTTAACCGCCATTACTTGGGTGACAATATTGTCGCCTGGCGATTGTCTGTTCGAAATTTCTGTAACGGCACCAGAAATTCGGGCGTTAATTTTGGGTACAATTTTAACGCTGCTTCCACTTGGTGCCGCAATAAAGCCATGCACATCTAGCACCGACAAAAACACTTGGTAAAGCTCATCAGCAGAGACTGCGCTCGAAGAAATAACGGTCACCTTGCCCTGCACGCGGGGGTCCACGATAAAGTTCTTACCCGTTGCCAGGGCTACTGTTTCAATAAGGCTGTGGATATCTGCATTCTTTAAATTAAGACTGGCTCCTATTTTTGAGTCTGTGTGTTGCTCAGCCTGCGACGCATACGTTAGGGTCAAGGTTAAAAATAGGGCAAAAAACTGGGCAGTTTTCTTGATCATTGACTAAAATCCACTAAAAGTTGTTGTTGTTGCTCGTTTCTAATAATACCTAGGCGTACGTTTTCAGCAATAGATAAATTGGTTAATATATCCATACGACCTGCAAGTTGGCCAATGCCCACCCCGTCCACACTAGTCACAATGTCGTTGGCTTGCAAACCCAACAGAACAAATAGCTCTGTTTTACTGCCCTTATTAACACGGTAGCCTGCAAACTGGCCATTTTGAGTGTGTGGTACGAAGGTAATGTGTTGTTCAAGTTCCAAGGGGTTTTTCAGTACCTCGGTTCGAAGTTGGCCCAAACCCGCGGCAGACACTCGATTAGCAGACTGAGCCTTGGCTGTTAAGTTGCCTAGTGAAGCGCGGGGTAATCGAATCATCTCCAATCGGCCATTGTGGTCTACCACCACACCTTGAGCAACGATTTGATCGACATGGTGACCTGGCTTTAGCTCTTCACCCACTTTGAATACCTTATCTACCGTGTTTTCAATGCTCAATATGGCCATAGACTTAGTGGTGTCTGCTAAGGCCAAAATACCTTTAATGGTTACCTTAAGCATTGACTCTGGCATTTCTTCAGTGGTTATTTTTTTGGTGTTGCTAGGGGTCAAAGGTCGGCCAAATAAATGCGCACTGGCAATGTCATCGGCATAATTTTTAACATTAGTTGATTCGGTTTGTATGCTAGTATGGGCAGTGTAAGTAATCCTAACCGATTTACTTGGTTGATACCAAAAAACGTAGGCCTGCCATAACACGTGAGCGCAAGCCAATCCGAGCAGTGCCAGTAGTAAAGCTGACAGGGCTGTGATTCGTGCACCGGAGAATTGGCTTGTCTTGTTTTTCGCCATTGGGAGGCCTTGAGGGAGGTTTGACGTGATATTTTGCACGTTGGGCTGAGTCCTTTTGCTAAGTATATCTTGTAAAAGTTTTCAAGTCTGCTGGGGCTGCGTGGAATGGGTAGTTTTACCCATGGATGAGTGATTTGTGGTGATGTAGACTATCAATGAGAGAATGTATAAAAATCAAAGGATTTATGATGAAAAGATTAAAGTTAACGTTGCTAACTCTTGCAACAACATTTTTAATCATGGGCTGTGGTTCGTCAACCACCACGGCGGCGGCTGTGACAGGTGAAGCCCTTCCTGGTCGAGTGGAAGTTTTATAGCGTGAGGAGTTTAGTAATGAAAGTTTTTTCGAAAATAGCCTTGGCATCATTTATGATCGCCTCAGCAATCCCAACGGTTCATGCCGCATACAATGATGCAGGTACTGATTACACAAATTATGTAACCAACTCTTGGACTGATACCGGCCCTGCTGGTGATGCACTGAGCATGGTCGACTTCCTATTGTGCGTGATGGAGAACTCGAAGGTCGCCACCAACGTTAATGCTACTTATTCAGTGATGATTGATGAAAATATTTGTATGGGTGAAAAGGCCACTATGCCTCTTTATGCCCAAGCAACAATTACAACACTTCGCGCCGCAGCTGCTGACCCCTATTCAATTAAAAACTGGTTTGTAACTGGTGAGGGCATGCAGGTTATAGCAACAACGTCAATTACTTCGGGTTCGACAACTGCTAACCCCATGGGCGTGTTCACCATGACTTGGGAGGCAGTGGCGCCCGCTGCAACAGTTGGTAGTAAGGGTAAGCTCGACTTTTTAGCCAACGGCACTATGAAATATCTTGAAAACATGACGCAGGACGGTGGCTCTACCAATATGTTTAGTTACGTTCACGGTACGATGTCACAAGCCACAGATTCAGGTCAGTTGCGGATGCAGACGACAGATTATTCTGGTGGTTCACCGGTTGATAGGGTTTACCAATACGTTTATGATGCAAGCCACGCCCATTACAAGGGCAATGCTATTGCTGCCGTGTGCATGGATCGTTCTACGAGTCCAAAGAGGGTATTTGGTTACCAGCTGTTTACTGACGCGGGCGTGAAGAAAACACTGACTGGGCCGTTTGGCTTCAAGTACACTGTCTCCAACGTTGAGTATAACGGTTGGGCGCACCCAAATGGTACTTGGCTCGAAACGGACCACGATAGTGGCGATTTTGATAAGCCAACCCAAATCACCCGCCGTAGTGATAGCCAGGTGTTTGACATCTGCTACGATGATGATTGGTCAGTCAATAATGGCCTCAATCGAGACAATGGCAAAGACGACAATACCGCTGGCCTAAACGCAGCCTGTGGTACCTCCGGTGATGGAATTGTTACCGTCCTAACTTATGCGACTGATAATGCTGCTGATGGCAAAGTGACTGGTAATGACTATGTTTTTGCGGCACCGCTTGAGTTTAACGCCGTTACCTTTACAGACCTTCATGGTGGTGCTAGCCCAACTGTCTCTGGTGGCCGGTACGACGGCCCTGGCTCGAGCATGGACCTTGGCTGGCAGTGTATTAAGCCCGGGGGAACTTGGGGAGACGAAACTAGGAATAATGGTGCGAGTTCGTGTGATGGTGCAATTAACTGGCGTCCTAAGTATTCGGTCCCAGACGGTACTGCATTTGTTGACAGTACTGACGCAGCAACCTACCGAGTAAAGGCTATGGATTCTAAGATTGAACTTAGTGCGGTCAACGTAAGTAATTGCACCGATATACCACTAGCAAATGCTCCAGCAGACGCGGGTTACACTGCTGCAGACATTCCAGCTGTTGTTGGCGTGACTTGGGCGGCTTTGCCAACGGTCACCGCCGCCAATACGGTTAAGTACATTCAAGGTGTCGCACAATAGCGGGTAATTAACTAAGGTTAATAACCTAATTGCTAGCAACCAAAACCCGAAGTATGGTTCGTCCACACTTCGGGTTTTTTGTTATTACCAGTGTGGCTTTAAGGGCGGTAATAAGTTGAGGCAGCAGTAAAATTGATTTTAGGCTCGCTACTTACTGGTAGCTTGAATGTGATAAAAAATCAGAACATGCTGCATAGACTCTGATTTGTATTGGTTTAGGAAATACCAAGGATAGTGATGCGCATTTTTGTCAGTGATTAACTTGCCTTCTAGACTATGCTACCATCTAGCGCATTATTATCTGATCATTAAGAGGTATTACGTGAAGGCTGAAATTCGTTTAGTCTTAATGGACGATCAAGTGCTTATTTTAGAAGCCATTGCAGCTTTACTGCAAGCACATGGGTCTGAACATGGCATCAAGGTATTGGCCTGCGCGAAAAACTATCCACAAGTCTTAGAGGCGGTGCAACAACTAGACCCCCATCTACTGCTACTAGACATGCACATGCCAGAGATCAATGGCAGCGAAGTGGCTTATAAACTAAAGAAGCACCTGCCAGATCTTAAAATTGTCATGCTCAGTGGCTTTGAGAGTTTGCAAGAGGTGGCCCAGGCCAAGGCAGCAGGGGCTGATGGGTATGCCTTTAAGAGCGACCCCACGGTCGTGCTAGTCAACACCATACTAGAAGTAATGGCAGGCGAAAATCCTTTTGTAAGCACTGTGGGCCCAGAAGAACTGCTGCCAGCAGCGTTAGACTATGGCTTAACCCGTCGCCAACGGCAGGTGCTTAAATTATTAGCCCAAGGTGAACATAACAAAGTCATTGCTCA
>Ga0209815_1002749_pt1 | contig 10447 bp, 9 predicted proteins | sample CoawatmetaG00DNA_FD_187507 | JGI IMG/M metagenome (GOLD analysis project Ga0209815, IMG submission 187507) | Marine microbial communities from the West Antarctic Peninsula - Coastal water metaG002-DNA (SPAdes) (version 2) | ecosystem: Environmental > Aquatic > Marine > Coastal ...
GCCATATTTTAGAGATAATATAGATGAAATTTATAATCTTGCTTGTCCTGCATCTCCAATTCATTACCAATCTAATCCAATTAAAACAGTAAAAACATGTACTATTGGAGTTATAAATATGTTAGGGCTAGCAAAAAAAAACAATGCTAAAATTTTACAAGCTAGCACAAGTGAGGTTTATGGTGATCCAGAAATTCATCCACAAAAAGAAGATTATAATGGTAATGTAAATACTATTGGCTATAGATCTTGTTATGATGAAGGAAAAAGATGTGCGGAGACTTTATTTATGGACTATAAAAGGGAACATAATTTAAATATTAGAATTGTTCGAATATTTAATACCTATGGACCAAATATGACCAAAAACGATGGTAGGGTAGTTTCAAACTTTATTTTACAATCTTTAAAAGGGAAAGATATTACTGTGTATGGTGATGGCTCTCAAACGAGATCATTTCAATTCATTGATGATTTAGTTAATGGATTAATGAAAATGATGAATAGTGACAGTGTAGGGCCAATTAATCTTGGCAATCCTATAGAATTATCAATGAAGGATCTAGCTACCATGGTAATTACGCTTACTAATTCTTCATCTAATATAATATATAAAGATTTACCTGAAGATGATCCTAAAAGAAGAAAACCAGACATTAGTTTAGCAAAGGCTATATTGGATTGGAGCCCAATCATTGATTTACAAACTGGCCTAAAAAAAACAATTAATTATTTTATAAATACTTAAATGAAAATATTAGTTATAGTAGCTGCTGGATTTATAGGTTATGATTTAGTCAAAACTTTAATTCAAGGTAATCATGAAGTAAAAGGGCTTGATAATATCAATGATTACTATAGTACTAATTTAAAATTTGACCGAACTAAATGAGTTAGGAATTAATAAATAAAGCGCTAAAAATTTTCTTAACCTAAGCAATAGTAATTTATTCCAAAACTTCAAATTTATTCGATTGAATTTAGAAGATAATGAGAATTTACCTAAACTATTTAAGTGTCAGAAATTTGATGTGTTATGTAATTTAGCTGCTCAAGCAGTTGTAAGATATTCAATAGAAAATCCAGACACTTATATTCATTCCAATATAGTTGGATTTTTAAACATATTAGAATGCTACAGGAATCACAATATTAAGAAATTAGTTTATGCAAGTAGTTCTAGTGTTTACGGGGATAATGAGAAAACACCATTTGAAGAAATAGATAATACAGATAAACCTATAAATCTTTATGCGGCTAGTAAAAAATCTAATGAACTTATGGCTCATGCTTACAGTCATTTGTTTAAACTTAACACAATTAGACTTCGATTTTTTACTGTATGTGGATCTTGGGGAAGAGCCGATATGGCATATTATTTATTTGCTAATGCAATAGTCAATGAAAGTCCAATAAAAGTATATAATAATGGAAATTTATCTAGAGATTTTACTCATATAAATGATATAGTTATTGGGGTTAAATCAGCAATGTTTTCAGATTTTTATACTAAAAAGCTCTATGAATTATATATTATTGGAAATAATGAGCCTGTCCTTTTAACTAAATTCATTGAGATAATAGAAAAACATTTAGGTAAAAAAGCAATTAAGAAAATGCTTCCTATGCAGGATGGAGATATTAAAAAAATCTGGGCTGGTATTTCAAAAATAATGAAGGATTATAATCATCAAAATAATATATCTTTAGACAGAGGAATTGAAGAATTTGTTAACTGGTTTAAAGTATATCATAAAGTTTGATAAATAAAAAATCACTAACATGTTAGACATTGCAATAACTTGTATTTTTATGTAAAAATTGAATTAAATTTGTCCTTTGTAATTCAATTATTAATGTGATTGACAACAGCGGAGCTTTGCATAATTCAAAAATTGTTTTCAATGTTAGTAATTAATAAAAAAAACATAAAATAGTAGAGTGTGAATAAGATTCAAATGGTTGACCTTAAGGGTCAATACATCAAGATAAAAGATAAAATCGATACAGCGGTGATTCAAACTATTGAATCCACAGCTTTTATTAATGGACCACTTGTAAACGAATTTTCAAAATCCTTGGAGAAATATCTTGGAGTTAAACATGTAATTCCTTGCGCAAACGGAACTGATGCACTTCAAATAGCACTCATGTCATTATCTTTAAAACCAGGTGACGAAGTAATTTGCCCTTCTTTTACTTATGTAGCAACCGCAGAAGTCATTTCTCTTCTAGGTCTGACTGCTGTTATGACAGATGTAGATCCAAATACTTTCAACATCACTGCTGATATAATTAGACCTCACATAACGAGTAAAACAAAGGCAATTGTACCTGTTCATCTCTACGGACAATCCTGCGATATGGAAAACATCATGAATTTAGCTGATGAGTTCGGTTTATATGTAATAGAAGATAATGCCCAAGCAATTGGAGCTAAATATACTTTTAGTGATGGTAAAAAAAAACACACAGGGACAATTGGTCATATAGGCACTACTTCATTTTTTCCATCAAAAAATTTAGGGTGCTACGGGGACGGAGGGGCTATGTTTACTAATGATGATGATATTGCCAAAAATCTTAAAATGATTGCAAATCACGGTCAAGAGGTAAAATATTATCACAAAGTTATAGGATGTAATTCAAGATTAGATTCAATACAAGCTGCAATCTTAAATATTAAATTAAACTATTTAGATAGCTATTCTTCTTCAAGAAATAAAATGGCTAAGAATTATGATGAAAGTTTTTCAGAAATCTCAGAACTATCTATTCCAATTAGACAACACAATTCAACACATGTCTTTCATCAATATACTTTAAAGGTTGACCCTAAATTAAGAAGTTCTTTAATTGATTTCTTAAATGAGAATAAGATTCCTGTGATGATATATTATCCGGTTCCACTTTATAAACAGGAAGCATTTAGTGAGAATGTAAATAGTGGGTTTGAAATAGAAAATGTAGAACAATTATGTAGTAGTGTATTTTCATTACCTATTCATACTGAACATGAGAACTCATCACAAGAATTTATAATTAACAAAGTAAAAGAGTTTTTTAATAGATAAGCGATAAATACCAATATTATAAATTTTAAATGGAAATAAATTTTACAAAAAAAAGAATTCTAATTACAGGTGGTGCTGGATTTATTGGTTCAAATTTATGTGAAGCATTACTTAAAAGAGATAATAAAGTAGTTTGTCTTGAAAATTTTGCTACAGGCAAAAGAGAAAACATAGAAGAATTTTTTGAAAATCCTAATTTTATTTTAATTGAGGGTGATATTAGAAGGCTAGAAGATTGTTTAAAAGCAACCAAAGATGTTGATTACGTTTTGCATCAAGCAGCTTTGGGATCTGTACCAAGATCTATTAAAGATCCAATAACATCCAATGAAGTGAATGTTAGTGGTTTTTTGAATATGCTAGTTGCCTCAAGAGACAGTGGAGTAAAAAGGTTTGTTTATGCAGCCAGCTCATCAACATATGGAGATTCGCAGTCAATGCCAAAAGTTGAGGAGATAATCGGTAAACCTTTATCAACCTATGCTGTCACAAAATATGTCAATGAGTTATATGCTGATGTTTTTTCAAAAACCTATGGTTTAGAAACTATTGGTCTTCGGTACTTTAATGTATTTGGTAGAAAGCAAGATCCAAACGGAGCATATGCAGCAGTGATTCCTAAATTTGTAAGTCAATTAATGAAAGGAGAATCCCCAATAATTAATGGAGACGGAAATTACTCAAGAGACTTCACATACATAGATAATGTGATACAAGCAAATTTATTGAGTTTGGTGACTAACAATAAAAAAGCGATTAATACAGTATATAATGTAGCTTATGGTGATCGTAATACATTGAACGATTTAATGGGAATCCTAAAAGAGTATTTATCTGAGTTCGATTCTGAAATTTCAGACATAGAGGTCATATATGGTCCAAACCGAGCAGGTGATATTCCTCATTCACACGCAAGCATAGATAAAGCAAAAGACAATTTAAATTATAACCCACAGTTTTCTCTTCAAAAAGGGTTAGAGGAGGCTGTGAAATGGTATTGGAAAAATTTATAAATAAATATGAAAAAAGATAAAATTGCAATTATAGGATTGGGATATGTTGGTTTACCATTGGCAAGACTCTTTGCAACGAAATATTCGGTAATTGGTTTTGACATTAATATTGACAGAATAACTGAATTAATGTCTGGTGTTGATTCAACCTTGGAGGTGGATAATGAAACTTTACAATCTGTATTGATAGATGAAGACTCTAATGAAATTGGACTCTTTTGTACAAATCAAATAGACAAAATCAAAGATTGTAACTACTATATTATAACTGTTCCAACTCCTGTAGATAAAAATAATAGACCCATTTTAACACCACTTTTGAAGGCTAGTGAATCCATTGGATCGGTTTTAAAAAAAGGAGATATTGTAATTTATGAATCAACCGTTTATCCGGGGGCTACTGAAGAAGATTGTGTTCCAGTTCTAGAAATAGTTTCAGGACTTAAATTTAATAAAGATTTTTATGCAGGTTATTCGCCCGAGAGAATTAATCCTGGAGATAAAGAACATACAGTTGAAAAGATACTTAAAGTAACTTCAGGATCGACAATCGAAGTTGGAGAAAAAGTGAACAACCTCTATAAATCTGTAATTACTGCTGGTACCCATATGGCCCCAACAATAAAAGTTGCTGAAGCCTCTAAAGTAATTGAAAATTCGCAACGTGATATTAACATTGCTTTTGTAAATGAATTAGCGAAGATTTTCAATCTTTTAGAAATAAATATCCACGATGTTCTAGAGGCAGCTGGAACAAAATGGAATTTCCTTCATTTTAAACCAGGTTTAGTTGGTGGGCACTGTATTGGGGTAGATCCTTATTATTTGGCTCAAAAGGCACAAGAAAATGGATATCATCCTGAAATTATTTTAGCTGGACGAAGATTAAATGATGGCATGGGAGATTATGTGGCCTCTCAGATTGTAAAATGCATGATAAAAAAAAATATTACTGTAAACTGTTCTAAGGTACTTGTTTTAGGGATCACATTTAAAGAAAATTGTCCAGATGTAAGAAATACTAAAGCAGTAGATCTTGTAATCGCATTGAATGATTATGGAACTAATATCACAATTCATGATCCTTGGGCAGATGAAGATGAAGTGATGCGCGAATATGGTTTAGAATCTTTAAAATCTATACCCAATGGAAAGTTTGATGCAATTATTTTAACGGTATCCCACAATAAATTCAAAGAACTTGATCTTTTATCATTAAAAAAACAGAATGCTATAATTTATGATGTAAAAAATTTTTTAGACAGAAATATAATTGATGCTAATTTATAATAAATAAAAATGAATATTACCGTTATAGGATCTGGGTATGTTGGCTTAGTTTCAGGAACATGTTTCGCAGAAATGGGAAATCACGTTACTTGCGTAGATATAGATTCAGTCAAGATTGAAAAATTAAACCAAGGTATCATCCCTATTTTTGAGCCTGGTTTAGAAACTATGGTTATAAAAAATGTAAAAAACAAGAATTTGTTTTTTACAACGAAAATAGGTGAAGCTTTACAAAATTCCGAAATTGTATTTATAGCCGTTGGAACCCCTATGGGAGATGATGGATCTGCTGATATACAAAATGTCCTAGCTGTAGCAAAAGCTATTGGTCAAACAATGCAACAAAGATTGATTGTAGTTGATAAATCTACAGTACCTGTAGGAACTGCAGATAAAGTAAAGGCGACTATTCAAAAAGAGTTAGATGCACTAAATTCTGATTTACAATTTGATGTAGTTTCTAATCCTGAATTTTTAAAAGAAGGTGCAGCGATAGCTGATTTCATGAAACCAGATAGAATAGTAGTAGGTGTAGAAAGTGATTACGCTAAAGATAAGATGAGACAACTATATCATCCTTTTTGTATGTCTAGAGATAAATTTATTGCTATGGATGTTCGCTCTTCTGAAATGACAAAATATGCTGCCAATGCAATGTTGGCTACTAAAATATCTTTTATGAATGAAATTGCCAATATCTGCGAAAAAGTAGGGGCAGATGCAAATCAGGTAAGAATCGGAATCGGTTCAGATCAGCGTATAGGATACAACTTTATTTATCCTGGTGCAGGTTATGGAGGTTCTTGTTTTCCAAAAGATGTAAAAGCACTAACAAAAATAGCCAAAGAAAATGGTTATACTGCTCAATTGATCACCGCAGTAGAAGTAGTAAATGATGCACAGAAATTAGTAATCGCTCAGAAAATTGTAAGCCGTTTTGGAGAAAATTTAACAGGACTTACTTTCGGTATTTGGGGCTTGGCATTTAAACCAGGAACTGATGATATGAGAGAAGCACCAGCTATTTATGTAATCAAAGAATTAGTGAGAAGAGGTGCTATGATAAAAGCATATGATCCGAAAGCAATGCTTGAGGCAAAAGAACATTACCTGAATGGAGTTCAAAATATAACGTATGTTACATCGATGTATGATGTTTTAAAAGACTCAGACGCTTTAGTATTATTAACCGAATGGAAAGAATTTCGCTCGCCTGATTTTGAGGAGATGAAAATGCAATTGAAAACATCTGTTATTTTTGATGGACGTAATCAGTATAATACATTTGATGTTGAGGCAAAAGGATTTGAATATTATCAAATAGGAAAAAAGTAAATGAAAATATTAGTAACTGGTGCTGCAGGTTTTATTGGCTATCATTTATCAAAAGCTTTACTAGACAAAGGTTATCAAATAGTAGGTATTGATAATATTAATGATTATTACGATATCAATTTAAAATATGCACGCTTAAAGGAATTAGACATTAACAGAGAAGATGCAGAGCATTTTTTTAAATCCTCGACCAATACTTCAAAGACATTTACCTTCGTTCGAATGAATCTAGAAGACAGAAAGGTGTTACCAGAATTGTTTGAAAAACACAAATTTAATGTTGTTTGTAATTTAGCTGCACAAGCTGGGGTTCGTTATTCACTTGAAAACCCTGAGGCTTATATTGATAGTAATATTACTGGTTTCTTAAACGTATTGGAATGTTGTCGCAAGTATAAAGTAAAAAAATTGGTTTATGCAAGTAGTTCTAGTATCTACGGTAATAGTGATGATGTACCATTTATTGAAACTGCTAATGTTAATAATCCTATTAGTTTATATGCAGCAACGAAAAAATCTAATGAATTAATGGCACACAGCTATAGTCATTTGTACAATATAGAAACCATAGGATTACGATTTTTTACAGTCTATGGCCCATGGGGAAGACCAGATATGGCCATGTACTTATTTGCTGATGCTATTTTAAATAATAAACCTATCAAAGTGTTTAATAATGGTGATCTATACAGAGATTTTACATATATCGATGACATTATTAAGGGGCTCCTTAGCACCTTATTAGTGAATTCTAAAAATACCGATCCTTATAAATTATATAATATTGGAAATAGCAAGCCAGTAAGATTACTTGATTTTATTGAAGCTATTGAAGCTAATTTAGCGGTTAAGGCTAAAAAAGAGTTCTTACCGATGCAAGATGGAGATGTCAATAAAACATGGGCGAACGTTTCTTCAATAATTAATGATTATAATTATGAACCAAATACTAACATAGAATCGGGTATAAAAAATTTTATTGATTGGTACAAAGATTATAAATAAAGATTTCTTATGGGTTATACGCCAAAGCAAATTAATTTAGGATATAAATCGGACTCATTAAAAATAACCTTAGTGTCTACTTCATCGACATTTCTAGAAGAAGCGTTAAAATGGTAAAGAAAAACTTAAACATAAAAAATAGAATAATGAAATATTTTGCACACGAAACGGCTGTAGTCGACGAAGGCTGCGTTATTGGTGAACATACTAAAATTTGGCATTTTAGTCATATTATGACTAATTGCGAAATTGGAGAAAACTGCAATATTGGTCAAAATGTTGTAATTTCTACTGATGTAATTTTAGGTAGCAACGTAAAAGTACAAAATAATGTATCTATATACACTGGAGTAGTATGTGAAGATGACGTTTTTTTGGGACCTTCTATGGTATTTACAAATGTTATAAACCCCAGAAGTGCAGTAAATCGCAGAAATGAGTACATGTCTACAATAGTTAAAAAAGGCGCTAGTGTAGGTGCGAATGCAACCATTGTTTGTGGAAATAATATTGGAAAATTTTCATTCATAGGAGCTGGTGCTGTGGTTACTAAAGAAGTACTTAATTATTCACTAGTTGTTGGAAATCCATCTAAACACATTGGCTGGGTAAGTGAATATGGTCATCGATTGAAGTTTAATGAAAACGGAATCGCCACTTGTCCTGAAAGTAATCAAGATTATTTATTAAAAAAAAATAGAGTAAAAAAAATTAAATAGATGAAAAATTTTGCACTTATAGGAGCCTCTGGTTATATAGCTCCAAGACATCTTAAAGCAATAAAAGATACAGATAACAATTTATTAGCAGCACTCGATCGATTTGATAGTGTTGGAATAATGGATAGTTATTTTCCAGATGCTGATTTTTTTATTGAGACGGAACGTTTTGATAGGCATTTGGAGAAGTTAAAATATGACAGAGGATTAGCGATAGATTATTTTAGTATTTGTACTCCTAATTATCTTCATGACGCACATATTCGTATGGCGTTGAGAAGAGGTGCAGATGCTATTTGTGAAAAACCTTTAGTACTTAATCCTTGGAATTTAGATTCTTTAAAAAAAGTAGAAAAAGAATCAGGGAATAAAGTTTGGAATATACTTCAATTAAGATTGCATCAAAGCATTATTGATTTAAAGAAAAAAATTGACGCTTCACCTAAGGATAAAGTTTTTGATGTTGATTTAACGTATTTGACATCAAGAGGAAATTGGTATTATACATCTTGGAAAGGAGATAGCAATAAGTCTGGGGGTATCGCAACCAACATTGGCGTTCATTTTTATGATATGCTTTCTTGGATTTTTGGAGGTGTTAAAAAAAATATAGTTCATCTTCAAGCGCATGATAGAGCGTCTGGTTATTTGGAATTTGAAAAAGCAAGAGTACGTTGGTTTCTATCGATAAATTATGATGTTTTACCACAAGAAATTAAAGCGAAAGGTCAAAGAACATATAGATCGATAACTATCGAAGGAGAAGAACTAGAATTTAGTGGAGGTTTTGCAGACTTGCATACCAGAGTGTATGAGGGAATTCTAAAAGGAAATGGTTATGGTCTTGAAGACGCTAGACAAGCCATAGAAATAGTTCATACAATTAGAAATATTGATCCAGTTGGATTGAAAGGAGATTATCATCCATTTGCCAACAAAAAACTTACTAATCACCCTTTTCAAAAACACAATAAATTCTAATCCTAAAATAATTTATTTAGGAATCATTAATTCCATACATTAATGCTTTTCAACTCCTTTATATTCTTTATATTTTTACTTATAGTAGTTCCTTTATACTACAATTTAGGTGTTAAACATAGGAAGTTATTGGTATTACTTTCTAGTTATGTGTTTTATGGTTATTGGGACTATAGATTTACAATTCTTTTAGCAATCTCTACATTTGTAGATTTTTTTATAGGTAGAAAGTTATATGCGGTAGACAATAAAAACATTAAGAAAAGGCTACTCCTTTTAAGTGTCTGTGTTAATCTCGGGATTTTGGGGTTATTTAAGTATTATGACTTTTTTATTGATTCTTTTTCAGTTTTTGCTGGACAGTTTAATCAAAACTTAGATTATTTACATTTAAACATCATCTTACCAGTAGGAATCTCTTTTTATACTTTTCAAACGATGTCTTACACAATCGATATTTATAGAGAAAAGTTGAAGCCTACAAATAGTATAATAGATTTTGCAGTGTTTGTTTCTTTCTTCCCGCAGTTAGTAGCAGGGCCAATAGAGAGAGCAAGGAATTTATTACCGCAAATTGCAATTAATAAATTGCCATCTAAGGAACAAATCAATAGTGGTATTGTGTTGATTGTTCTAGGGCTCTTCAAAAAAGTATTAATTGGAGATACTACAGGAAGGATAGTTGATCAAGTTTTTAGCCAACCAGAATTGTATAAATCACCAGAGCTGCTGTCAGCTTTAGTTTTATTTTCTATCCAAATCTATGCAGATTTTTCAGGATACAGTAACATCGCAAGAGGAACGGCTAAATTACTAGGTTTTGAATTAATGAAAAACTTTGAACAACCTTATTTATCGAGAAATATAACTGAATTTTGGAGAAGGTGGCATATATCTTTGTCTTCATGGTTGAAGGATTACTTATATATTACATTAGGAGGAAATAGAAAGGGGAATTTTATAACATATCTTAATCTGTTTATTACAATGTTATTAGGTGGATTGTGGCATGGTGCAAGTTGGAACTTTG
>Ga0209815_1002750_pt1 | contig 10447 bp, 18 predicted proteins | sample CoawatmetaG00DNA_FD_187507 | JGI IMG/M metagenome (GOLD analysis project Ga0209815, IMG submission 187507) | Marine microbial communities from the West Antarctic Peninsula - Coastal water metaG002-DNA (SPAdes) (version 2) | ecosystem: Environmental > Aquatic > Marine > Coastal ...
TCAATTAAAGTAATTTCATCACCTAAAGTTCCTGCTGGTAATGTTGCTGTAAAAGCTGCTGATGTTGTATTACAAAAATATCCTTGTCCTGCTACTGCAGTAAATCCTGAAGTCTTAACTGCTTGGTAAGCTGTACCACCAGTTACTTCAGCAAAAGATAATTGACCAACACCTGTTGTTCCTGAACCAGTAATACTAGCTACTTTTAAAAATCTATCTGCTGTAACGTTTCCTGTAGGAAATTTTAATGTGTAACTTTGGTTTGCTGAGTGTGCTGGGGATTGTAATTTAATACCATGAGAGTTTTGTTCGCAATTTAAAATTAGTGTTCCAGGATTTGTATTACCACCAATTTCAACAGCGCCTGTTCCGTTTGGATATAAATTTAAATCTCTGTTTGAAACTGTAACAATTTCATTATTGTTTGTGTCTAAATCTCCGCCAAGTTGAGGTGATGTATCATCTACAACATCTCCACCTGTTTGAATTTCAATTATTTTTGGGTTTGTTGTATCAGGGGTTCCTGAAGCAAATAATAATGCAGTTCCTTTATTGCCTGTTGCAAAAGTAAAAGTAGCACCAGAACCTGATGCATATTTAAATTGAACTGTGTATGAACCTGAAGTTCCATTTTTTAAAATGTAAAAATTTTCTACGTCGTTTGGAATAGTAACAATTCTGTTTCCAGAAATTGAACCTGTAAACTCAATCATTCTAGCTTGAGCGGTTCCAGTTAATGCGCCATCTGCAACTGTTAAAGCTGTAGTGCCTGCTCCACCTGCAATTGATACTGCCTTATACCCGCCAAGAACCTGTTCTATAAGATCTAAGTTAGCGTTTGTTTTTGTTCCCCATGTACCGGCGTTTTCGCCAGTCGCCATTTTTTCTATACCTAACGGTGTATATGATGATGCCATAAATCTCCTATGCTGCCTCTACGTCGTTATAACTTGTATTTGATCCAGTTGCAACACTCGAATAGTTAGTATTTGAGCCTGTTGAAACACCACTATAATTCGTATTACTGCCTGTGTCAACATCTTGATAGTGAATAATAAACGGTTCTTCTAGTGTAGAAGTTATTGATAAACCAGTTAATCCAACTACTTGATCTTTAGGATCTATTGAGCCAACAGAAGCATTAAATGATACACCTGTTAATCCAACAGATTGATCTATAGGATCTATTGTTCCAACAGAAGCATTAAAAGATAAACCTGTGGGTACAACAGCTACTGAGCCAGTGTTTGCTGGTGTTCCTAAAGCAGCATTAACTTGAAAACCTGTTAGAGCAACTGCATCATTTGGAACAACTATAGATCCTTGTGATGAACTTATCTCGAATCCTGTTGGTACAACTAATGTTCCAACAAAAGCAATAGTTGTTCCTAATGAAGATGTAATAGAATTTCCAGTTACAGAGACATCTTCGTTTGTTGATACAGCTGTGCCTTGTTGTGATGTAATAGATTGACTTGTTAATCCAACAACTTGATCTGCAGGATCCAGAACTCCGATAGCTGATGTAATAGAATTACCTGTAAAGGCGGGTGTAACAGAAACATCTATAGTAGCTGTTCCTCTTATATCATTAATTTCAAAACCATTTGGTTCAACAGTTACATCAATAGAATTTGTAATTGATCCTAATGTAAATGAAGATTGTAAACCTGATAATGTAACTGCTCCATTAATAGAAAAAGTAATTGAACCAAGATTAGATGTAATTGAAAGACCTGTAACACTTACAGTTTCATCTGCAAGATTTCCCCATTCTCCGTCACCCCAAGATTTAGCACCCCAGCCTGTAGCAAGAGATTGATCCTCGCCCCAGTAAGCTTGGCCCCAGGTAAGTCTACCCCATCCAGCCATTCTTTACTCCTATGCTAATCTTATAATTGCGTTTGAGGAATCGTTTGCAGGAAATTGAATTTGAAAAGTTCCGTTAGTTGCAGTTTTATCAGAGCCAAAAGCAATTATACAAACAGCATCAGTAGTGTTTGAACCACCGTTTGTTTGTGTGTTGTAAATCATTGCACCGTTAGCTGTGAAAGTTGCTGATGTAAAAGAAACATCAGAAAAATCTGTGAATGCAGTTGTTGAAGTTAAACCAACTCCAGTATTTGTCATAGCTTTACCACCTGCAGTGTATGCAGATCCTGCTGTGTTTGAAATTTCGTTTGAAGTTGAATAGTCAGTTGTCGCTGCACCTAAAGATGCTGAACTTGTAAATAATGCTATTTTAAAAGTATCTCCGCCTGATCCATTAGCATCAAAATCGTGTTTACCTTGTAAAAGTTCTTGTTTGAAACTAGAACATATTGCTGATGATATTGCCATAATTTAACTCCTATTTTTAAGGTGACGTTGAAGGTATAGTTATTCTAACTGTGCCATCCGTATAATCATCTCGTTTACGTCTGCCAAGTTGTTCCATACCAAACTTGTCTAGTTCTTGTTTATACTTATTTTCATAAAGTGTCAACATATCTAAAGGGCCTTTTAAGTATCCATAAGCTTCACATAAACAGGCATATAATAACCCATTTCCAAAGTATTGACTTACATAAGTTGTAGTATTTGATCCAGATAATCCTGTTGGAATAGCTTCATAATGAATTTTAAACTCATATGTATTGTCTGGAGTTGGGGACAAAAGTAGTGTTCCAGAAGTTGTGTCTGTTATACCTGTTGCTCCACCAAACATAGCATAGTATTTAGGTGTTCCTCTTTTAGCTGATTCTGTAGAAGGTACATATTCTTGTAAAAAAGATTCATCCTTTTTTTCTAACCAAGTATTTGCTCCTGTAGCAGCAGTTGTTGAAGTGTAAACTTGTACACCTTTTACAAATAAAGTTTTAGCAGGTACGTTAATAGTATTTTGTCCTGTAACTAAATTACCAATTGATTGTTTTTTATATGCATCAAGAGGTATATCTCTCAATATTCTCATTTCAGCGTTATCAATAAATTGATCTGTAATAGTAGCTGTTAATACATTAGTATCTACTTCTGTATAATTTTGAATTGCTGTTGTTAATGTTGCGTATGTAAATCCTGCCATAATTAAGCTCTATCATTTATTGGTCCAATTGTACACTGCAAACCACCCCCTGATTCACTAGTAGAAGCTGCATTCGTTAGTGTAATATTTATACCATCAAATTGAGTAAGAGTAGCTGGTTGCCCTGTATATGGAACTGATGTTTGATTTAAAGAAACTACTTTAAATGCTCCAAAAACTTTAGCTCCATTCGAGTGGCTAGTGGCTGTTGTTTTTGTTGGAGTGGCTCCTCTAAAAGGTGCGCTAGACGTAGTACATCCTGTTAATTGATTTGTAGATTTACCTGTATATTTAATAACTTCATTTGCAAATAATCCAGATGTAGAATCTACTTTTTCAATCATAATAAAACCACTTGTTGGAAACTGTGAGGCATTAACTAAATTAATAGAAGTTACTGAATCATTTATATTTCCATTTAATGTAGTAGAAAGTTGTAAAGTTGTTATAGCTAAACCACCCACTGGGGTTTTTACATTTTTAAATCTTACAAAATCATTCACAGAAAGATCACCATTAGGAAAATTAATTTTTAATGTTGTATTTGAAGCTGTTGTAAATGGGTTATTAGGTAAAAAATCAGTTGTTGGAAACTCTGTTCTTGCAGGTCTTGCTTGTGGTAAACCTTGAGGATCAGCTCCTACAGGTTTTGGTTGTAGTTGAGGTTGTTTAGGTTCGTATTCTGAAGTATGAACTCTTGCACCATTCCATTCAACAACCATTTCTTTATATGGAAAAGCCATGCCTGATCTATCTGATATAAACTTGGCATATTTACCTTTTGAAAAGCTTGTCATTATGTACCTGGATAATAAGTTTTAGGTGTTATAAATGAACTAGAAGAAGATCCATCTTCAGCTAATGCTCTAGCTAATTCATCTTCATATAATAATTTCATTTGTTGTGTTAGTTCAGGTTTAAATTTTTGTGATAAATAAAAAGATAATCCTGATGCCATACAAGGTACAAATCTGTAAGGTACATCAGTAGCGTTTGTATAGTCTCCTACGTCTTGAATTCTTTTTACAAAATAAAAATTAATAAAATGACCCGCTTGAGAACTTCCTGGTGTTAAATATAAAGTAATTGTAACTTTATCAATAAATCTTTGAACAAAATATTGTGTAGGTGTTCCTTCAGAAGTTTTATTTGCAAGACCTTGATATGTAGATCTATTTATTTTTGTAAGAGGTGAGTCAACACTTGAAGCATTTCTGTAAGAAGCTTCTAATACATCATCAACACCATATACAGCTGTTGTGTCAGAAGTACCGTCACCTGTTGATCTAAACATTGTGTATTCTGCTTTACCGTCAACTAATGTAATTGAATTGTTTGCTACTTCCCAATAGTGAAGTCCTCTATTACCCCATTCTTGAAACATGATGTTTAAAGAACGTCTTGCCATACGTAACTGATTACCAGATACGCCTTGCATTCCTAATCGCTCGTAAGATTCTTCTATTATTTCATCAATAGCAAAAGTTTTGTCGAATACAGTAGTTTCTGAAGTAGTGTTAGCCACTTTATGCTCCTGTAATAGTTACAGTAACGCTTCCATCTGTTCCACCACTTTGAGTTAGTGTAGCAATAAGGCCATCTTTAAATAAGATACCTGAACCTGGAACATAAACTTCCAATCCTTCAGTGTCATATCTATAAATAGCTTTTAAATTACCTCCACCCGCAGCACCTGCTGTAGCCGCATCAAATAAAGATAAAACAGAACCTGCTTCTCCTCTACCTTGAATAGAAGTAACTCTAGTTCTACCTACTCTTAATGCAGAAGCTGTACCAGTAGTTTTATTAAGGGTTGTTTGGTCGCTTGAAAATGATCCGCCGCCTGACATATTTTTTCTCCTAATTTATTTTAAGTATGGGGCCGAAACCCCACACTAATTGTTCTAATCTGCGTATGGTGTTACTAAAGTACCTGATCCAATTAATAAACAATCGGAAACCATGTACTTAAGAGCGTCGATAGCTGTAATAGTTATTATACTACCAACAATTCCACCTTTTGTAGTACCATTCATAGTAATAACATCATTAGATGCTGCTGGTGCAAAAGCTTTTGGTGCACCATTACTTATACCAATCATAACTGCACCAACAAATTTATCAGTACCATCAGTTTGAATATCCATACTAGTCGCAGCTGTTTCAACAAAAAATTTAAAACTAGTTCCGATAGTATTCGGGTTATTGGGATCTCTTCCTGGTCCTGAGTTATTGCTTCCGCCTGTACTGATGATAGGTGGTAAAACAAAATCAGCAGTTGCATTATTACAAAGCAGTATTCTGCCTGCGTGAGCTGCTACACTTAAAAGTGTGTCAGCTGTTAAATTTACGAAAGATCCTGGTCCAATTGTTTGAAAACCATTTCTAGATCTTACTGGTCCGTCGAATGTAGTGTTTGCCATGTTAATATCCTCCTAGATATATTAAATGTAGTCCCTAGGGATTGTCGACCATACGCGTCTACATTTATTTTGTTTATTTTTATGTATGGTGTGTAATTTATAGCTTAGTTTTAAGTAGAGTGCAAGAGATTCTGTAGTGAAAGTGCGATTTCAGCGATGTAGCTTTTGTTACGTAGCTACAGAAACGTTGGGTGCAGCCTCATTTACCTTATTAACCAAGTGAGCTTCTTGAGCTTCAACTTGTTTAATATGATTGATAACTTGTCTTATTTTGTCATCAATCCTAACCATATCAAGAGTGTATCTTTTTTCTTGATTATAGTGCTGCGACCACTTCAGTTCTAGACTTCTCTTCTCCGTGTAAAGGCCTTGAACGTTCGTCATTTATAACCTCCTCATAGGTTAACCACATTTTAGATTTACTTGTAAATCCATCTTTTTCCCATACTATATCTTTTTGTCCTAGTTTGTCAACTAGTGCATTTTCAAAGGCTTTATTTTCATCTTGAGACTTCATCTCAAAACGAGCGTGATAGCCATATGCTCGGATATTTATTAGGAAGGTTTTCATTGGGTTTTATCTTTCTACCATAAAAAAAGGGCGGCTACAAGAGCCGCCCTTAGTTATTCAGTTAATCTAATGATTACGCACCAGGTGAACCGAAGATACCTCTAGGGTCTGAGAATCCAAAAGAATATCTCTCTCTAGCTTTGTATCTAACGTTACCAGTATCGAAGTCACCTTCCATAGCTGTCTTAATTGGAGATCTAACGAACATTTTCATTCCGTTAGGTACATCTGTTTTGATAAAATACGCATCAGTGTCAGTTAAGTAGTTGTTCACTACGTAACCTTGAGGAATCATCCCCATTGAATTGATTGCGTTGATATCATTATCAGCTGTTCCAGTTCTACCTGCAGACTTCATCAGTCTTTCAGCAGTAAATTGTAGCTCAGAAGGAATAATCATTTTTACTCCTCTTGCTGCAACTTTAAGACCTCTCTCATCAGTGAACGCCGCGATATCAATTAAAGACTGCTCTAACGATGTTTCGTTAAGATCAGCTGATGTCGCTAATTCATTTGAGAAAGTTCCAGCTATCGTTGGGTGAACAGCAGAACATAATTCTACTCCATCACCACCAGCGAAGTTTGCGTTGAATGCATTGTTTAATACATTTGCAGCTCTAACTTGCTTAGTGTTTGCCATCGATCTTGCTAATGCTTTTGTATATCTAGACGCAAGTCTGTCATACAAGTTGTCCTCGATCGCTTCTTCAGTGATCGCGAACGCAAGAGCAATTGTCTCATGCGAATATCTAGCAGTGAAAGTTTCTTGAGCATTGTCAAAAGTCACGCCTGAACCTTCAGGTTTAACTTGAGCATTTGCGAAACCAGATAACATCACTTCTTCTTCAAAAGCTCTATCACTGTTTTCTGTATCAAAAATCTCCGTATGCTGATTTTCGTATCTTTTATATTCCAGTCCGAATAGTGCATTCAAACCTGGCTCTAGTTCTTTAACTAGTTGTCCTCTACTTATAGCCATTATATACCTACCGTTCCTTTTAAGAAATGTTCGTTGATAATAACTACTACGTTGGTATCTGCCGCGCCCGCTTCGTTATTTTCTGGATCTTTTGAGATCCCGATCACTCTTAGTTGTGCTGTTGCGTCTTTAAGATCAGAATGATCTAATTCCACTTTAGATACGAAGTTTGGTGTTGAACCAGCTGCGTATACTAAATCAGCGTTTTTTCCAATGTCTGCAACTGCAAATGCAGCGTCAGATTGGATCTCAAACCTTTCATATGGGTCATCACTTACAAATCCAACAATGTCTGATGCAGTGTTAGAAGCGTTAAGGTGATTTGCATATGTGGGCTTACCTGTAGTTGCGTCAGTAAAGAAAACACCGTTAAGTGAACCTAATAATACCGCAGCTGCTGTTCCTACTATGATTTTACCAGTTGCCGCCATCATTATGGGATCATTCTGATAAATCGCAGTTGAACTTGCTGCAATACCATATTCACTTAACCCTTGGTTGTCTCTATTCTGACCAACTTTTCCGATTGCTCTCAGTCCGAAAGCAGCGTCTATGTTTGCCATGTTTTTTCTCCTTTAGTAAATCTACTATTCGCAGATTTACGGGTTAATGTTATATGTATCTTGATATCACAAAGAAATTATTTCTTCGTACCACCAAAAGTTACACGAGTCTGCCTATCACTATTGATCGGCATACTTGAATGTTGCTCCTTCATAAGATCGTTGTTTACTGCGTCGTCTCTATCCTTAGTTTGCTTAGCAAAATAAGCTTCTCGAGATTTGGCGATCTCCTCTGGTATCCTAGCCAACACTAGGCCTCCAACTCCTATGACTCCTGCGTATTTTCCGTCTTTCAGTTGTGGATACTCTGAGTCTGGATATTCATCGGCTCTCACCAATTCCCATCCGGATCTCATTTTACCTGACATGTTTTTAGTATCGTCAAATCCTAAAACTTCAGTTCGTATCCATCTGTGCCTGAATCCGTCTGGCGCAGGTGGTGCATCTAAGCTAGATGGTGGAGTCCAAGTCTTAGGTCTTGTATCTTTTTCCCTTGACTGACTCGCACGCGGGGTCTTCATTTTATCATTTTCCATATGCTATACCTCCTTCGTGATTTTTAATTGTTTTGCATAATCTTCTAATGGCACTCCTAATTTTTTAGCGATAGCAACCTGAGAAGGTGTGAGTCTCACGGTTTTGCGACCAGATCTATTTACACTTCGCTTCGCTGAAGCTACTATTTGTGTCGGTTTGGTCGTATCATTTTGAACCTTACCATCAGTTGTATCAAATTTCTGAGGAAATTCAAGTCTTATTCTTTTATCAATTTCCTTATAATATTCGTCAGTCTGAGGATCAAATCCTTCTTCTTCCACTAGTTTCTTATGTAGATCAAACGCAGTATATGTCATAGCTGTATTTGTACCAAACCATCTATTTCTAGAACCCCAATCTTCTGCTTTAGGGTCTGCTTGCGCAGTTTGTTGAGGAGATACTCTAGGTATTTCTCTCTGTGTTGGTTCAGCTTTAGCCATATCTTCATATGCTGCTTTTGCTTCATTTAGTCTTGCTTCTTCATATCCAAGTTTTGCAATGTCTTTACTAGCTTCAACTTCAGCCGCAAGATCTCCTGCTTCTTTTGCTGCTGCTAGTTTTGCTGCTGATGCTTGTAAGCCAGATTTGATTCTCTCTTCTCTGTCTTTAACACCTGCTTGCTCAACTGAAGAATATTTCTTTTGAAGTTTTTCTTTTTGTTCTTTTTGGTTTTGAGCAAAAGACAAAGCTTCATCTTTTTGTCTCTCTGCTTCTCTCCACTTCTTCGTAAGTTTAGATATTCTTCTTTGAACGTCTTTTGAATACGTTTCTAATTCTTCTTTCTTCTCTTCAGGTTTTTCTTCCTGAGTAGATTCTGGCTTCTCGTCACTCGCTTCTACATTCTCTTCAGCTTGTGGCGCGGGGCTAGATTCTTCTTCTTTGGTTTCTACTTCAACTTCTGATTTTGGATTCTCAAGAATAACTTCAGTATCCTCTCCAGAGTTATCAATATCAACCATAGGCACGTCATTTTTATTTTCTTCTTGCATAGTTTCCTCCTATGTTAGATGTAATGCAATACAGATTCTGGATCCTTAATTGTACCCAAAACCTCATCGTCGTTAAGAAGACGAACTTCTCCGCCTTCTATTGGTAATCGTGATCCTGCATATCTTGCAAAAATCACCCAATCTCCTGTTTTGCACCAAGCGCCTGTTGGAAATTTTTCTTTATCTCCGTAAGCCATTGGTCCCATCTTTACAACATAACCACAGTTTGTTGCGATCCGTGCTTTGTCTAAAGATTCTTGCGCAATAATAATACCACCTTTAGTTGTTTCTTTCGGTGTAAAAGGTAAAACTAAAAGTCTCCATCCTGAAGGGACGGGTAACTCATCTTGAATGTTTTCTACATTAGTTTCGTCTACTCTTTTTGTTTCTTCTATAGACTCAACTGGTTGTTCTTTATACTTTTCTTCCAAAGCGTTTTTATGCTTTGGGACTTCTTTTGTCGAGGTCGATAACTGTTCCTTGCTCATCTTTTTGCTCCTTGTTGTTTAGCAGGTTAGAGATTTCCTGAGAAATATATTGATAGGCATGTGCCTGTCCCATCATATACTTGTATTTTTCCATATTGTCAACTGTTCCACTTAACATTGAGTCACCAATGTTTTGGTAGAGATCTTTTAACTGTCTTTGTATTTTAGTGATTAGTTCTATATCGTGCATTATTTAACATACCTTTCTATCATTTTTAATTTTTCCTCCGCATCTACAATGACCTGTAATAACTTATCCATTTCATTTAAATGCTGTGGATGTTCGCCAATCCCTACTGAATTAGTAAGGTATATACTTAGTGTAGCTAATGATTCAGCTATTTGTGCTTCGTATCTTTTTTTAAGTGCGTTTAGCTTTTGATCCACCGATAACTCCTTTTAAAGTCTTAGCTTGTTTAGCATGTAATTTAGAAGCTTTTTTCAAGCCTTTAATTACACCCTTAATTGCTTTTTTCTTTTTTAACATTTCCATCTCCTTCTAGCTTGACGGATACGTGAGTTAGGATCATTTTGAGTTTTTGCTGATGACTTTTTTAATTGTCCTGCGCTTCTTGCACAGTACGACTTACGTCGATTTGCAGCTTTTGATCCAGGTTTCACTTTTCCTGTCACGGCTGTTTTTAGTTTACTTCCAGGGTTTTTTCTTCTGTAGGCAGCGACACCCTTCTTAGTCATGCCTGCTCCAGATTTTGTAGATCTGTAGTTCTTTTTAGTTCTAGGAATGGGAGTACCTCTTGAAAAATCTTTTCTCATTAAATCATTCCTTTATAATATTTTGTGTAGATGAATTGTTTAATTTTTTACCTGCGTAT
>Ga0209815_1002755_pt1 | contig 10438 bp, 6 predicted proteins | sample CoawatmetaG00DNA_FD_187507 | JGI IMG/M metagenome (GOLD analysis project Ga0209815, IMG submission 187507) | Marine microbial communities from the West Antarctic Peninsula - Coastal water metaG002-DNA (SPAdes) (version 2) | ecosystem: Environmental > Aquatic > Marine > Coastal ...
CAATACCCATCAATACTAGAACCACAGCAATAAGCGCAGACTTAAGTTCGACATGTATTATATTGTAACGAATAATTGGTAAGAGCTGAGTGACTAAGTGCCATAGAAATACTGAAGGCATCATCACAACGAACAATGGCAGAACCATGGTCTTTGCAAGGAAGCTACCACTGAGGGCATTAAAGATAAGAAAGTGATCTACACTACCAACTACTAACGCCACAGTTAGGGCAATCGCGTAACGCACTGCAATTTTAACAAGTTGTTTTAAGCACCAATTTTTCATCAGAGTTCCCTTCTGGACGTTATGGCTTGCTGTAATCGAAGTGGTAGCTTCGCATGCTTAAGTTAACCTTTGCATGTCATGTTTTTCATGACACCTTCAGGCTCTACGTTTCTTTCTGTGGTTTTGGCAGCGACTGGCTTGGAGACTTTACCGGTGAGCGATAATTCGCAGACAGAAATTTAGACACTTTGTTGTGTCTGCTGAACCACTCAGCCTCTTCGCTGAGTGTTCTCTCACCTATGATTTCTGTAAAACCGTTTGGGTGTGTCACATATATGACTGACATAGTATATTTCCTTTTTAGCTGTGTGCCGCCAGTAATACTCCTATCGGTTTGTCCGGCCGATATAACTCTTCATTGGTTCAACTTCTTTTTTACTTGGTTCCTTCTCTTACCTCAAGTGTTTTTCGCTGTGATTCGCCTTGAAGCTATAAACAATGGTAAGCAAATATGAAGCATCGCTTGAAAATATCCCTAATGCTCAAAAAGCCAGTGTATTAGATTCCAAAACCTGGTAATCTAACGTGCTAATCCAACCATAAAGGTTATTATGTCAAAACCAATTAAAGTCGTAGATTTATTCGCTGGGCCAGGAGGCTTAGGGGAAGGCTTTTCTTCAGTTGGTCCAGACTCTTCTCCAATTTTCAAAATAGTAGCATCTGTTGAAATGGAAGCGAATGCTCACAAAACACTATCTCTTCGAGCGTTTACGCGAGAATTTCCTAACAGACAACCCCCTCCTGAATATTATCAGTACATAAGAAATGAAATTGATAAAAACTCTTTAATAAAAGCATACCCAAATGAGTGGCACGCTGCGCAAAAAGAAACGTTTGGCTCCCCATTGGAACTGGGTAAAGATAATGACATTATCCATAAAGGGATTAGTGAAGCACTTGGTGATAATCAAGATCCATGGGTTCTTATTGGTGGCCCCCCATGCCAAGCATACTCTCTTGCAGGACGCGCCAGAAACAACAGTAAGCTGAACTATTCAGCAGCTTCGGATCACAGAAATTTTTTATACCAAGAATACCTTTCCATCATCGCAAAATACGAGCCTACTATTTTTGTTATGGAAAATGTAAGAGGGATGTTATCTGCTACTCCGTTGGGTGTTCCTATATTTGATCAAATTTTAAATGATCTCAGGAAACCAAAACCAAAAGGGCCGGAATATAAAATTTATTCTTTGAGTACTCCTTCTCAGGAAAGCGATTCGAATGAACCAATTTACCACCCAAAAGATTTCATCGTCAAAGCGGAACATTTTGGTATTCCTCAATGCCGCCATCGAGTGATTTTATTTGGGGTGCGAGCAGATATCCATGTTGATCCTACATCCGTCCTACTAAATAAGAAAACCGAGGTATGTGTAAAATCGGTACTAGATGGTATGCCGAAGCTACGAAGTGGTTTATCTAAAGAAACAGACACGTCGGAACGGTGGCAAATAATTAACGAAGCAGCCCTTACAAACGCCGCTAAGTCTATGGGTAAAGCAGGAAGGGAAGTTAACCGGAATGAACTTCCAAGGAGTCGCGGGGCTGCCTTTAAAGATGGGCATGATATGTTGTCCAAAACCATGCCTAAGAAACTCAGAGAGTGGCTAAATGACAGCTCTTTGGGTGGTGTTATTCAGCATGACACTCGAAGTCATATGACTTCAGATATACAAAGATATGCTTACATGTCTTTGTATAGTGAGAACTATGGGAAAAGTCCACTAGTTCAAGAACTGCCCGAGAACTTATTACCCAATCACAAGAATGTCAATTCAGGAAACTTTGTCGACCGATTCAAAGTCCAGTTGGCAAATCACCCATCGAAAACTATTACAAGTCATATTGCAAAAGATAGTCACGCCTTTATCCATTATGACCCTCTGCAAGCTCGTGGACTTACTGTGCGAGAAGCGGCTAGGTTGCAGACGTTTCCTGAAAATTACTTTTTCGAAGGTGGACGAACTGCGCAATATACTCAAGTAGGTAATGCCGTACCACCCTATCTAGCAAGCCAAATAGGCAACATTGTTGCTGACGTAATAGCACTGAACAAATGGCCCATTTAAGCAGATAAGTTGAGTTGATTCATGGACGGCTACTGCGAATACTCAAACCCATTACCTTCTGCTTCTCTTTTTATTCTCAGTGCTGCTTTCATTTGTTTCTCGCTTGGTGGAAGCCCCCCTTGAAACATCTTTGCACATCTCTCCGGAACCGAAACTTGAATCGCTCCATAGCCAAAGAATTTTAAGTTGAATTGCGCAAGCGATGTCCAAAAATGCTGCCCAAGGTTAGTGATTACTTCGTAGTCATTTATAGTAACTGCGGTCTCGTTGACATTCGCTTCCTCTTCTTGCTGCTCTAACTGTTCTTCCTTGTTAACCACATCAGAAGCTAGGAGCATACCCAAATCCAAGTCTATTTGCTGTATCCTCTTCCAACCGTTCTCAGATCGGCAGAATTCTGACGGGTTGCCGCTGCCACCTCTAAATTGAGGATTACTGATAGCATCCCTTACTTTTTGTGTGGCAAGAACCATGCACTCATTTAGCGAAGGAGATAAATTTTGATTGCGAAATAGCGTATCTAGATTGATATCTTTTCTCTGAGAGATAAGTTTCAATCTTACTAACGCAATACCATATGTTACAGCTTCCGCCTTTAAGCCGCCTTCGACCTTATACCAAGCCGAGTTTTTGACTGCGGAGTCTACAGATTTAAATAAAACTGCTTTTGCTATTAAATTTTTGAAAAAAACCGCATCAAATGACGTTGGGGATTTTTCGAACTCAGCTGCTAATACAGACCCTAAGGTTTTTAAGTTTGCTTGAGCTCCTTTTTTAACTTGGTTAGGAGCCATACGCCACGTATTTTCGTATTTAGCCATATCTGTTTTGGTAAAAAGCTGTGATTTAGGAAATTCTAGTGCAAACTTATTTTTCGCCGAGGTGCTAAGTCCGCGTAATTTAGTAGTATATTGCCCACGAGTTCGCTCATAAAACCATTTTGAGGTTAAGCCATTATTAAGTGCGGGCATCATTATTTGACGTGATAGTCGCTCAATATTGAGGTGTAGTGGATGATTTGAGACCAAGTCAGACGCTTGGACAGAATTCTGAGAATTCGCATAATTTGAAATGCTACTCCGATACGAATCTGCATCCTCTCTGTCATTTTCAGAAAAAACTGTAAGCTTCATTTGAACACTGACCTTTTCTAGATCAATACTTTTATAAGTTCTGATACCATCAGGTGTTGTGATTCCGCCTGACTCACGTGGGGCAAAATAAATAGCAGCTGTTGTTTGCCCACCATTTACAATTTGAAGATTTTCAAAAGATTTAGCAACACATTGCCCATGAATAGTTTCGATCTCTGCTGCATCACATGTCAGTGTAATTCCATTATTATAAGCAAAGAAATTTTCGGGTTCTAGAACTAGGGTTTTCCTTAATCCTTTGTTGACTCCACTTCGAAAGTCCAAAAAGGTTCGCACATTACTTTCCAAGAGACGCTGCCCAAATTCATCATAAATCCCCGACAAAACTGTTGCGGGCATTACTCCAAGATATGAAGTTGCTCCACCGGGCAGCTCTGCACCTCTTATTAAAGGAATACCTCCGTTTAATAGTTTCTGAGTTACTATAAACGGCTCAGTATCCGATTCAGCTAGGTCCAGCGCACAGAAACGTTGAAGGTCCCAAACCTCTACAGACGTCGGCTTGTCGTTTATCGGATTAGACTTTATAGATTTAACACTGTCACTTAGTAAGCAGTCCGTTACTATTACGATTCTATACTTTACTACTGTATCACCCAACCCATTAAAAAAAGATCCTGCAGAGAAACCACTACTCGATGGGTCTAGGCTTGATAAGAAGCTTAGGTTGCTACACTTTTCAAGAAAACGAATTGGCCTTTTAGCAATTGAATCAATCTCGCTTTTAACGAGTTTATCTAATGTTTCTGCATCAGCGCTAACATGCACTACAATCAAGCAAAGTGTTCTTTCAAGCTCATTCCAACTATACCCGTCAATCCTTAGGCCTTTTTGGGAATCCTTATATAAACTGTGCTCTGCATTATCCAAAAAACCAGCTTCACCAAGGCGTGTTACTGCAACCTCGAAAAAGCTTTCTTCAGGGAATGATTGCTCATATTCAGAGCCAATCTCAATATCTAAGTGAAGACTTTTTTTAAATTCTAGTAGCTCATTTTCCATTTAAAAATCCTTCTAAATTGTTTTCAATTTTAAAATCTAACAAATCACTTATTCGTAAAGAGTACTGGGCTTTATGCACTGCCTTTGGAACATTTTCAGGGGTCAATTTTGGAAAGCTATCACACACACTCCAGCAGGTGATGTTCTGAACCACATGTTTTCTTCCCAACTGTTCTTCTGACGCGCGCCCTACCAATCTGTGAACCTTTTTTTGAAAGCTCATAAATGCTGACAAGTCGGCCTTTAGATGCTCTTCGATCAGATTAAGGTAATTGTAAACTGACTTCCCGCCATCAGATTGGTCGATTTGGAGCAGAGTGATTGCTTGTTCAGAAGATTCTGCAAAAAGTTGCTTGAGGCTCGATATTTTTAACTCTGATGGAGCTTTATCTTTTGTTGTTTTAACTTCTAGGGTAAACCCCACGCCTCCAAAGTCTTGAGGGGCTCCACTAGGTCCTAAAAAATATGCAGACGCTTTTGACGGGGTATATTTCTGACAGTAAAACTGGCCCATAACATGGAGTTCTCCCCATAAACCTGTCAGCTCAGCTTCAGAAATTCCATCTTGCTTCGGTCGTAAAAATGCTGACCATTCATTGAATTCACGTAATAAAAATCTAAATAGCTGCTGTCCGCTATAAGTAGCGGTCTCAATGGATATATATGTAGCTACAGTTACGAATTTACTCTCTATCGAAGGATCATCAAGTATGCAAAGAATTCGACCACCTTTATAGCGAGCATCTAAAACAAGATCCAGTCCAGTAAATACGTTAGAAGCCGATTCACCTTGTACTTTGACAGCGCCGTCAATAAAAACTATAAGCTCTTCTCTCGACCCTCTTGATATCCAAAATCTATTATCTGTCTCTGATAATCTTGCACCTTCAGGGTATCGAGGTAAGCCGCTAAGGGAACCTAACATATTATTCGGCAGGATTATTTTCGGCATCTTCGTCAACCATATCTTGATATTCAATTCCCTGAAAGACCTCATTTGTCAGGTAAGATTTTTTCTGATCCATTTCTTTAATGTACTCACCACCACGCTTTGAAGGGAAATGCAAAACGTACATCACTGTGGGTGTATCCCCATGCGCTAGTCTAAATACACCTCGACCATCCTTAGCATCGACTACCGACGACACCAAATACACTATTAAAACTGGTGCGTCTAACTCAGTTCTTAAGTACTTATTATCCAACTTTTTATCCAACATGCTTTGGTCTAGATGAGCTAATTGTTCAGAAGTAAATGTGTATTTCAAATCATTGCTATCGGCAATTGAAGATTGAGTGGAGTAAATATATGGTGTTGAGTTTTCGGAAGAGCTAAACGTCCTAGCAACTGTATATATATCTTCTGATGCAATTGGATGAAGGGACTTATGTTTACAGCGTTTACCATCATGATCCACTAGATTGGATAATTTAGTGTTTGTTTGTTGCCCACCCCTCGAAAATAACAATATTTTAGGTAGTGGAAATCCTTTTTCGCTCAGAGCATTTAGCGCCGATACAACAGGCGCTGGCTCATTAAGCCTACCAGAGACTGGAATTGTTAAACCTTCAATGAGGTCCACCAAAACTGAATAACTGACGCCGTTGTATACCCTGGAATTAGGGGAACCTTCAGCTTGAACACTCGGAGTCTCTTTGGACAACTGACTAAGAGTATTTTCTAATAGATTAAAGTTTGCCATATTCTTTGCTGGATCTACCCAAGCGCGAACCCTAGAATAAGCTTCTCCCCATAGCCTGTAGTTAAAATACATCAGCTCTGCAGTCCCCATTTTATTCTTAGCAGTCACCAACAGGCCTGTCTCACTATTACAAACCTTTAGACCATAATCTTTGGGCGTTCCTCCAGTTGCTTCCATTATCCTTAATTCCATGTATAACTCTCGGATAGATTGTGCAACCTTTGTATAATGCTCATGTGCAGACTGCAAAAGGTAGAGCCGACAAAGATCCTCATAGCCATCTCTATAACCAAACCACCTACACATCTGGGTGAGTGTGTCGTACGCTAACGCATTTCGAAGAAAGAACGATACACTCAATCCCTCAAGCGTAAGCCCCCTAGACAACTTTAGGCCACCTACAGCCACCACCCAATAGCCATCAGGATGGTCTTTATAATTCAGACCAACTTTTTTTGCCTTTCCTTTATTCAGTCCATTGACCATCTCAACATTCACCCTGTGACATTGACCAACTAAGACATGAAGTACTTCCTGAAATGATTCGTTAGATTTAGAAAACTCACGACCAAATAGAACTTGCATTTCTTCAATCACTTCACTGTTGCTTATAGCTTCAGAAAGGGGCAAAGCTCCAAACGCTTTTATCTCATTAACTATTTCGTATATATATTCCTGGACCAGCTCCGTTACTGCTAGTTGTACGTTATTAAAGCGGCTCACATTAACTAACATTGTATTATGAACAGATGTTTCTCCTCGAATATACCGCACAGCTGCCACAATAAAAAATGACAGAATTGCTTCCTCCAACTGGGAGTCAAGGTCATATATAAAATGATCTTTTTTGTGCTTCAATGGAAGCCAGTCGTCGTCATTATCACCATAGTCACGGTCACCATTGACGCATTGGATGAATCTACATGGATCATACTTAGCTGAATCTTGATCTGGAAAAAAGAAATCCTGTCCATGGTAGTTTTTAGGAATTGGCATTTTTAACATGAAGTCTGAAGGAAATAAGTCGTCGTCAAATTCTCCAGAAGTCGTATTTTTATATGGAATAAACACATTAGCAAACGGGGTGGCCGTGTAACCTACATAAGTAGGCTTATCAAAAAGGTTTAAGAGGTCGCGTATTGTTGTATTTGTACTCGTGTAGTCTTCTTGAGCATGCTTTGTATTAATAGAAGCGTAGTCTGCTTCATCATCAATTAATAGGAACGGTTTTTTCTTTGATTTATCAAAACCACCTAGTTCAGAATACCATTTGATAAACCTTTTAAGAATTGTAGTATGTTTTTTCATGACCAAAATAGTGGGTGATAGCAGCAAGTTCGGTGCTGTGGAGTTTGCAGCAGTTGAATTAAAATCTCGTTCAGGTTTCGTTAGTAACGTCGGTATGTATTTCAACTCATCCTCCGCAACGTCATCTAGTTGCGGCAATCCTTCATTCACTCTCAATTGAGCCTGCCGACGCAGCTCATCCATATGGCCACCTAAGACAATAATTGTGTGATAACCCACATCTAAAGCTTTATTTATTAGTCCTATAAAATTTAAAGTTTTACCCGCTTGGACATTACCCATTACCAAGCCTTTTCGAGCGTCCCATGCCCCTTTTTGGGTAGGGTCCCCAGATAAGTCTAAGGCTCTGTTAATAAGGTTTTCATGTTGTTTAATAACAGTTGATGATATGCCGCTCTCAAGTAATTTACGTTGGTATCTATCCCACAAGCGCCATTCAATATTTTTATTCGCTAGCCAAGGTTCAACTTTTCCACCACCTAATCCCACTGTCCCATCATTGTCTGAGACATTTACTGACCGCTGACAAAGATCAAACTCCAAACGATTCTTTTGCGCCTCAGAAAAAGCGAATCCACTATTTTTAAACAAGAGCTTTTCAATGGGTATTAGAACGTCTTGGAGTATATTAATAACTTCTTCCCTGGTAACAGTTCTACCTTCCATAAGCTCATGTAAATCTATATCACTTTTAGCTTTACTCCTAACAACTTCAAGATAACCTTTTAAGAATTCTTCACTCACTTCAGAGCCTCCAATAAGTTGTTATAGTCAATCTCAGAATTTGATTGGGCAATAGATTTAGGTGTTGAAGCCATCGTCATATATATATGGTTTATAGGTAAGTTATTAGCTAGAGAACACAAATACTTTGCTAATCTCTGCTTTTCTAAAACACCGAATGTGGAAGTCAATTCCTTTAATAACTCGTTATCTTTGTTAATTAAATATTTAGTCTCTTCTTGTCCAGACAATTCATTTTGTAGAACTTCCCAGTATTTTGAATCTTCATCTTTTTTTCCAACATAATTATGTACTTTTCTAGATGTTGAAATTGGAGACCCCAGTATTCTCTTTAAAACCTGCCGGACCTTCAAAGGAATTTTTAGCTGACTTTTTTTAACGTCAGTTTCCCATTCTTTATCCAACTCTGATGGAATATCTATTTGGATTCGCACTAAATTTGATAATTCACTCATATTACCGATACCAAACCACCCACCTGCAAGGATGAGTCGCTCATCTCTGTAGATATAAAGACCTTGATGTTGAGAGATATATTTTGCGCCTTTATATTCTGCCAGCTGTTTCTTTGTCAGGCTTGAGATTCTAGGAAGGACATGGGATTGGATAACAATACTGCCCTTTTTTGACCTCAATTCATTCCTAGGACCCTCTTGGTAACCTACCAATTTTTTCATGAATGGGTCCATTCCAAAAATAGCCGTTCCATTAAGTTTTAATCTGATACCTTTGTTTAAAAAACGATGGAAATACAATTGAATGTAGTCTGTTAAGTCAGCACACAACTTCGATATTTGATAAGAAATGCCTTGACAGTCTGGGTTCAAATCGAGACAAGTCAGTGCTTCCAAACAAACAACAGTACCCGAGCCTAAGCCATCAAAATCATTAAGGAAGTCTAATCCAGCGATATCTTCCCTATCCAAAATCTCAAGCTTCCATTCATTTGTTTTTTTAATGAGATCGGTATCCCATCTCGCAGCAGAAAATGAGGATTCTACTGCAGTCCGGCTTGCTACTGTCAGTCGTTTCGCCTGAGAAAAACTGGCAGTTTTCATTCCCGACCCAAATCGTCCCAAGTCTCCATTTTCTCGCTTTTCATCAGGATCCTTACACCCAATCACCATATTTTCTCTTAGTTCCTGATCGCTCATTCCACAACCATCATCGACAATAAGAAACCTAGGCGAACCGTCCAGCACTTTGAAAAATATAGAAATATTACGACTATCAGCTGCTATAGAGTTATCTATTAAGTCGCCAACAGCAGAGGTGAACGTGTAGCCTACTCGCGACAAAGTCGTTAAGTGATTTTTGGGAGGCGGTGAACCATCTATAAATTCAGCCATACGCTATTCTTCCTTGAGCAATAATATGTTCTTGCACACCTGTAGGGCAATATTCTCCCTAATATCCAAGCCATCTGAACTCGCTGCTTGACGAGCAATTTCTAGCTCATCAGTCACAGGATGTGCCGCGGCAAGCAGTTCGGCCAGTGACTCCTCAGAGCTAAAGTAATTATCAACAACTTCGTCGAACAGTTCTCTAGTTAAATCATTCTTTGAACTATATAATCTGTACAACGTGTCCAGTTCAACCTCTGATATCAAGCCATCATAACCACAAATAGAAAGACAAAGTTTGATTGAATCGAAATTAGGGATTCGTGACATATCGTAATTTCCATATAAAGAATATCAATTTATGCTGATTTTTATACACCATATCATATAAAAAATATGCTTTCTTGACCCAACACAAAACAGAATATCTGATGCAGTACATGTCCAATCTTAAATATTAACTTCTGTTTAATACTTGACCCAAAGCAAGCTAATCTCTCTCTGAACTGTTGTTAACTACAACATCCAAAGCACGCCATCTTTACTGTAACGTTGAAAATTCCTATATAATTTATGAAGCCCATGTGTCACGCACTGACTTAAATTAAAGATATAAATATTTATAAATGACGCACTTTAAACAAACTATTTAATGGACTTAATTACCTATACGAAAATTTAACACTTGCCGATTTACCATCACCATCAATTAAACTAAATTGGTATGTTCCAGCTTGGTGTAGCGCCACGTTTGCTGCACCTTGTGCTGGAATCCATAGACTTTCTTGGCCGTTAACCAGAACTAACACTGGGTATTGTGCATTCT
>Ga0209815_1002758_pt1 | contig 10433 bp, 3 predicted proteins | sample CoawatmetaG00DNA_FD_187507 | JGI IMG/M metagenome (GOLD analysis project Ga0209815, IMG submission 187507) | Marine microbial communities from the West Antarctic Peninsula - Coastal water metaG002-DNA (SPAdes) (version 2) | ecosystem: Environmental > Aquatic > Marine > Coastal ...
GAGTCATTTCGTGGATTATTGTGTGGGTATTGATACCAGTTTTTGTGTCCAGTGATATTGTGTTCGTCTTGGGGTCAAACAATCCTGCTACTGGACGTCCATCCTTAGCCTTTAAATCTTTCTGTATAACAAGTTTTGTGGTGCCACTAAGGCTAGCGTAAACTTTTGCCACTGTCCGTAACTGATTGTTCGGTGCAGTGCTTGCTAACCTAACTAACGCGTTGACAAGATCGCCCTTTTTTATAGCCTGCTCAACAGTGGGGTGCATCGGAACATCAAGGCCAACAACTGCATCAGCAGAAAGCGCTAGGCTCCACTCGCCCTTTTCTTGGTTATAGAAGAACAGCTTGTCAACTTCGTTGGCTTTTATAACTCCGTCTTTTACTAGCTGTTTAGGTGTAAGGTATTGTCCACCTACAAGGTCTATTTGTTTTTGGCGTTCCACAGCGGCTTTTGCAAGTCGTTCAAGTAGTACACGGTCTTCTGCGTTGGTGGCGTCTCTGTTCGCTAGTGCTGCACGGTTGGCGTTTTCTTCTACACGAGTTATTTCTTTATTAAGCAGTTCGTTGGCGTCTTCACTAAGATTTGCTCGAACCCATGCAATAGCCCGTGCCGCAGGGGAAGGTTGTACAGATTTTACAGGTTTGCCCTCAACTAAAACCGCCTCAGTTTTTTTGCTTACTTTTTCTGTTACTGTTTTAGCCCGACCAACCCCGCCCATGTTTTTGTTTAGGATAGTGTCAATTCTTGATTTTTCAGAAACATCTTTTATTAATTCACCTGTTTTTAAATCTTTAACAGAGCCGACTTTAACCATAGGCGTTGCATTAGCTACGTCGTACGCAGCTTGTTTTATGCCCTGAAATGGGTTGGGGTAACGACTAAGGTAAGCAATTATAGGCGCGACTTCTACTTTCTCTGTTTCTGAAAGTGTTTTTGTACCTTTAAGTATCTGCGCAGATATCTTCTGATTGTCTTCTTTTTTGAACGGGTTAGGAGACGAATCAGTATTGTCTACATAATCGTCTTTGAACTCTTGTGGTTTAGTTTCATTCCACGAAATCACAAGTTCTTGTGCAGAAGTATCCTTCTTTGCAGGAGCTTCAGCGGCTTTACGTTTTGTTTTTGCTTCTTTTAACTTCTCAGGGATAGGCAACGCTGGCTTTTTACCAGTTTTTTTGCCGGGAGTAGCATCTCGACCCGAAGAAGTTTCACTTGGAACTGTTCGGTTATCTTTGTAAGTAGCTTTAAGAGCAAGTTTAGTGCGTTTTTCAGGCGCGGTCTTTGGAATTGTTGTAGGCGTTACACTGTCTACGTTTATAATTACTTCATTTTCTCCAATTGGACCACGTGTTGTTATATCTGGTGATCCTAACACGTCTGATTTTCTAACTGTATACGCTCTTAAATCACCTTTACCTTCTACCCAAGGCAGTTTAGTAGAAAAAGTTTCGCCAAATTTAGGGTTTAAAGTAAAAGACTTTACTTGGCCTTTTGGCATTTTACCTATTCGGTATACAGTCATTTCGTCAGGTTGGTCTTTTAATAACACCTGTGTTTTATCGTATACACCTTTGCGAACAGCGGTTACTTCATCGTTAGTAGCAGGCGACATAGTGTTGTCGTAATCTTTACCTTCTGCTGTTACAACAGCCGCCTTTACGGTATCAGCAACAAACTCTGCATCTGGATCAAGTGCTTGCCTAATTATGTCAAATTCATTTGCGCTAGTTTTTAAAAATTTACCTAATGTATCTGATTGTCCAGTTTCTGTTCCATCAGATTGTTCAAGGTCCACGACAACGCTTCCCACTCCGGGACTTCCAAGTGTTGCAAGTTCTTTGGTATCTGACTTGGCACGGGCATTGCTAGGAATTCTTCGTTTGGTTTTGTCAGCCACATTTTGTTCAGGAGTTGGAATGCTTGCTCCATCTGCTCCCGGTTCAATTCTGTCAACTTTGACATCATCTTCTCCTAAACGGTTCTGTAATGCACTTAAATCTTTACCCTCGGCTACCGACTTTACGACGGGTGTAGCTTTTTTTCCGTTTAAAGCTAGATCAAGGGATAGTTGTTCTGGGCGGTTTCGATCTGCTGTCCTACGCGCTGGCTCAGTTATACGCGCTTCCATTTCACGTAAGCCAAGATCAGTATCTACGTCTATAGCTTCTTGTTTCTGCCTTGCTTCTTCTTTGGTTTTAAACACGCGTGCGCGGGCGGCTTCACCACTTCTACGCTCGGCTAAGTCTACAAGGTCGTATGGCGCAGGTATACCTGCAGCTAACGCATCTTCATTTCGTTTCCGCGCATCTATTTGACGGCGTTCAGGACTTGCAGGCTTGGCCTCTGTAGTTTCACCACGTTCCCCTTGTAACAGTCGTTGTTCAGGGCTTACAGGCTTGGCCTCTGCAGCCGCGTCAGTTTCTCCCATAACAGCTTCAAGGTCGTCCATAAACTGCTCGGGGTTTCTAAGCTCTTCTGGTCCAAGCCTACGTCCTTCACGTTCTAGCTCTTGGGCAAATAAATCTGGCTGCTCATACGCTCCAACTTGATCCACCTTAGCCATTAGATTTATGCGGGCAAGGATGTCTTTTTCTGTAGGTGTATAATTTTGACCCGCAAAAAACTTTTCTGCTTCTTCCCTCGCGGCAGCTTGAGCAGCGACCCCACTCCGTTTTGTAAAAGCTGCGCGTTCTAAGTCACTTAAACTAAGATCACGTTCTGATGCGCGGTCACGCGCTCCTTCATCAGCAACGGTGGCTTCAAGTTCGCTAATCATGTCTCGCTGATCTTGCGCATCTCTTTTTGGTGGTTGGAAAGGTCGTAAAGCCTGATTTGCCGCTTTTGCAGGGACAAAAGGTGTCGGACCTTCTAAAAGCAACTGTGTAGGAGCCTGCCCTAAATCTTCTTCAGGGAATAGTTCGCCTTGGTCTGTGTCTTGTGAATCCAAGGATGTGCTACCGCCACGTTTCCTTGGTGTAGCAAGTTCTACGATGGTCTGCACAATAGCACCGACGCTACCACCCAACGCCGCTTCTTCGGCTGTGCCTTCTAACAAGTCTTGTTCAGGATTATACACACCCTTAGCTATAGCGTTTTGCAAGATAGACGCAGCAGCTTCTTGCCCTGCTTCAACGCCACTTTGGGAGATTACACGGGCTACCCGCTCTATAATTTTCTCAGTGCCGCCCTTGCCAAAGGCTTGAAGGAACCTGATAGGCAGAACATCTAAAGCACCTACAAAACCACCACCAAGAGTAGCTGTGTTTATTTGCCCTCGTGTAGCACCTGCGGCCCTAGCACGTTCTCGAGCTTCTCCTGCTCCCGCTCCAACAGCAACGCCTACACCAAGGGAGGGGTTTATAGCAGAAGCGGCGAGGATACCTGCAAAAGAACCTCCAGCTTCGCTAAGTTTACGTATTGCACTGTCCTGTAACGTACCACCTCTGTTGTAGTCAGCAGATAAATAACCCTGCACTGCATCACCACCCGCTTGAATAGCAGGACGCAAAATGTTGTCCTCAAAGTTTTCGGGGGCTAATGATGCTAAACCTAACAGAGAAGACTCAACTATGTTTGCTGCACCAGCAACTATACCTTTAGGAACCTCTTGTGCGTAGTCCAGAAGGCTTGCTTCTCGAGACATCGCTATTTGTTCTGCAGTATCTATTCTGTTTTGAAAAGCCTGTTTGCTTCCAGTTTCAAAATCCGTCAGCCGTTGAGCAGTAGCGGTTTCTAAACGACTATTGTATATACCCAACACTTGGTCCAAGGATAACCCGGACTGTGGGTGCTGCACGACGATCTCCCCTTGAGGAGTTTCTAATCGATATGTAGCCATGTTCTAGCTCCGTTCTACCTGTAACCCGGGGCACCTGATTTGTCTAAGTCTTCGCTAAAACTTGTAACACCTTCGCGACCGATTTTTAATTGTGAAGAAGGTGCCCCGGCTTCTAAACTTTGTATGTATAATTTTAACCCCTCTTGTTCGCCAAATATATCTGGCGCAATCAACATCTGTACCGCTAGGTGGGCTTTATATACACTTTCTATTTGAGCTTGTAATTTTGCAAAGTCGTCTGGGTTTTCGGCTTTCGACATTTTATTTAGTGTTGACAACAGCTCTAAGTACGCAGGGTCTTTCGCTAATTTTTCGTCCATGAATTTAGCGGCTTCTAGTTCGTACTGTCTTAGCAACGCTCTATTTACGTCCACACCCTTTTGCGCCAATTCGCCATTCTTAAACGCCAACTCTGCCCGCGCAGTGGCTTGTGCAATCGCCTGCTCTACTTGGTCAGCCATAGCTTGGTTTATTGCGCCAGTATCGGTAATCGCTTGTTTCACTAGTGCGTTGTACCGTACTTGATCGTTATTGAGTTGAGACGTCAACCGAGAAAAATTACGAGCTATAACTTTCCCTGCTTCTTCAAAAGTGCTTTTTGCAATTGCGCTATCGTGTTTGTACACGGCAACATTAAGATCAGTTCGTAATTCTTGTCCTTGCAATGCGGATTTTCTTTGAGCAGCTACCTCGTTTGAAAGAATGCCTTCCCCTCGTGCAATAGCATCTCTTGCACCTATTGCAGCTTCGCCGCCTCGTGCAGACCCTGTTTGACCCGTATCTAAATCGGTAGCTATGCGGTTCTGTTGAATATTTCGTAGGTTTGATAACCCCCCACTCAAATCAGCGCGTTGATTTTTCATGGCTTCAAGATATGCTTGAGACATGCCCCCACGGCCTTTTCGTCCGCCAGAAAATGTAGCTATACGTGCTTCAGAAGCTAATTGAGCAGGACTCATAGTTCTACTTTGTAACTCACGTTCCGCTTCTGCACTGGCGAGGTAGTCTTTTCTATTTCTTTCACGTTGAAGATATATGTCTGATGCTTCTTGCGCGGCTTTTTGTATTGCAATGTCGTCTTTGTTTGCGTTTGAAACACCTCGCTCCAGTAGGGCTGCGTTAATCTGTTCTCCTGTTTCGGTTAATCCTGTCCCGTCAGTAGGTACAAGTGGAGCGATTTCTGGAGCGGGAACCGCAAGAAGGCTAGCGTCGGGTGTTGCTTCTCCCGCTGTAGCTAACAACTCTTGAGTCGTAGTCATATCATCGGTGGGCGGCATCGTTACAGCTTCAGGAGTGTAGCCCGTATTAACTTGCGCGATTAGTTTATCGCCGTCTACGTACGTAGAAGGAAAAGTAGTCTCACTTACGTTGGGGTTACTTGCACTCGTTAAAGGGTTAACTTCGGCAGTGGCGGCAGGAGCGGTGCCATCGTCAGAAATTGTTTTTTGTACAACAGGTAGTGTGGCAATCGTTTGTTCGCTCGCCAACGGATCAAAATCTACCTGCGAAAAAGTCAATAATTCTTGTTCAGTCATATAGGGTAATCTAGCTATAACTTGTTCGGCGTACGCCTGTGCTTCAGGTGTTTGTTGAGTAAACGGACCTGTAAGTGCCCCGGCACTTGTATCGAATATTTTTTCTACTTGAAGGCGTAGTTCGTTTTGAGCAACCTTCTCGGAAATTGTTTCGCCATCCATCACTAAATCGGATACATAGTCGAGCATTGCGTCGAATGAGCGTCCTATTGGAGTTTTTGTCTCTAAAGCTATTCTCCTTAACATTAGATTTGCTGCCTCAGAACCTTCTGTCATTGTCTCTATGTTGGCAATCATCGACGCTGCTAAAGGTCCAAACGCTCTTTCTGCTTTAGCTTTATCCGCAGGGTTAAGTTTTATTAAATCGCCCGTTTTAAACCCGACGATACCGCCTTGAGCCATTCGTTGTGGGCCACCTTGTTGTGTAGCGGCTTGAGCCATACGTGCGCCAGCTAGACCTTGAGCCTGCGGGTTCCTCATAGGAGGTTTAGCACCCATTAGGCCAGCCAGACCGCCACCCTGCGGAGGTTTGCCAATATTCCCTCTTGCTTTGTCTTTTACTTTTTTCTGTTGGCCTAGTGTATCACTCGTACGACCCGTTAATTCACCAAGCGTACCACCCATTTCGGCTTTCACCTGCGCAAGAGCTTGCGCTTCGCGCTGTTCAGCAATGGTTCCCGGTTCTTGTTGTTGTGCAGCCTGCATAGCCTTGGCTGTCTCGTCTTTTTCAGTTTTTAGTTTCTGTAAAGCTAACAGGTCTAAAAGTTGTTTACTCGTACCATATTTTTTCTGCAGCCCTTGTGGATTATTCCGGTAGGCGTCCATACGCTGCCCTATTTGTTCGTCTATTCCACCTTCACCTAAAGCCATTATGATGTCTCCGTCTTGGTATCTGTATTTTTAGAAAACCCATCACCGAGCAAACCTTTGAAGAAAACTTCAAAATCTCCCGCATCAGCCGCTAAAGTTTGTAAGTAACTTGGTTCTTTATAGTTATAATCCATGGCAGTAATCGGGAGTCCTGACAACAGAGATGATTTAAACTGGATATCTTTGTATGGATAATCACGTTCTTCTTCAAACTGCATTTTATCTGCAAGGATGCCTTCGCTTTCAATGCCTCGTTGTATGCCGCCCAGATCAGTGTACGCGCCTAGAGTTGTAAGGCCGTAGTCGTTTATTTTGTCTTGTGCAGTCATGCCACGGTCTTGTTCAAGATTAAACTGGTTAGTGGCCTTGTCATAGGCGTCACGATACCCTGCACCTGTAATGCCCGCTATGTTTCTTTGTAACGCTGATTGGTTTTCTGCGTCTAACACAGCCTGACGTGACCCACCAAATGACCCAGCTTTTGTCATGCGGGATGCGTTGTTAACACGGTCAATCTCAGACTGCCTACGCGCATCCGCAATTTGTGGGTCTAGCGCAGACCGCAGGTAAGGGTTCATATATTGTTCTATAAGGTTGGGAGGGAGTCCTGTATTCTCAAGACCTGCAATACCCGCCCCGCCTTCTGCACCGTAAGCAGCTATGTCAGGAGACGCTCCGGTAAACCCTTGCGTTTGATACCCTCCAACACCCATATCAGTTGGCATCGCAAGGTTGGCAACGCCTTCAAACGCGGAGTCTTGTAGGTCAGACGACCCTGCGGTTAACGGTCCTCCGTAACCTTGGTAGCCCAGATCGGATATTGCTTCGGCTTCACCGAGCATTCCAGTAACATAATCACCTGCCCAATTCGATAACGAAGACTCTCTACCCGTTTCTGCGGCAACGCCTCCATCGGCATTTAAAGTATCATCAGCCATAATTTACCTCACGCTGGTAAGAATTTTTTAGGGTCAATTTGTTTACCCTGTTTTTTATTTCCTGTACGAACTTTACGCACACGAGACATCATATCTTTTAGCACTTTAGCGCCCGCATCGGAATTACCGTTGCCAAGGTGGCTTACTACATCTGCAGGCACAACGAACTCGCCGTCACTTAACCGCGCTTCTTGTCCACCTTCTATACGTGCAGGTATTTTGTCAGCCATCCCATCGGTAGCGCCGTTAAGGTACTGGCCTTTTTTAAGCTGCGCTATACCCCCTGCAGCAAGTTTGACAGTCGTGTCGTCAGTCTGTGTAGCGTTGGGGACGGGCTTCATTTCTTGCGCAGGGTTAGAGGCGTTTAGTGCTGCCAAACCTTCAGCGGACATGGGAGTCGGTGCTGCTGCGCCTTCTTCTGTGGGTATGTACTGCATGTCAGTAAAATAACGCTGTCCTCCGCTACCTGCACGCCTATTAGGGTCGTAAGTATTAGGTACAGCAACTCGGTTTGCGGTGTAGTCGGGGATACCGCCTTGGTATCCTGTGGGAACGCTGCCCGAAGACCCCATCCCAAACGCGCCAGTGGCGCTGCCTATAAGACCTGCTACAGAAGCTATCTGACCCCAATCAGTTTCGTACGTTGCGGCTCCTACGCCTTCTTTTCCGGCTTTGTCTTTAAACCCTTTGCCCCCAGTTTGAGTTTTAAAAGAGTCTTTAAATTTGGTCCACCCCTCATCTAAAATACCCATTACATGCCTCCTAGTAATCTTAATAACATATCATTCTCATCTTCTACTTGTCCACCCTGCGCCATGTTTCTAGTGGTTCCGTAAGGAGATACGTATTTACCTGCTTGGTCCGCACTTGCAAATATGGTTTCAAAATCATACGGAGTAATTTCCCCTACGACGTCTGGCGCTTTAGCTGAAAGTGAGGCTCCCTCAAACCGACCTTGTTCGCGCATACGGTTAAACTCTTCTCGCTCTATTTGTTTTTCTTGGTTTGTTTCTATCTTGGTGTTGATTTCGGTGTTCATGTCGGTGATTGCATCTAGCGTAGTTTGCGTATCTTCTTCTTGCTTTAAGTATAACCCCGTAGCAGGATTGAATATAGATGTATCCGCAAGGGTGGTGTCAGTACCACCCTGTAGTGTCTCTTCTAGCAGTGTTTGGTCAGCGATGTCAACGATACCGTCCCCCGTAACATCATACTGCAAGGTTTCTTCTTGACTGACATTTTCCACAGCTATTAAATCAACTACGAAATCAATATCTGCCTGTGTCACCTCACGTGCAGGTTTACCAACAAAGTCCGCTACAATTTGGATGTCAGCACCGAGATCAGTCCTTACAGCGCCAATATCTGCACCGAGATCAGTCCTTACAGCGCCAATATCTGCACCGAGATCAGTCCTTACAGCGCCAATATCTGCACCGAGATCAGTCCTTACAGCGCCAATATCTGCACCGAGATCAGTTTTTACAGTCCCAATCTCTTTGGTTAGCGTATCTTCGGTTGTACCAATCGCAGTTAGTAGTTCTGTTTTTGTCGTGCCCAGTGCAGTAGACACCTCTCCTATAGCTAGCTCTAACGCCTCATCGCTTTTGATCCCAGCATCTTCGTAGGCTTTAATAGTGGCAAATATACCTGTTGGGTCTTTGGTTTCATCTGCTTCTGTAGCGGGGTCATCAGCCACGCCTTCTTCGCCAATAGCAGCTTCAAGCGCACCAACGTCTCCTCCAATAGCACCAACGTCTCCTGTAAGGTCTATTAAGTCTCCTCCAAGCGCACCAACGTCTCCTGTAAGGCCTATTAAGTCCTGTGCGATAGCATCAACGTCTCCATCTAAAGTACCCAGCGCCGCCTCTAGCGCTTCGCTGCCCGTCTTACCTTCTTCAATAGACTTATACACACCTGTAGCTTCTTTAGACTCATCTGCCTCTGTGTTGGGGTCATCGACAATAGATGGAGAACCTATAAGTCCTTTGACTATATTTGTAGTGGCAGTGGGGACGTATTCTTTAACTGCAAGGAGTTGCTCGTTCTCGTTAAGCTGACCGACAAATTTATCCACGTCCTCTTGCGAAACGTCTACAAGCCCTGCCTTTTCAAATTCTGCACGTACTTCTGCTGCAGTGGTTATACCTTTATCTGCATAACCCTCAATAGCACCTAACGTAGTATCAGCAAAGTTCTCATCTCCTTGACCCACAAGGTCAGTTACTTCTGTCGGTGATGGGTCGTACCCTTGAGCTTCAAAGGCCTTTAGCACTTGATCTTCGGTTGTCATGCGCGGTGCTACGTATTCTCCAATAGCGATCTTTTTGTCCGCTTCGGACCCTTCACCTACCATGTCAATAATTTCTTGTTCTTTTGGGGCATACTTTAGGTCAGAAAAATACTTTATAACTTCATCTTTAGTGGTGGCTTGAGGATCAACTTCGGTTTTTATTGCCCCTATTGCAGTGGCCTCATCTTTTTTACCTGCGTATGCTTCAGCTTGCTCATCTGTGAGTGTAACACCCTCTGTTAATGCGGCGGCTTTAGCCTCTTCAGCGTCTAACACAAATGGGTCAGCAAATTTTTCTATGTCTGCAAATTTAGTAGCCGCAAAGTTTTGATCTCCCTGTCCTACGAACGCAGCTATTTCTACATCTGTTGGGTCTGAGTAGCCAAGCCGTATAAGCTCATCCCGTACGTCAGCTTCATTTGTCATGCGAGGTTCTACGTAACCTTTAATACCACCTAACGTAGTCTCAGCAAAGTTCTCATCACCTTGATTTACACGGTCAGTTACTTCTGTAGGAGATGGGTCGTACTCTTGATCTGCAAAAGCCTGTAGCACTTGATCTTCGGTTGTCATGCGCGGTGCTACGTAGTTTTCAATAGCAGTTTTTTTGTCTGCTTCGGACCCTTCACCTAGCATGTCAATAATTTCTTGTTCTTTTGGGGCATACCCTAGAGCTTCAAAGGTCTTTATAATTTCATCTTTAGTGATGCCTTGAGAATCAACTGCAGCCTTGACTTCTTCTACCGCAGTGACCTCATCTTTTGTGCCTACATACTTGTCAGCTTGCTCTTTTGTAAGTATAACACCTTCTAACGCCGCTGCGTCTAGGACTTCTGTTCGATCAAAATAGAAAGGGTCTACGTAAGAAGCTACAATAGTGGCTAAGTCTGCGTCTGATTTAACGCCCGTAAACTGTTGAAAAGCATTATCCGCTATATCTCCAGTAAAGGTTAGTT
>Ga0209815_1002779_pt1 | contig 10381 bp, 20 predicted proteins | sample CoawatmetaG00DNA_FD_187507 | JGI IMG/M metagenome (GOLD analysis project Ga0209815, IMG submission 187507) | Marine microbial communities from the West Antarctic Peninsula - Coastal water metaG002-DNA (SPAdes) (version 2) | ecosystem: Environmental > Aquatic > Marine > Coastal ...
CGCCCTTCATTAACTCTACTTTAAATGAAGTGCATAGAAAGTTGCCACTGAAAGCCATTACATTTTCCTTATATATTCGGCCAACTTTAGCTGACCAGCATCTTTTATTGCATTATATACCGTAGTACGATCACTTTTGATAGCCTGTTTCATATACACCTCAATGATCTTCTGCATCTCATTTCGGTATGCGTGTGCTTGATCCCTAATCGCAGGGGGAGCGTTGTCTGAAACACCTATTATTTTGTTTACGCAACGCAGTGCTGTTTCTTCGGGAGTGAACCCACGGTTGTCTGTAGTTTCAACACCCACTTTAAAATCATTGGACATAGATACGCCAAAAGACATTTCATTCATCGTTTTGGCCTCACAATTTGTCCCGTTCTGTATTCATCGGTAACTTCTTTTGATTCGCCCAACATCTTCAATCCCATCATGGCCTCTGAGAAACGCTTCTCATACATTGCCATTATATCCTGTTCACCTTTCATAAAGGTATATGCTTCTAAAAGACTGCCATACAGCAGTGCTATTTCAGCATTTTCACTTATCCAAGATACTGTAATGTCTGACCCAATAGCTGATATAGTGGCTGTTGCACCACTAATACTGCCCGTGATGGTTTCACCAACAGTGTAATTTCCACTTGGTATTTCCACTACAATACTGGTTGAGGTTGTTATAGAACCGACCTCTGAAGATTGACCACTTGTGCTGCCTGTTATTGTGTCATCACCTTCAAAAGTGCCTGAAACATTGGTTAATGTCAGTGTGAATAGACTGACTGTTAGGCTTGCTGGGCGATAAAAATAGTGCAACTCAACCGTGTAGCCGCTATCAGGTGTAGGCGATATTATAAAGTTATCAACATCAAACTGCCCGTAGTAACGTGGTGAACCCGTAGTGGCAGGATTGGGATTAAAAGACTGTATGTAGTTTACGTCTTTAAAATCTAAAAAACTTTGGAAACCTTGAGCGTTGGTAAAAGACAAAGAAAAAGGGGCAAGAAAGTCTGAGGGGCAAGTTAAAAATTTGTTTGACGCGCTCATAACCCCACTGGCGTTACGTTGGAACAAACTTAACTGAACGTTCTTTAAAATACGTTCTTCAGTGTTTCCTATAAAAATAGGCAGGTTGGCAACAAAAGTTGTTTCATCATTCTGCGTATAATCTTTTATAGCTTCTTTTAATTTTGTATATGTGTAGCTCATGTTGTCACCGTGACCTCTCCTACAGACCCTTCAGCCTTCAACCTATTGCCAGTAAAACCTAAAGCATCGCCACGGTATCCAACAGGATTGAAGCCATATTGTATGCTATTCATAGACGCCACATCAGTTTCAGGTCTAGGGTCTTTTAATGCTTGTGGGTCTGGTCTTGCTCTAAGGGGCTGAAGTTGAGGTTCCTTGCGTTCCCACTCATCTTTACCAACTAAAAATCCATTCCATTCTTTTCTCATATCTCGCAAGCGATAACGAAACCCAGATCGGTCAGATATACCGTATGCCCACTTGCCAGTGGCGTACTTAGACATATCTGTAATTCCTTAAATCTGGTGCTACACGGAATGAAGCACGATCCCTATCTTCATCCATAGCCCTTGCAAGTTCTTCCTCATAAATCGGCTTTAACATTTGGATACGGTCAGGAGATTTCTTAATGGCAATATAGTACGCTAAACCCGCTGCCAAAGCAGGATAGAACCTAAAAGGCACCCCTATTGTGTTTACATATGTGTCAGCGTCATCAAGTCTGGTTAAGGCGTTGAAGACAATTAAGTCTGTAGAATTTTCAGGCAAAGGCCATATTTTTAGATTTGGCGTTATTTGACGATCTACAAAAAACTGTGTGGGTCGGCCTGTCGTAGTTTTTGATGGAATGTTTAAGTATGTGTCACGACTAATACGGTCTAAGGAGTAATCAATGCCACTGCGCCTAACTACCAAGGACAGAATATCTACCACATCATTATCAAGCACGTATTCACCATCACTTGCAGTAAGGGTGAAGCTACGTTGCTCAATAGTCCACTGATTCAGGCCGCGATTAGCCCAATCTGCAAACAGCAAATTTAAGGAGCGTTTTGCTGTTTTCAGATCATAGCCAGTTCGTACTTCCAAGCCGCAACGCTCAAAAGCCTCTTCAATATAATCGGCTACATCTAGTTCAAAATCGGTCGAGCCTGATAGTGCCATATTATTCCTCGTTATAAAGGTTGTCGAAAACCCTGTTAACATCTAACGTGTAGTCTAGATCAGATTTAGAATAATGTATATGCTGTGATGGTTTGAAATCTGGCGCTCCCTCACCTGTCTCAAACCATGCTGGATGCGTGACCCTAACTCTGTTGTTGGGTAACGCTACTATATTGCCTGTCCACTCTCCCGCGTCCAGAAGTTGCAATACATGAGCTTGTTTGTGCTGTGCTGGATCGTCTGCTACATCTGTATCAGTATAATCCACAGTAAACATATATTTGGCGGGGTAGAACCCGCCATCAATCTTTGCCATCCAAGGGCAAGGTGTGGCCCTGTCTAGCGTGTATACGGCGTGTGTGTGGGACGGGCAGTCCCAAGGCTGCGCTGCATGCACTGGCATTGCTTCAGGCCACTCATCGAACGATTCATCGGCTACCAGAGCCGTTATGGGCATCCTAGCCCACATAGCGCCGCCATGAACGTTCTCATCGCCATCTTCATCTGCCTCACAACCCGTAAAGATGATTTGAAAACTCAAACATCTGTTCGGCATTGTGGTTACGGCAATAGCCATAGCATGCAGAAATTCGCCGTGATAACGCTCATGGTTGACCGTATATTCACGACGAACCCAGCACTTAAAGTGTGGTATGTTGCTTTGCAAAAATGGCATATTAAGCGTTTACCACCTTCATGCCCATTGCTTTTGCGGCTGATCTAAGCTGTGCAACAGTCATTGCTTTTCCGCCATCTTTCATTTTATTAACGCCGCCTTTAGCCGCTCCTTTAGCCATGCCGCCACCACGCATTTTAGCCACGCCACCTTTAGCGTAACCTTTTTTAGCCATACCGCCGCCGCGCATTTTGCGAACGCCACCTTTTGCTGCGCCTTTAGCCATACCGCCGCCACGCATTTTGCGAACGCCGCCTTTTGCTGCACCTTTTTTCTTCATCATTTTGTAGTTCTCCTTTTTAAAGATTTAACTCTTTTAGGCTTGCCTGCTGGCTGACCTAATCGTTTCTTTTGCGCCACTCTGCTACGCTTTTCGGCACTTGTAATTTCTGACGTAGTTTTTGGAGTTTTTTTACTGACTTTTTTACTAGGTCTGCAATAAGGAGTGCCGCGTTTCTCATCTTTTTTTCTACCGCAAGCCTTGCCTGTACGAACATCTTTCCAGTCCTCTTTGAACCAACGTTTTAAGGACGCTCCTTTTTCTGTTTTTCTAACAGCCATCAGGTAAACTTAGTAACTTTTCTGCGGTCATTCCGAACAGCACCACAACCATTGGCTATGGATTCTCCGCCATTCATCATTCTTCTCACAGGACGTTTTCTAAAATTATTATTAGCTACTTCGCCACCTTCTATCATTTTCTTACTATTTCCCCAATTTTTAGCGCCTACTTTTCGACACTTTGCAATTGCGCCAGACGCATATGCGCTAGGAAATACCTTGTATCTAGCTTTTACTTTTTTATAACATGCGTCTTTGGGAGATTTTTTAGCCATTTTTCTACCTTTCGACACTTGTTGTGAGATTTGAGACCTTGATATCGTCAATGTATTTCCCCCACATTTGTTCGGTTCTATGGGCTACAATAGAAAGATCACTTTTTATATCTATGACCTGAACGCCTAACCATCCAAAATAACCTAAACAGATTACACATAAGACTTCCATTAAGCGTTCTTTGGTCATATCAACACTTCCACATTTTATGAGGTCTTTTTTACCATGCCTTTAAGAGTTTTGGCCTGACCCGCATGTAGCTTTGAGGCTTTCTTTAAACCCTTAATGACTTTTTTTACTTTTCTCTTGTTACCTTTAGTCAACATCAACACTTCCACCGTTTTCTGGCTTGGCGCAAACGACTATTTGGGTCTTTTGCTGCCTTTGGAAATTTCTTCATCTGCCCTGCCGAACGTGCGCAGTAAGATTTGCGCCTCTTGGCGTCTTTACTGCCGGGTTTTACCTTGCCAGTAACAGCAGTCTTTAATTTAGAGCCGGGATTTGCGCGTTTGTGCGCAGCCACACCAGCTTTTGTCATTCCCGCCCCTGTTTTAGTGGGGCGGTAATTCTTCTTATTACGTTTGATAGGCTTATCAGCCATCAACCATACTCTTTTTTCATTTTTAAAATAATAGTATAGGTATCTGCGGAAGTGTGACCAACTGTTGTAAACAGAACGTCACCATTCACTCCGCTACCCGCATTATTTGTTAAACCGCCAAAAGACTTATAGTCATGGTTGCCGCTTTGGTTTTCACCTAGTTCAATACAGAAAATATTGGTTGAAGCATTCCAAAGTATCTGAACCTTCATACCAATACACTGCCACCAGATTTCTTCAATGACAACGCCCGTACAGGCTGTTCCATGTGAATTAGCGGCCAACCCACTTACATCAACTTTTACGACAGCAGCTTCACCGCTACCATCAGACACGTTGGTAAACTTCTGAACTACATTCCTGTCACCGTCGATTATTGTTTGAGTAGCTACAGCATCAGCCATATTAATCTCCTAAACTGTTGGGGGAGCATTTGCCCCCCCATGTTTGTTATTCAAATATAACGCGGTTGATTGCTTGGTAATGAACATCCAATGCTTCAGCAGCAGCAGCGCCAGCCTCAATCCCAATGTAAGGAATGAAATCAACATTGTCGGTCAAAGCACCTGTTTTGGTTACAGTTCCGCCCTCTGCCACAGCAGTTACTGCTGTGCCACCTGTAGAGCCAGATGTAGTAGTGACATTATACTGCTGACCATTCACAAAAATGGTTGCTTTTCTGTCGGCATCAATAACTACTTTTAGGTGAAGAGTTTGGTTTGCAGTAACGGTTATAGGCAAAGCACTGATAAAATCTGTGCCAGCTATTGAATGAACAAAGTGCAGCACCGTGAAGTCGGTGAACGCTTCAGAGTTTGTTGCGTCAGTCTGAAATTTAAAAAACACTTGGTCAGCATCTGTAGCAACAAGTTGATCGTTAGTTAACTTCAAGCCTGCCCATATTTTTTGATTATCAATTGCATTCGTTGATATTGAACATTCCCATTCTGTGTAGTTTTCAGTACCCCACAGTACACCTGTCCAAGCTGTAAACCCTGAATCCAAGTGAGGTGCGACAATAGCCTGATCTTGGTCTGCACCAGCGGTTGTAATAGTTAGGCCAGCCCGTGTGGTATCAAAAGTAACCAATGCTGTTGTCATGTTGGTGCCGAGAATTTCAAACTCTCTGTTTGCTGCCCGTGCTACTTCTACCGTGTAGGCTTGGTCGATATTGGCGTTTGTAGCTGGTCTTTTTTCAAAGTATGACTCTAGGTAATATCTATCAGAAGTACGCGCACCTCTATTAACGTTATTAGCGTTTGTTCCATAAACAATGACCTGACCGTCAGAGTCTACTTCAAATTTATCATTTACTTGATTTCCGGTTGTTGTGTTAGAGGCTAACGATTGAAAGCCGCCCTCAGAGCGCACTGGTCCGCTAAAAGTAGAATTACCCATGATTATCTCCTGTCGTGGGTTAAGTCAGACACAGAATGCGCCTGTCAGGGATATTCATACTCTAAATTAGATTTACAAAAAAAGAAAGAGGGCAGTTAAACCGCCCTCTTTCATAGTTAGAACATTTGTTCGGGTTACGCGCCGGGTGAGCCGAAGACGCAACGTGGGTCCGAGAAGCCAAATGAATAACGCTCACGCGCTTTGAACCGCATGTTGCCTGTATCAAAGTCTGCTTCCATGTTTGTACGCATGGGAGAACGCTCAAAGTGCTTAAAGCCGTTTGGCGCGTCAGTCTTCAGGAAGAACGCATCAGTATCGGTCAGGAAGTGGTTAATGGTATAACCCTCTGGAAGCATACCCATGTTGCGAAGTGCGTTTACATCATTATCAGATGTGCCAACACGCAAGGTCGATTCCAGCAGACGATCTGCAACGAACTGAAGCTGTGGTGGAATAATCAACTTAGTGCCTTTTAAAGCAATAATCATATTCCGCTCATCTACAAACGTTGAAATGTCGATTAGAGCATTTTCAAGCGAAGTTTCGTTGAGGTCAGCCGCAGTCGTTGGTTCATTGCGGAAAGTACCGCCTTGAGCCAACGGGTGGTCAGTTGCACAAAGTTCTTTTCCATCACCACCCGTAAAGGATGAGCTAAAGGCGTTGTTAAGAGTAGCAGCGGCCTTAACTTGCTTGGAATGCGCCATAGAGCGCGCAAGAGCTTTAGTGTAACGAGCGCCAAGACGATCATAGAGATTGTCTTCAATCGCTTCTTCGGTCAAAGCGAACGCTAAGGCAATGGTTTCATGGGTGTAACGGGCGGTGTACGCTTCGTTAGCATCATCAAACGATATGCCAGCACCTTCGGTTTTTGTGGGAGCATTCCCAAAACCTGAAAGCATAACTTCTTCCTCGAAAGCGCGATCTGATGTCTCGGTTTCGTAGATTTCGCTATGCTCATTATCGTAACGGTTATATTCCATTCCGAAGAGTGCGTTTAGTCCCGGTTCTAGTTCTTTAACCAGTTGTGAACGTGAAATAGCCATTGTTTAGCTCCTTACGCTAATCCGACGCCTTTAAGGCCGAATATATGGTTTCCAATGACACAATACACGTTTGTATGTGCTGATCCTACATCACTATTTTCTGGGTCTTCAGAAATATCAATGACTTTCAGAGGCAATCCAGTACCTGTACCACCGTCCGAAACATTAAGCTCGGAACCAGCTACACCGCTTTTGGCGTTGCCTGCGGTAGTATAGATAACGTCGAAGTTGCCAAGCAAGTCAGCAATTGGGAATGCAACATTACATTGAATTTCAAAGATAACCATAGGGTCATCAATGATGAACGCAATAATATCAGCAGCATCAGTGCTTGCAGGGTATGAATTGCTAAATACCTGTTCCCCAGTTGTGGGGTCAGTGAATTTACAACCATTGAATACGCCAACAATAGGTACTGTTCCGCCATCGGCATGTATCTCTACAGTGCCGCCAGTGACTTGCATAACCATGTCACCTTGGAAAATTGCAGTACCGTAGTCTGCGGCGATCCGATATCGGCTTTGTCCACCTGTGAACGGGGTTCCCCCAATTCGCTTTACGGGACGAAGACCGAATGCAGCGTCTTGATTCGCCATCGTTAATCTCCTTGTTTAGCCCCTCTTGAGCCGAAGCTTACAGAGGACTTACGTTGTGGTGCCAATTTTGGCATTAAGGCGTTGCTATCCCGCATCCAGTCGCGGTCAACAGCGTCCATTTGATTTTGTGCCACTTTTGCATAGTGACGATTCCGCTGTTCTACGAGTTCGACGGGGATACGAGCAAGTACAAGACCACCAACACCAATGATGCCAGCGTTCCTTCCCTCATCAACTATAGGACCAAAGTATTCTGGGTATTCCTCAGCGCGAACGAGTTCCCAGCCTTCTTGCCGTTTTTTATGAACGTTTGTTTTATCGTCATATTCCATGACAGATTCACGAATCCATCGATGCTTGTACCCCACGGGGGGTTCAGGAGCGTCTAAAGCAGAACCGGGACGCCATTCTTGAACACGTTGTTCGTGTTCCCGCGAGTCTGAGTCACGTGATGCCCTATTAGCCATATCATTCACTCCTATTCTCAATTTTAACAACCTCTTTAGCATACACTTCAAGAGGTATCCGCATTTTATTGGCAAATGCGACCTGCCCCGGCGTAAGTTCCACCGATTTCTTCCGCCCAGACTTTAGTGACCGTCCGTTGCCAGACGAAGGTGTAACAACTTGGGCGCGTTGTTGTTTAACCTCAAACTTGTTCGGCATCTCCCTGCGAAGACGCTTATCTACCTCCGAATAGTAGACATCAGATGAAGGATCGAAGTCCTCTTCCAATACCAACTGTTCATGGATTGCTTGTGCCGCTCTTGTCATAACGCGGTCTTGTCCAAACCAATCGTTTTTAGACAGCCATGTTTCCAACTTGGGGTCTTGGCGTTGCGGTTGCTGTTGCTGCTGTTGCTGTTGTTGCTGCTGTTGTTGTGCTTGAGCCTGTTGTACTTTTTCATTCTCAACATCACGCGCAGCCTTTGCCTTTTGTAGCCGTAGACGTTCTTTTTCTATCGCTACTTGAGACAATGCAGATTGCGCTTCTGCAACACGGTCATAATCACCAGCCTCATGCGCCTCAGTCAAAGCACGTTTAACTTGCGCTTCCTGAGAAGTAATTCGGCCTTCGTATTCTGTTCTGTAACCTTGATCCAACTGTGCCAAACGAGCTTTCATTTGCTCATTCTGCTGTTGTACCTGTTGAGCATACTGTACCGCAGCCTGCGCTTCTTCCGAAGCCTGTTTGCGCTTTGCAGTAAGTTGGTTAATTCTTTTCTTGACGCTTTCGCTATAATTTTCTAGCTCATCGTCGCCATCTGATTTTTTCCGAACAGTTGTTCGGGTTTCTTCGTTATCAGACGCAGAAACGTTATCTTCTTGAACTTCATCATCAAGTTCAACAGAAGTACCAGTTTCTAATTCGTCATCTTCACGAATGTTCTCAGCCATAGACATTTTCCTTGCTCTCCCTGTCGTTATACATACGAAATATCTGTTGGGTCAAGGATAGTCGCTATGATGTTATCATCATTTATGATTCTAACCTCAAGACCATCCACTTTAAACCTATTGCCAGCATATCTTCCTATAAGAACCCAATCCTTTTCAGAACACCAAGGTCCACTTGGGAACTTCTGGTTATCTGTGTATGAATCAGGGCCAAGCCGAACAACGTATGCAGCCACAGTTGCAAACGCCTCACGATCTCTGGTCTGATCTGGAATATACAAGCCGCCTTTGGTCTTGGCGCTTGGATAATAAGGGATAATAAGAACGCGATAACCTGTTGGCTGTGGTAGCCTGTCAATCGCTGATGAATCCAACTCAGATGGATCGTTCTCATTCTTGTTTTCTTCTGAAGAATGCTTGCCAAAAGCTGTTTCCAAAGGGTCAGGTAGCTTTGTTTTCTCTACTGACTTGCCTTTTGCAACTGCTTTTGCAACGTGGTCAGGAACAAATAACTTTTTAGTCATCGTCTATGTCTATGCCTTTCATCGCGGTTTTGATGTCATCTTCCACGTAGGCCATTCCGCGTATTTCGCCTACGAGATACCGATATTCGTCCCAAGACGAAACCGAACCGTCCGCGAGTCTGTCCTTTAGACGAGAATCGCGCTCACGAATGTTTTTGAATAGATATTCGGCTAAGTGTATAGCGTCCATGCTGTATCTCCCGCGCATACAGTATGCGATTATGCGGGATATACAAGGATTATTGCCAAGTAGTTAGAAAATACCCTTAAACTTCTGGGGTTTCGCTATCTTACTAAATCTTTTTATAAAACGATTTGTTCTTTTTGGCTGGCTTTTGGGCTGGCTTTTTAACGGGCTTTTCAACTTCAACGGCAACTTCATTGATAACCACCTCTGGCACTACTGGTGCTTCAACAACAGGTTCTGGCGCAACTTTTATAGCAGCACGTTTTGCTGCTTTAATCTCTGCTGCCATTTTTTCTCTTACAGAAGAACTCATTTTTTACTTCCTTTTTTTGCAATTTCTCTTGACTGTTCTCTGATTTCTTTTTGCTGCCGTTCTAAATCAAGGAACTGCTGGTCTGTATCGCTGGTCTGAGGAAAGTCTAAGACTTTCTTATCTGTCATTTTGTGGCGTTCAGTAACGCAATGTCTTTTTGCGTCTGAATGCGTTCCTCAGCAATTCTAGTCTTGTCCTCTAACGCGGCCTCTGACACATCAATGCGCTGCTGATCTACCAGAACATTGTTACGCTCTTTCTCACGTTCCAGTTCCTGTCTGGCCTCAAACTCAGATGTTTTGCGCTGCATGTCAGCAGATTTAAGCTGCAATTCCTGATTGCGTATATCAACCAACGGATCGGACTCGGCTGGTGGCTCAACTGCCTGTGCCAAGCTTTCAGTCATGTCAGCAATTATAGCCGCTGCAATCTGATCTATCTGTGGTTTGATCTGCTCCATCATTTGCTGCATTTGCTGCGGGTCTTGCTGGATTTCAGGCGGAATACGTTCCATGATTTGCTCTTGCGCCTGCTTCTCGCCCAACAGACCTATATGCTCCTGAATGTGGCCTTGCAGGGCCATGATAGCATTAGGGTTAAGCTGCATAGCTGG
>Ga0209815_1002781_pt1 | contig 10374 bp, 8 predicted proteins | sample CoawatmetaG00DNA_FD_187507 | JGI IMG/M metagenome (GOLD analysis project Ga0209815, IMG submission 187507) | Marine microbial communities from the West Antarctic Peninsula - Coastal water metaG002-DNA (SPAdes) (version 2) | ecosystem: Environmental > Aquatic > Marine > Coastal ...
GTCGTTGAGCAATACGGTGAGATTTGTACTCGAAGAACTTGTTTTTCTTGAGGAAGTTCTCGAAGTCTTTCAAACGTAGGTACGTGATACCTTGCTCTTCATCAGTCCAAGGACGACGGAGCAATATTTCTTCCTTGTCCTGCGCAACCTGAAGGTGGCGACAGAATTCTTCAAGGTAATCATAAAACTGACCGCTCGTACTGGCATCAACGGCAACCTCGATGATGGCGCTCTCGTTGCCCTTCATCTCGTTTAAGAGGGTACTGATGCGGCTTTCCCACTGCTGCTTGGCAACTGACCTTGGCATAAAGTTAAGCTGCTCCATGCAGCCTTTCTGGAAAGTCATCTGATTCATTAGAGCATCAGTGTCCATCTCCAGAGGCTCGCCATTGACATCCATAAACCAAACAGGCGGGGTGGAATTGTACTTGCGCAGGTTGGCTATGGTAGCCCCTGCAATCGCAGCACCGATGCCGAACTTACGCGTCCGGCAAAGCTCTTTGTTGCAGTGTGAATTGATCGGCGCGTCCGAACATTTGTAAGCGTATTCTTTTCGCTGTAGCTGCTTGGCAACTATGTTGACCTCCGGTAATGGTAACGGCGGAGACAGATACTCCATGTTGTAGCGCAGTATTTCCGATTCCCAGCTATCCGGATAAGCTTTACGCAGATACACCCCGATGTTGAATAACCCGTTGTTGCGCCCGCCTTCGCTAATGCCCTGCTTACAAAGGATTTGAAGACAGGGAGGCCCGTTTTGAAGCAGCTTGGTTTCGCCGCCTCCGATGACCTGTAGCTTAACGACCTCTTCGGGAGTCTGAACAAATCTTTCGTGGATTTCCACAAACTCTTCAATGGTGGCAGAAGTGCCGTCGTCTAAAAAAGCGTACCGAAGCCCTCCTTCGTGATCGTAATAAGGTAGGTTCAGAAAGTTGCCTACGTCGCCTCTGTCCAGATTAAGCCTAATCTGTTTCGGAAAAATCTCGCTCTCACCGTAGCCTAATGCAGCCGCCATGGATTGCAGTGCCTTCTGCATATCTTTGGCATCGGTCCAGTCAGTGGTGAACAAGAAGCAATGCGCTCCGCCCGATTTAGATCGGCAGATAACAAGGGGCAGCTTCATGCGGCGGATCTTATCCACCAATAATTTGTGGTCTAGGGGGTACTGGTCAATGTCGATGCAGCCCCACTTACAATTATTATCTTCATTGATGGGTACAATGCCAAGACCGTTGCCTGTACCCGTTAAGTGGTCTTCCCAAAGTTTTTTGGTCTGCGGTTCGCGAAGAACGCCAGCCTTACCTTGAGCCTTACCGTTCGCGCCCGTCTTTTCTATTCTGAAGTAGCCGTGCGCTACCTTTAGGCCCTCAAAAATGGCCATAAATTTATCTAAAGACATTGTGGCTCCTTCATGCGGAAAAAAAGCGGGGCATAGTGCCCCGCCTCAAAGATAACTTAGAACGGGATTTTGCTGCCGCCTGAGTCCTCGTTTTCCGTATGCTTGACCACAACGTCGCCGCTGGTGATGCTTCCGGCAAAAGCTTTTGCCTGACCGTACAGAGACGCTTCTGAGATGGGCCCTTCACAAGACATTTCCCAGCCGTGCCACGAGCCCTTACTGTTTTCTTCAGAGACCGTTTTTAAGTGATAAATATGCGAGAACCTCGGCGGCGTAAATGCCCCATTAGCACCTTGCATAGATCGCGAAGCCATCATGCTGTTCCACTTACGCGACTTCTTGAGCTGCGTGGATTTCATTGCAATCAGGGCAGTCTCGACCCCACCGTTTTCTCCGACTAACAACACAAAGTGCTGATGTGTTTCCTCGATATACTCACCACTGCCATCGGCCACATAGTCTTTATTGTCGTCGCTGGATCGCTCCGTTTCCGGACGCGTGTCCCCCGGTTCGTAAATAGCCGTAGGCGCACCGCTACCACTGCCACGTGGTGCCCACTGGATAAACCTACGCTGGTAAGAGCACGGAATCACTCGGACGCCATCCTTACCCTTATAGACCATTCCGGTCACGGTGTTATATATATCGCCCTTACGAGCCGCTTCGTTTTCGTCCAATATAGGATCATTGCCAGAAAGAACTTTTAGGAAAGGAAGCGCCAAGTCTTCTTGTCCCATGTTTTCCATGCCCTGACCCGCGTCGGCTTCAAACATTGATGGATCAAATTCCGCTACTGCGGTTGCTTTTTTTGCTGCTACTTCTTTTGCCTGTGTCATGTTACTTTCCCTTTTTTGATAACTGCACGTTGACCTACCCAAGCCCCAAATAACTCCATGGGGAAGTCCTCTCCTGCCTCACATCGTTCTTTCACAAAGGCGCGTAGCGTCTGTGGATGAATCTCAGTTTTTTGCTGTGGAATAAATCCTTGAGTTTCTGCAAACTGTGAGAAGGCGCTTGCTTGGTCATCTTCGCCCCGACCAAACTGGCACAGGACCGTATTTTTAATAATGTCATCGTACTGATGGTCGCGTAGCCACTCATAAGCGGTCGGTCGGTTTTGAACCAAGATGGAGGCCCCGTACGTCTGCTTGACTACGACGGTAGAACCGTCATCCAAGGAAAACGAAGATATGCCAATTTCAGCAAGCATTGCAGGCATTTCTTCATCAGTGAGTTTTTGCAGGTCCTTCTTAAAGTCCTTGAGTGATTTCTCAAGCGCTTCGATTTTTACTTCTCTGTCTCTGATTTGGCGGGCCAAACTGGCTACCGAAGTCAGTCCTTTCTGGTCCACCTTCTCAATACTGGTGGCCTGCTTATCTTCAAAATCGGCCTCCATCATATTGGTTAAGTCTTCGATCATAACTTTTCTCCTTCGCGGTTAAAGCCACCTTTTGGGGCTTGACAGAGGAAGATAATATCTTATACCATATAAGTCAAGCGGTTTTTAAACAAAGAGAGAATTTATGCAGGGGTATCGTTACGAAACAACACCTTATGACCATCAACGTGTCGCGCTCGAAGATTCGTGGGCCGCGAAATACTACGCGTTGTTCATGGAAATGGGCACGGGAAAAACAAAAGTCGCTATCGATACCATGGCCGTGTTGTGGGAAGCAGGCAGGCTGAAAGCGGCATTAGTTATAGCACCAAAAGGTGTTTACGACAACTGGGTCAAGGGTGAGATACCTATCCACCTGCCAAAGCGCATACCTCGCAAGGTGTGTCGATGGACTGCCGCTAAAACCAAACGATTTGAGGAGGAGCTCACAGACTTTATTGTGGACAAAGAGCCCGCGCTAAAGATTTTTGTGATGAATGTGGAGGCCTTTTCCAGCGCCCGTGGAACGGAAGCGGCCACTGCCTTCCTGTATCAAAATCCGGACAACATGGTCCTTGTGGACGAGTCCACTACTATAAAGAATCGCAAGGCGGCTAGGACCAAGAACATCATGGCCTTGCAGAAACGGTCCAAGTACCGCCGTATTTTAACGGGATCACCTATCACCAAAAGCCCTATGGACTTGTTCAGTCAATGCAAGTTTCTTGAAGAAAAGTCACTGGGCTTCAATAGCTACTATGCGTTCCAAGCCCGCTACGCGAACATCCAACAGCGGACCATGGGACATCGAAGCTTCCAGCACATTACCGGCTACCGTCGTTTGGACGAACTTTCTGAAAAGTTAGATCGCTTCAGTAACCGGGTACTAAAAGTAGACTGCTTAGACCTGCCTCCCAAGGTGTATATTCGGCGAGACGTGGAGCTGACTCCAGAGCAGGAAAAGTTATACCGGCAGATGAAAAAGCTGGCGTTGGCAAAGTTGGACAGCGGTGAGCTGGCAACCACCACCAGTGTGCTGACACAAATCATGCGCCTTCAGCAGATATGCTGCGGGCACTTAATGCCCGACGACGGGGAGATACAGCTCGTCAAAAACAACCGTTTGAAAGAGCTGCTGGACGTGGCAGAAGAATTACAGGGGAAAGCCATCATTTGGGCGACGTACACACACGACATTCAACAGATAGCGGAAACCCTGCGCGACCGTTTCGGGCCCGATTCGGTCGCAACCTATTACGGCGCTACCCCTCAAGACGAGAGGCAGGAGATTGTTAACGATTTCCAAGACCCCGCCCACCCGTTAAGGTTTTTTGTGGGCCAACCTAAAACAGGCGGATACGGTATAACATTGACGGCAGCCACCACGGTCATTTACTACAGCAACAGCTACGACTTGGAGATACGACTACAGTCGGAGGATCGAGCGCACCGCATTGGTCAGACCAACAAGGTAACCTACATCGATTTAGTCTCGCCGGGGACCATTGACGAAAAAATACTGCGAGCTCTACGCGATAAGGTAGATATTGCGGGACAGGTGTTGAACGAAGACACTAGGGGTTGGTTGCGTTAGCACTTCCACCTTTTTCTTGCTTGTCGTAGCCTAGAGTTGGGGTCTTTTGCGGCCTTGGGAAATTTCTTCATTTGACCTGCACTTCTAGCACAATAAGACTTTCGTCTTTTGGCGGCGGCACTGCCTTTTTTAACCTTACCCGTCACCGCTGTTTTTAGTTTAGAACCGGGGTTGGCCCTACGGTGAGCAGCTACGCCTTTTTTGGTCATCCCTGCGCCTGCTTTGGTCTTTCGGTAGTTGCCGCCTTTACCTGTAGTACGTCTTATGGGTTTGTCTCTTTTGGCCATTACTTTTTCTTTTTAGGAAACCCAGCTTTCATGTTGCTGTAGGCTTTGGGAGAGATAGTCGACTTTTTTTTAGCTCGACTAGTCCCTTTCTTCTTACGCGCGTTTATATTCGCATACAGTCCTTTCGCTTTTGGCATGTTAGTTCTCGTATAAATTGTTAAACGGTATTGATGGATGTTGCCCTCATTTTTTCTTTTTTACTCCAGTGTATTTCTTTTGATCTTTTTTTATTTTCTCTAATTTTTTAGCTTGAGCAGCGTGTAACTTGCTTGCTTTTTTTAGGCCCTTAATAATTTCGTTTAAATCTTTTGTATAGTGCATATCAGTCTTCGTATAAATTGTTAAATGTTATTGATGGATCAAGATAACTTTCATGACTTTCTGCTGAATGTTTCCATTGAGAGGGTTTAAAGTCAGGAGCCCCCTCACCAGTAACCCAAAGAGCAGGACTCGTAGCTCTAACTCTGTTATTAGGTAAAGCTACAAAATTACCTTTCCACTTGCAATCTTCAGTTATGTATAACACATGAGATTGTTTATGTTGCGCGGGACAATCAGCAATTTCGTTATTTGTATAGTCTACAGTAAACATGTAATTACCATTATAAAACTTTCCATCGATTTTGCAAAGCCACGGGGAAGAAGAAACTCTATCCATAACTATAACTGAGTGGTCTCTTGCTTCACAATCCCAAGGCTGAACTAAATGATCTTCCATAGGTTCTGGAAAATCTTCACTGGGTATGTCTGCGACTAATGCTTGTATAGGCATTCTTGCCCACATAGCACCACCGTGTATATTTCCTTCATCGTTATCTTCACAATCAGACTCACATCCTGTAAAAACAACTTGAAAGCTTAAAGACCTGTCTGGTATCGTATTAACGGCTATGGCTAAAGCATGTATATATTCACCATGATATTCTTCATGGTTTTTTGTAAATTCTCTTCTAACCCAGCATTTAAAATGAGGTATGTTGCTGATTAAGTAAGACATTATTTATCTTTTTTTGCTTTTTTTTCTTACAGCCCCGCCTTTAGACATTTTCCTAATGCTTCCGCCTTTAGACATTTTCCTAATGCTTCCGCCTTTAGACATTTTCCTTACAGCTTTACCTTTTGCTTTTTTTCTCATGATTTTTCTCCCTTAATTAAAACTCTATCTCATAGCCTGAAACAGGCTACCGATTCCTTGTGTGTCGTTTACCACTCCACCGCCCGCTAAACGCCTTATGGCTTGCACCATTCCGCCATTCGCATAGTTTGATAAGCCCGCGAGTCCCGCTGTCCCGCCACTGGTCTGGCCTGAAAAACCCGACAAACTAAGATTAGGGCTGGTGCTTTGGGTCCCGAAGCTTGCATAAGACGTTGGGATTGCTTGAGAAGCCGCGGCTTCTCCCATCTGTCGGCTTCTTGCTTTTGAATTTATGCCCGCAAAGAACTTCTCCGCTGAGTCTTTGGCCGGACCGTAGTAGTACCTTTCGGGATTACGGAACATAGCCATTTCATCTTCGGTGTAATAGCTTTTTCGCCCGCCGTAGCTATCTAAAGCAGGCACTAGGCACTTCCTTCCATCAAACTGCCTATACCCATGAGTTCACGGTCTTCCGGGAAGAGAGCTGCAAACCTAGTCCGGTCCACGGGCCCTGAAGGGGGTGTCGAGGCCAGCGGCCTTGTGGGATTCGTGAGGGTATTAGGATCAACTCTAGGGGTAACCGGACTAACATTAGGTGCTACGTTAGGTGCTACGTTAGGTGTTACGTTAGGTGGGCCGCCAACGGGTGGAATTACCGTAGCCCCGCTGTCGTTAAAGATTTCGTCGGTTGTAATCTGCATACCTTCACCGAAAGCCCTACGAGTGGGTGATATTACATAGTTGGTTATAAGCATTTGCTCTAACTGGGCAACTAGCGCATTTTTCTCACGTGCAGTTCGCCCTGTTTTAAGGACCTGTTGAAGCAGTTCGGGGTTTTGCAGGATAATACCTATACGATCTGCTTGCAGGGACTGAGGAAGCTCTGCCGCGTATTTGTTGGCTAAACGGTTTCCCAGACTCGCACCACGGCTCGCCACCAGAAGTGAAAGCCCCGGACCCGTCATACCCGCAGCCTCGCGCGTAGAAGTACCTGCAATAGCGCCACCCATAGCCGAAAGTAGTTTAATTCCTTCACCCATGTCCGCGTAAAACGCGTCTGTATCGGCCGGTGTGGCTCTCTTCCTAAAGACTTCGATTTGAGCCATTTTGCGTAAGAAAGTTTGAATATCTTCTAGCTGGTCTACGCTCACAAGGTCGTTGGACCTCATCCATTCTGCAAGGGAAATGTCTGCATTTGGGTGGTTTACAAACAGTCGGTTAAAAGCCGCGGCAGGGCTAAAGGATTTTCCATCCGCCCCGGCTTTTAACACCGTGTCGTATATAGCGGTTCGCATCCCGTCCATTAGGTCTTGCTGAGACCACTTCAGGCCTGCGTTTGGGCTGCTTGGCGAGGCTACAATAAATCCGTCTTCGCCCACCTCTGTAATCAACCGCATGAGCCTGTTCATGTCTGGAAAAGGCTTGGGGTTATTAGGGGAAATAGCTAAAGCAATAGCCGTAGCCGCATTTGTGGTTTTGTTGGGTAGAAGTTCGTACAAACCCACTGCCTGCCTTTCAGCTAATTCCGCTGCTGCGTTATCTACTTTTGTTTGAGTCAGTAAACTAGCGGCTTTATCTACATTGTCCAAGTCTGCTTTAAGGGATGGGAATAAATCCAACAATCTTTCATTGTTGGCGTTATTTCTCCAATTTGAAAGTGCGCCAACGTTCAACGTTCCATCCGGATTTAACGCATTGGCCCGAATTGTACGCAAAAGAGTTTCTTCCGCACTTCGCAATTGAACCGAACCATTCATTGCGGAAGCTATGCGCGTGTTCAAACCCGGTATTGATTTTATTACCTCTGCGTTTCTACCGTACCATGCCCGCATCAAATCCATGTCCAAAACCCCGGATTGAGGGTCCACATTTTTTTCAAAATCGTTTAACAGCGTTGCCCCTATCTTTTCTAGTCCGGGGAGGTCAGGGTTATCGGCCCGTAGCAGATTAGTTAAAGATTGAGTAACTTGGAATTGGGCTATACCGTCTAGCTGCGCGGTCCGCATAAAGGCCGCGTCGCCGCTCATCATCCTACTAGCCATTGTCTCAATCGGTATTTTAGGCGCGCCATTTTTCTTTGTACCCAGAATGTCGCCCGCATAAGTGCGGGAATACACGTTATTAAACGCGCGTGAAAAACTTCGAGCGGTGTTGTAGAACGGACTTACGTTAATATCCATGCTGTTTAAATCAGCCAGTAGGGCGTCTGCCATTTCATTAGCAATCCGCGCTTCTTCGTTGAAACCTCCTGCGGATAATCGTCTGGCTGCGGCCAAAGCGCGGCCACGGGTTCTGACTAACTCTTGGGCATTTACCCCCGCAGTTTCGGTTTGTTTCGCCGCAGCTTCAGCAAACTCCAGTGCTTGCCTTTCCTGCGAAACCAGCAAGTTGGCTTGTGCGTTAAGTGCACGCGCAAGCTCTTTGTCTGGAGCCTCATCCGCTTGGCTGCGAAGCCCCTTTACAATATCGTCTAGTGGAGTGCCTAAAAGCTGCTGCGATTCCACAAAATTCTGAGGCACTTGGGCATTGGGTGTACCTGCGATCTGATCCAGTGCTGCGATTAAACGTCTTTGCTCGGGCACTTGAGGAAATTGGCTTCTAACGTCCCCCAGCCCTAATTCTTCTGTTTTCCGAGCTACAAACTTTGCTAATAGCTTCAGGTCTTCGTTTTTAAGTATTGCTTCCCGTATTTCAGGCGTCTCGTCGCCTAGAAGTGCTTCCCACTTTGAGATAAAGTTGGGCACTTCTTGTGTTACACCGTCTTCGTTAACAAACGAGGTTACTTCTATATCCTGTGGGATTAGCTTCCAAAGTAACGCTTCTTCTCGTCGATCAGCAGTGTATTGTCTGTCCAAAAACGTGAAGATATTATCCGCCGCCTCAAGGTCAACATTGTCACCTTCTGGTCTAACTCGGCGCATAGCTTCTTGAGCCTCCATGAACGCCTTAGCCAGTTTGGAATCTAATACTTCTGAAAACAAGCTTGTCTGAAGTAACGCTGCGTCGCTAAGAGCTTCTTTAGAGCCGTCAGCGTACATTGCAAGTAATGCACGGCGTAAAGCTTCTACAGCCGCCTGCGTATTGTCCACCGCACCGTCACCGAAAGCTTGGGGTGCCGCGTCCATAAATTGGTTCTGTAAAGACAGCAAAGTAAGGCTTGCCGTTTGTGTAGCAGCGTCTAGGGTTATTGGTTGGCCCTCTGGGTCAACAAGCCACTTATCAAAAGACGAGTCGTTTAGTAGTCTTAATATTTCGGCGGGATCTTCCGCGTTTTTTTCAAGCTGCTCTATAATAAAGGCCCCACCAGCTTTTATCTGTTCTTTTGAGAGGCCATATCGTGCCTGCATTTCGTCTATGGGTGCTCTGCCGGTCATACGTTTAAAGAGGTTGTAAACGCCGCTTCCAGCCCAGTTTACAGCTTTTGGAACCCGGTTTACCGCAAGGTCCGTGGACATCGCGCCGGTTATACCGCCTACTGTCTCAAAACCAAACCTTATCCACGGGTTGCCCGGAGCAACGGTCTCCGCTGTTTGAACGCCAAAGCCACCAAGCGCTGTCGCGCCGACTTCCATCGCGCCCGTTCTAAAGGGGTTTGTTCGCGCTACCGTCCCCATTGTAGCGGTTAGGTTTTCTACCCCAGCCACGATTCTTGTAGGCAAAGGGGTGCGAGAGCCTACTATAGGGCCAATAAAGTTTTTTGTATTATTCAGGAGAATGTTGGCCCCCAAATTAGCGCCTTTGGCAGGGGCCGTCCACGGGGTAATTATAAAAGCTGCTGCGTCGGCAGTCGCTTTACCTGCTTCGTAGTCAGCAGACCCTCTGCCCGGAATCATAATGGGCTCGCGGCCCATGAACTCTTCGGTAAGCTTGTCTCCAGCAAAGCTGCCGAATGCATATCCGGCTATCCCTGTAAGGACTGGGACACCCAACCTAACGGCAGCAGTCCACGGGGTAATGGGCGGAATTCCTGCAACCATAAGGTTACCGGCAGCCATCCCGGCGAAGAAACCTCCACCGCCGCCAGCACCGCCTGCTGCTCGTCTTTTTAGCCCCTCAAAAAACGTAGGATCAGCAATAATATCGTTTCCTTCCTCGTCTTCTGAGAAAAGTTCAATAATTTGTACGTCAGACAACCCGCCCTCAATGTTTAATTCTGCCAGAATAGGAGCGGTTCCCATACGAAGAGAGTTATAGTCCATTTTACCTTTGTAAAAAGGATCGAATACCAACGTATCTACCAAGCTTGAGGCAAATCCTTGTGCGGCATTATCAAACAAAGGTTTAGGAGCATCAGCAGCGACCGTATAAGTTTCCCAAAGGTCCGAAAACTGTTGTGGCGAAAAACTCAGGCGAAAAGGACCCGCGTCTGGCGCAACTGAAGGAAACTGCCCCGCGTCTGGCGCAACTGAAGGAAACTGCCCCGCGTCTGGCGCGACTACTGGCGCAACTGAAGGCGCGACTACTGTATCTTCAGGGACATCCGGTGTAAGTATTTCTTCAACGGCCATACTAAATTTTTCCTTACGGGTTTGGTAGGTTGGTAAACCTTCCCTGATCTGGAAGTTTCTTGCGCATTAAGTT
>Ga0209815_1002787_pt1 | contig 10361 bp, 10 predicted proteins | sample CoawatmetaG00DNA_FD_187507 | JGI IMG/M metagenome (GOLD analysis project Ga0209815, IMG submission 187507) | Marine microbial communities from the West Antarctic Peninsula - Coastal water metaG002-DNA (SPAdes) (version 2) | ecosystem: Environmental > Aquatic > Marine > Coastal ...
CCACTGAGATTCACCGCCAGGCCGGCGATGCTGGCGAATACGATGGGCAACCGTAGCCGGCGGATAATGGAGGTGTGGGGGTCCAGCATGTACAGGCCTACCGAGAAGTGCAGCAGCATTTCCACGATGAACAGCACAATGGCCGCAGGCAGCGCCGCATCCCCGAATGCCAGCACCAGAATCGGAATCCCCATGTTGCCGGAGTTGTTGAACATCATCGGTGGCAGGAAGGTTTTCAGGTTCAGCTTCAGCAGCCTGGCCACCGGATACAGAATCACACCGGACCCCAGAACCACCACCGTGGCGGCCAGCGCCAGCCAACCGTATTCCTGCAAGGGCGCCTGCTGGTCTGCCAGTACCGCAAACACCAGCATGGGCACGAACAGTTCCATGTTGAGCACATTCAGGCCCTGAATATCCGGTGTCCGGTAACGCCCGTACAAGGCGCCGCAGCCGGCAATCAGGAATACCGGCAGCATGGTGGAAAGAATCTGGCCAATCATGGAAGGGCTCCGATTATTGTTTTTGGTCAACGCAGGTGACTAATCCGTTAGGTTCGCAAGCATCGGGTGGATTGGGCAAGCGAAATTCATGGCTCTTCGACCAAAGCCGGAGCCAAAGCGTCGGTTGCGACGGCGGCACCGGGCCACCACAATAGCGTTTTCACGGAGACAGCAAGCGGAGCCCCCATGAATGGCAGCGTTTTCGATCAGCCCATCGCCAGAGAGCACACCTGTTCGGTAAAGTTTGATGCCCGCAAGGCGGTATTCGGCCGTGACGATGTGATACCGGCGTGGGTCGCCGATATGGACTTCCCGGCCCCGGAAGCGGTCACCCGTGCTCTGACCGAGCGGGCGCAGCATCCGGTATATGGCTATACCCTTTTCCCGGACAGCCTTTATGAGGCCATGATCCAGTGGTTTGAAAGCCGTCATGGCTGGGGCATCCAGCGAGACTGGATTGTCATGGCACCCGGGGTGGTGCCGTCCCTCAACGCTGCCTGCCTGGCCTTTGCCCAACCCGGAGAGGGCGTGATTATACAGCCGCCGGTGTACCCGCCGTTTTTCAGCTCGGTCAGGGATACCGGCCGGACCGTGATTGAAAATCCGTTGATGGCAGACGAAACCGGTGACTACCGCATGGATCTGGAGCATTTGGAGCAATGCGCCGCCCGGCCGGAGGCCAAGGTATTGCTGCTGTGTTCGCCCCATAATCCGGTGGGACGGGTCTGGCGCGAGGCGGAATTGGTTCAGGTGCTGGACATCGCGCGCCGTCATGGCCTGGTGGTGCTGTCGGACGAGATTCACTGCGATCTTACCTATCCAGACAAGCCTGCTCATCGGGTGTTGGCGACCCTGGCCGAAGGGGATGATGCGCTGATAACGGCGGTTGCGCCGAGCAAGACCTTCAATATGCCGGGGCTGGGCCTGTCGGCCCTGGTGATTCCGGATCCGGAGCGCCGCAAGGCCATGAAAACGGTGTTCGAACGGCTGCACCTGCCGCAGTGTAACCCGTTCAGCATCGCCGGGTTCGAGGCAGGCTATCGCCATGGTGGTCCCTGGCGGGATGATCTGATGGCCTATCTGAAGGGCAATCGCGATTTCGTGGTGCAGGAGGTTGACCGCCGACTCACGGGCATCCGAACCGCGGCGCCGGAAGGCACCTACCTGATCTGGCTCGATTGCCGGGGCCTGCAGCTGGACGACACCGCCCTGAAACGCTTCTTCGTGCAACGGGCGGGGGTTGGCCTCATTCCGGGGCTAAGTTTCGGCAGCCAGGGCAGCGGTTTCATGCGGCTGAACATCGGCTGCCCGAGAGCGGTACTGGCGCAGATTCTCGACCGTATTGAGGCGGCCCTTCAGGGCAGCTGATTTTCCAGGGAGCAGTGATCTTCAACCAGCTGCCAGTGCGGCGGCGTATTCATCCCGGGCATATCGCCGCTGGTCGGGCGGATCGCCTTCCAGATCTTGCCGCCATGGCTGGCTTCGCTGCCCACGGTGTAGCTCTCCGAGAACAGCCACTGGTCGGGCTGCTCGCACAGTTCGTTGTCACTGGACGATTCCGAGGCTGGTGAATCCGGGCTTCCGGTGACCGTGCCTGTCTGCGCAGTTCGCCCGGTTTCTACATCGGACTTGTCGATCGGGGCCGGGGGCGCTGCCTCGCCGGAGCATTCGGGTGCAGAATCGAGCTGTTTCCAGTCGAAGGTAATACCCGGCTCCAGGCCCTGGTGTAGCTCCCGGGACTGGTACCACTCGCCGTCATGGTGCACTACCGCTCCGGCCGGGTAGTAGCGGGATGGCGCCCATTTGGACTCATCCGGGTCGCAGGGGGCTGCCGCGACGTTCAGGGAAAGAGCGGCCAGCATCAGGGTAATGATGGCCGGCCAGGAATATGCAGCGGCGGTTTGCCTAGTCATTCAGCTCTCCTTTATCCAGTGCAGTGACAGGCGGGCGGGACAGACGCCGGCCGGTTCGGGTCGCCAGTATCAGGCCTCCGAGTATCAGCAGTCCACCCGCCAGATGAAACAGGCTGAGGCTTTCCCCGAGGAAAACCACCGCAAGCACAGAGGCATAAACCGGCGTAAGGTACATGAAAATGGCAGCCCGGGCAGGGCCAATACTGTGTACGCCATGATTCCAGAAGGCGTAGGCGAGAATGCCCGGAAAAATCGCAAAATAGATCAGAGGAAGGGCGGTACTTTGTGACAGGGCAAAGCCGCCGCTGAAAAACAGAAAGTCCAGCAGGTAAACCGGCGCGAGAATCAGGGTGCCCAGCAGGATCTGCGTGGTGAGGAAGGTCAGTGCCGGCAGTGGCACCGCCTGCCGGCGCAGCAGTACCGAGAACAGGCCCCAGCTGAACACCGCCGCCACCATTACCAGGTCTCCGGGCTGGGCCTGCAGACCAGTCAGCACCGACACATCTCCCCGGGCAATCACGCACAGAATGCCGGCCAGGGCCATGGCAATGCCCAGTATTTGAATCAGGCGGGTCCGGTCACCCAACAACAGCCAGGCCAGCAGCGCGACAAAAATCGGGATAGTGGCGTTGATCAGCGCGATGTTGGTGGCTGTCGTGGTCATGGCCGCGACGTAGAGCAGGGAATTGAAAGCGGCAACGCTGAAGGTGGCCAGTGCAATCATGGACCCGAGGCGCTGACGAATCACCTGCCGGTGGCGCCAGATACCGGGTAAGCCGAACGGCAGGATAATGGCCAGGGCCAGTACCCAGCGCCAGAACGACATGGACAATGGCGGAATATGCTCGACCGTGCCGCGGGCCACCACGGCGTTGCCGGCCCAGAACAGCGGTGTCAGCACCAGACCGATGTAGGCCAGGGTTTGCCCGGAGTTTTGCGTTGTGGCGTTCAGGTCAGACACTCCGTCTCCTGCTGGTTCCGTGCCCATGGAAAACGCCTAGCATACTATTCTCCGGGTACTTGTGCCTCCGTACCTATGTGGTAGGCGGCAAACCCTGCCATCACCACCTGATCCACCGCCATGCCGATGACCCGGCCGTCCGAGGAGGCGCGAATCGGATGCTGTTCGTTGGTGATTGGATCGGCGACATAACCCAGTACCTCGCCCTCGGATACCGTCGCTCCAAGCTTGATTTCGCTGAACAGGATGCCGCCATGCTGGGCCCGGATCCAGGTAGAGTCGTAATACACCGGCTCCGGATCGCCCCAGACAAACATGCGGGAAATCATGCCGTGCTTTTCCATCAGACTATTGAGGCTGTTTACGCCCGCTTCGATCTGGTGTTCCTGGATGCGCAGGGATTCCCCGGCCTCCAGTGTCACGGTGCGGATTCCTGCTTCGGTAGCCGCGGTACGCAACATGCCGGGTGAACCGGAACTGTGAACCACGGCCATCCGGTCAAAGCCCCGGGTGAATTCGGCGACATCCGGATTGTTCATGTCGGCCCGCAGTTGCGGCAGGTTGGTGCGCTTGAGTGACCCGGTGTGAATATCCACCAGCATGTCGCAGTGCCGGATAACGTTGTTAAACAGGGAATGGGCAACGCGGTCGGCCAGTGTGCCGTCCGGGGTGCCGGGGAAATGCCGGTTCAGGTCGCGACGATCCGGCAGATAGCGGCTGCCCTGCTGAAAGCCGGTGAGGTTCACGATGGGCACGCCGATAACCCTGCCACTGAGTTTTTCCGGGTTCAGGTCGTACATGCTGCGACGGACAATCTCGATGCCGTTGAGCTCGTCACCATGAACCGCGCCGGTCAGGCACAGGGTCGGGCCCTGGTTAACGCCATTGACCACCAGTACCGGGGTAATCTGGGACAACCCGGCAATCTGAATGCCTGGCGACCAGGCCAGTCGTGTCGCAGTGCCGGGTAGAATTTCCTTGCCCAGCAGTGTGAAACTCTCTGCGGGCACGGGTGCTGCAGGCTCCGGTTCCTTCTCGGCAACATCGTCCGGGGACGCCGGGGTGTTGCTCCCGGCCGCGTCGGTTGTCCCGGATTGTATTTCGGCCTGAGGTTCCGGCTGCACGGCAGAATCCCCGGAATCGCTTGCCTCAGGCTCCGGCTCCGGCAGCGGGGCCACTTCTTTCAGGTCGATATTGGGTGCGATTTCACGGGGCTTGTTGGCTCCCTCCGGTGCCTCTACCGGGGGTTCCTGCGGGCTGCTCTGTTCGCTGGTTGTCTCAGCCTGGGCGCGTGCCTGCGCAGAGCCCCGGCGGGGTTCCGAGTGCTCAACATCCTCAACGTTTTCATCTTCCGCCAGATCGGCCACCAACAGGGCGGTGGCGTCTGCCTTGGAACTGACTGCCTCGGCCAGCACGGCGGGCGTCGCCAAAACCAGGAGTGATGATGTGAGTGCGCTAGTGATTGAATATCTGAGCCTTGCTCGCAGCATAAGTCCTCAACTACCTGACGATGTGGCCCCAAGGATAGGGACGAGTCTCGATCATGAATACGGCTGTGACAGAGGTTTAATGCCACTTTCATGAAACCGGGCCGAATTTACCCGGTTCGATATGGTGAAATGTCATACCACTGCTATCTTGCAGTGATATGACTGTTTTACGCCCGTCAAGGAGAGAACTGAATGGATCTTTTGCGAATTCTGGTAGCAATTCTGTTACCGCCGTTAGGCGTCTTTTTACAGGTTGGTATCGGCAAGCATTTCTGGATCAACATCCTGCTGACCATCCTGGGTTACATTCCGGGCATCGTGCACGCGGTATGGGTGATCGCCAAGAAGTAGGCTCAGTCTGGCGCGACCACGTGCCAGAGCCCGTCGTCGGCGAACGCCCTGTGTTCGGCTTCCAGCTTCAGCAGGTGCGCCAGCGCTGAGCGGGCGGCCAGGCCGTGAATGGCGGCCGGGACATCGTCATAGGCCCTGGCGGTCAGGTCTTTCAGACTGACCGGTGCCAGCGCCTCCAGCGCCCGCCACACTTTGTGTTCCCGGGACAGCCGGTGGGTGATCAGGTAATCCATCACCGCCGCAGGCTGGCCCATCAGAAAACCATGGGCCGGTGCAATGAAGCGCACAGGCTCGGCCAGCAGATCGTACATGGAATCAATGTAGGCCTTCATATCGCCGTCCGGCGGGTTAATCACCACCGTTGATCCCTGCATGATGTGATCCCCGGAAAACAGTAATTCCTGATCCAGCAACAGATAACACAGGTGGTTCGAAGCGTGGCCCGGGGTATGCAAAACCTTCAGGATGCCCGCTTCGGTCACAATCAGATCGCCGTGCCCGGGTTGATCATCCGGTGTGAAGCTCGAATCCTGCCCCGCGCCCTCCGGCGCTGGCCAGCCAAATACCCGGCAACCGGTGCGGGCCTTGAGTTGGACCACGGCCGGGGAGTGGTCCATGTGGGTGTGGGTAACCACCACCTGATCCACCACACCACCGGTAAGCTCCAGAATCCGCTCGATATGCGCCTCGTTCGCCGGGCCCGGATCCAGCACCGTAAAGCGCTCATGGCCGAGAATATAGGTGTTGGTGCCCGGGCCGGTCATCATCCCGGGGTTCGGCGCGGTCAGCCGCACCACTCCCGCGGCCACCTCCACCGGCTCCCCGGGAACAATCTCCGCACGGGTTGACCCTTCACCTTCCGGGTCCAGCTTGACTGCCTCGTCATAGGCCGGAGCGTTGGGTTCCAGCATCACCGGCTTGCCCTTGCGCACTGCCGGCCAGGGCTGATCCGGAAACGCCTCCGGGGGATTGGCGTGGGCATAACGCATCAGCTCGCCGGTCGTGCCAAACTCACTCAGTACCCGCAAGGTCCGGATCGTCGGTAACCCCAGCAACCGGGCACCGGCCCGATGTTCCTCAAGCGCCTGAGCCGGCGCAATCCAGACGTGATCAATGGTTTCGGTACCATCATGGCTCGCCACCTGGCCCTCCGGCGCCACCGCTACAAAAAACCGGGTATCAAAACGGCGCGGCGGCCCCGGTGGCGTCACCCAGTGGCTCAGATATGCCAACCGGTCCAGCGGCACCGTCAAACCATGCTTCGCACACAACTGCGCCAGCGAAATCTCCTCCTGAAACAACGCCCTTCGCTCACTGTGAACCCCGTGATCGGCGCCAATCAATTGACCGGACGCATCCTGAGCCAGCAGGATCCCCGCCTCTTCAAAACACTCCCGAACCGCCGCCAGCATGTAATCCGCCCCGCCTTCATCCAGACTCATGGTCTGACTGATGTCGGCATCCTCCACACCCACCACATGAGCCCGCCCCTCCGGCTCCTGCGCATTCACCGCACCCCCCGGGAACACGTAATAACCCGGCAGAAACACCGCCTCCCAGGTGCGTTGCAGAAGCAGGACTTCAATGCCGTTATCGGTATCACGGGTCAGAACCAGGGTGGCGGCGGGGCGGATGTTCATAAGGCTCTCTGTCTTTTTGCTGTTTTTATGGTGCGCGTACAAGGCCAGGATGAGGGCGTAGGGATAAGCTTTCCAAAACCTTGCGGAGCCATGGATGGCGGAGCAGAGCGTACAGGGATGTATACACAGCGTGTTTTGGAAAGCTTATCCCTACGGCCGACCGAACCAGCATTCGCGGCGCTACGACGTTTACAGCAAGATACCCGAACAACCCACAGGATGAGAAGCGACAAAGGTCGGAGTATGATGCACCCCCATTACTCAATCGCACCAAGCGCACCCCAGGGGACCCCCAAGTGGCCAGAATCAAACTCGACTTTCCCGATACCGCCTTCACCTTCGAAACCCGCCTGCCGGTGCGCATCACCGACATCAACGGCGCCAACCACCTGGGCAACGACGCGCTTATCTCCATGCTGTCTGAAGCGCGCGCCCAATTCCTGGTGGAGCACGGCATTGAAGAGGCGGGCCACGATGGTGTGGGCATCATCGTCACGGATCTCGCTACCATGTACCAAGGAGAGTCCTTCTACCCGGACCTGCTGCGCTTTGAAGTGGGGCTGATGGATTTCAACAAATACGGCGGTGATTTCGTGTTCCGGGTGACCAAGGCCGACAGCGGGCAACCAGTGGCGCTGGCCAAGTACGGTTTCGTGTTCTTTAACTACCAGAGCCGGGAAGTAACCCCCATGCCCGAGAGCTTCCGCGCCCGGTTTGCCTGAGTATTACCCCTGCTGGCGCAACCGGCTCATACCCTGGCGATACAGGCTATAGGCCATGGTGCCGGCCAGCAGGTTGCCCACCAGAGCGCCGGACATCAGCCCGGTCAGCCCGGCCAGTTGCCCGCCAATCCAGAGCAGGGGCAGATAGCAGGCGAATAGCCGCAGGGTGGAAATCAACAGTGCGCGCATGGGCATGCCCAGCGCGTTGTTGACTGACACCATCAGAATACACACGCCAAGCCCGCTGTAGCTCAGTGGCACTCGCAGCAGATAGCTCACCAGAATGTCCTGTACCCCGGCATCGCGGCTGAACAGGCCAGAGACGAAGCCGGAGGCGGCCAGCCAGATCAGCCCGATGGCCAGCTGCCAGATCACGATAAAGCGCACCGCAATGCGAACCAGCTTGCGGATCTTCTCGACTTCTCCTGCCCCCAGCATGCGGCCGATCATCGGCGGCATGGACATGGTCAGGGCCAGCACTACCACAATGGAGAAGAACTCCAGGCGGGTGCCCAGGCCCCAGGCGGCCACCGCGGCAGAGCCGAACCCTGCCACCAGTGCCGTGGCCAGCATAGCTGAGATAGGTGGCATCAGCTGGCTGACCATGGCCGGCGCCATGATGCCGCCAAGCTGGCGTACAGCCTGAGCCAGTTGCAGTTGGAGCAGGTCGAATCTTAGCCACTGGCGTTTGAGCAGGGTCGGGTAGACAATCAGCGCGCCAATGCCGAAGGCGGTGATGGTGGCCCAGGCGGCGCCGGGCAGACCCCAGCCGAACACGAAGATGTACAGCGGGTCCAGGGCGATGTTGAGCAGGCTGGTGATGATCATCATGTAGCCCGGCAGGCGGGTGTCGCCATTGGCGCGGCACACAGCGTAGCTGAAGTAGACCATGGCGCCGGTCCAGGCGGAGAGTAGCCAGGGTGCCCAGTATTCCCTGATGACTGGCCGCAGGGCCTGTTCGGCGCCGAGCAGGTCCAGGATCAGGTTTTGCAGGAGCCAGACCGACAGGCATAGAAGGAAAGCCAGGCCGGCCCCAATGGCGACCACCAGGCCGCCCAGGCGTTGGGCGCGCATGTCGTCGCCCTGGCCCAGTGTGCGGGAGATGATGGCGGTGGTGGCGATGCCCAGCCCTACGTACATGCCGCTGACCAGTTGTTGCATGGGCACGGTAAAGCCCAGCGCTGCCAGCGGGTCGCGGCCGAGTTGGCCGACGAAGGCGCTGTCGGTGAGCTGGAAGGTCATCAGCGAGAGCACGCCGAAGAGCATGGGCCAGGTCATGTGGTAGAGCTGGCGGCCCAGGGAGGCGTTTTGCAGGTGGTTTTGCACGTTAGCTTGAGGGCCTTGGTATTGAGTGTGGCGGGAATTCTAGCAGTTCTTGTGTCGGGTGCATGCACTCGGCTCAGATGCAAGCGACCGAGCGGGGTGGGCTTTCCAAAAAACGCTCCTTCGGCACATCCATGTGGCGCTTCTGCTCCGCCATCCCTGGCTCCGCAAATTTTTGGAAAGCCCACCCCACCCGGTCACCCGGACGGCGGTGCAATACCCTGTACTCTATCGATCAACAGGGGTTTGGAGGTTCAATGAATATCAGAGCACACTCAAAGCCGCATCGTAATCCGGCTCGTTCTTGATCTCGTTGACCAGTTCGCTGTGGATTACCTTGTTGTTCTCGTCCAGCACCACCACCGCGCGGGCGCAGAGGCCGGCGAGGGGGCCGTTCTGGATGGCCACGCCGTAGTCCTGCTGGAAGCTGTAGTTACGGAAGGTGGAAAGGGTTTCCACGTTTTTCAGGCCTTCGGCGCCACAGAAACGGGAAGCGGCGAAGGGCAGGTCCGCGGAGATAACGAGTACTACGGTGTTGTCGAGGCTGCCGGCCTTTTCGTTGAACTTGCGGGTGCTGGCGGCGCATACACCGGTGTCGATGCTGGGGATGATGTTGAGGATTTTGCGTTTGCCAGCCCAGTTGTCGAGTTTGACTTCTTCCAGTCCGCTGCTGGTCAGGGTGAAGGGCGGTACGTTGTCGCCCGGCTGGGGGAATTTTCCGCTCAGTTCAATGGGGTTGCCGTCGAGGGTGACGTTACTCATATGCTGCTCCTGAGTTTGTTGAGAGTTCCTTGGTTTTACGTTCTGCAACTTACTCTGTGTAGCTTACTTTGGATGACTTTTCATCCCCGACTTTAGCTGGATCATGCTCGTGCGAGCCTTTCAGGCGCTGGCTTTTCCGGTTTCAAAGGCTTTCGCCGGGTAGCGTTGTACCAGCAGCAGGTAGCCGATCATGGCCAGGCCGGCGCAGGTGGCGATGACGGTGGCCATCACCAGAGGGGTGCCATTGTGCAGGGCTCCGACGATGGCGCCGGCGATGGCGGCGGCGCTCATCTGGATAAAGCCAAAAAGCGCGGAGGCGGAGCCGGCCATGGTGGGGAAGTTGGCCAGGGCGCCGGCCATGCACTGGGGCAGTACCAGGCCGGTACCGGCCATGAAGATGGCCTGGGGAATCATCACCGCCCACGGGCTGTAAACCTGTTGGTAGGCCAGGAGCGCCATGACGGCGCCGCCGGCCAGAGCGGTGATCAGACCGTAGAACAGGATCTGATCCGGCCCCAGGTAACGCGCCAGTCGGATGGAGCCCAGATTACCAGCGATGTAGCCCACGACGATGGCGGCGAAGTAGAAGCCGAAGTGCTCCGGCTGAACCCCCAGTACGTCAATCAGCACGAAGGAGGCGCCAGACAGGAAGGCAAACAGCCCGCCGTAGATGGCGGCGTTGGTCAGGGTGTAGCC
>Ga0209815_1002793_pt1 | contig 10349 bp, 10 predicted proteins | sample CoawatmetaG00DNA_FD_187507 | JGI IMG/M metagenome (GOLD analysis project Ga0209815, IMG submission 187507) | Marine microbial communities from the West Antarctic Peninsula - Coastal water metaG002-DNA (SPAdes) (version 2) | ecosystem: Environmental > Aquatic > Marine > Coastal ...
GTTTCTTACAACATCTAAGGCAGCTTGTTTTTGAGCAACAAATAAAACTTTTTTACCTTTCATCATTAATGCAGCGATGATGTTTGTAATAGTTTGTGATTTTCCAGTTCCTGGCGGTCCTTTAATTACAAGATTTTGCCCTTTAATAACGTCGATTACAGCTGAATATTGAGATGCGTCAGCTGGCTCAACCAGGGCTGGAACCTCCCTTACAACATTGTCATCATCAACATCGTAAACTTCAGCTGACGAGCCTTCAGATTTACTTAAGCCTGAAATAATTTTATTAAGTAACTCTGAAGTGTTGTTTTCAAGAAGTTTTTTAATATCTGCATAGATAGGCATGTTTTGAGCTTGATAAATACCAAATGAAGCCCAATTTCTTACCTTCCAACCTTTTGGCTCAGCAATCAACTCTTCAACCAGATCTATATACTTTTCAACATCAAAAACACGGGCTTCCTCATCAAGCTCTGCATCTTCCTCATCTTCAGCATAAATATCTGAGATAGATGGAAGCTCTAGCTTGAAATCTCGTTTTAAACGCTCGCTTAGGGTTTGGTTAATTAAAATTTCATCGCCAGTAGATTTGATATCAAGAGTACTAGATTTTTTTTCATCGTCCATAATTACTGGTAACATCAGTAAAGGTGAATAAAGTGTTTTATCTGAGCTTGATGATTCTTTCCACTCTAAAAATCCAAAACAAACATATAAAGGGTTAACACCTGATTCTCGAATAGATGATTTGTAATTAGTGTAAATACTTTTTATATGTCTTTGTAAATTCTCAGACAGCATCAAAGTTTGAATATTTTTATCCTGATGGTTTGGCTCATCAAGAGTTTCCTGATTTGATCTAGGAAGATCATAGCTTGGGTTCAAACCATGCTGCTCTGCGTGATGGCTAACACTAAATCTATCATCTGATAGCTGAACAAGGCCGAGACTCTCTCTTACCTTATTTTTTAAAACTCTTAGTGCGGCCTCCGCATCTTGATTGATCTCGTCTGATTGACTATCTTCAATCCCATCAATGGTTTGTAAATAATCCTCATCGGATAACATAGCAACTTCCATTGCTGTTTTGAATTGAGTGCTAGATTCATCTAAAGGAATTTCATCTGGCTCAGGAAGCGGCTTAAACTGCATAGATGATGTGGAAAGCTTTTGGTATAGCTGATTTGCAACCTCATCTATAAATCTAAAATGGAGCTTTGTTTTGGCTTGAAAATTAGAATGAATCATTCTATTTCTAGCGGTTAGATCAAGCAGACTATCAGCGAACTTTGTTAATCTTTCTTTAAAAAGAGTTGCGTTTTCAGACATGGTTTGAATTGATAAGGATTTTCATTCTCTTTTATATAAATGTATAAGGATTAACTTAATATATATCAAATCTTTATCAACATCAAATAATAGAATTTTTCCATTACCCCTTAGTAATGCAATTTGAGCATTTATTATGTTATTTTTATTAGGGTAATTACTTGAAATTATTAGATAATCAGATCTTCTACTAATAGTATTCCTAACTTTAGTAAGTATAATTCTTATTTGATTAATTAAACTTTTTTGTACATTTTTATTTTCTGATACTTTCCAAAATTCTTCAAAAGTTGTTTGAAGTGTTGGAGGAATATTTTTAACTCGTTCATTTTTAATTACAACCATATTTTTCGCTTTAACTAAATATTCATATTTTCCATTTTCTAAATAATCTTCATATCCCAATAATTCCTTAATTAAATGTGAAAAAAATTTATTCCATTCCCATAATTCTTGATAAATGACTTTAATAAGTATATGAATTTTTCTGAGCATGATAATAGATATAATGTTCCCAAATTAGAATGAAAATCCTTAGCCTAGTGTATTAGATAATCTTTTTTTCAACTTTAATTTTTTCCTATTCAATATTTTTATATAAAGCTTTCTCAAAATAATTACTACTGAGATTGGAAGAATTATTTTAACTATCTTTACCATTACCTTAATTAACTGAATGAAGATTCTTTTGAATTTGTTAATTTTTTTATCTAAAGTTTTTGCGCTTTTAATAACTTCTTTAGACTCAACTTCATAGTTTTTTTTAATTTTATTTAAATTTGCTAAATACTTCTTAATCAAAAGAATATCTATGTTATCTTTTTTTGAACTTGGCAACTTCTCAAAAATTTTGGCTCTAAATTCCTTAAAGTTCATAACTTCACCAAGAGTTGAAATTTTTATATTTTTATAGATAAAATGAAAGGTGGGATTCTCAATTATCTCTCGAACTGGTTGATTATGCCCTTCATATTGAGAATTATGGCTCTCCATTCTATTATTAACTATTGGTTTTTCACTATTACTTATTGAGATATAGTCTATATCTGATGTATCTCGAATACCATTTAAAGCCAAAACAGCGCCAGTATCAAGACAGAAATTAGACTGATCAGTACGTAACGACATTTCTTGAATGTATTCATTAATTAGAAATGAGAATTTCTCTGGATAAACATCACACGCTCTATTCATCCAATCTTGTGAATTTTGATTAAACGCTGAGTTAGCAATCCATGTAACCTCCTTATGAGTATCAGGAAAGTGGACATGCGGAAAGTATTCTATTTTTTTCTGAGAAGAATTTAGATTTAATAAATCCCTAACTTCTTCCTTAAGATTCCTAATATTGTGAAATTTATTTTTTTTCTTAAAAAATATTATTCCAACGCTAACTCCAGAAATTCTTACACCATTAGCTGGATGGCTCATATACGTTGACATTCTATCCTCATCCCAATGTGATTCATGAGCATATTGCAAACGAACCCATTGTTTTTTGCCAGCCTCTGTAACATTTACAATCCTTTCACAGACTATTTCAGCAAAGCCTCCAAGTGTTGAAGATATTCTTTCCATAATTTCAGCAGATCCATCCCCTGATATAGCCGCATAAATGGAATTATCAAGAAAAATATATTCCCTTATTAATTCATCTATTACTGTTTTACTAACGCCTGAAAGTAATAAGTTAGATTCACCACATTTAACTAAAGAGTCTAGCTCATAATCTTTATTTGCATAATATAAGCCAGAATTTAAATATATATTCTTAGCAATGTCTAACTCAATTGGAGTATCTTTAAATACCAATGAGTCAATAGTAATATAGGCAGCAAACTTTTCTTCAAGACTTACTAAGTCTTGAGAGTCAATATGGTTTTTAATTTCTCGATAAAAGTTAAATTTTTTCTTATCAACTTCTACTAAATTAAAAGAATCTGATAAAAATGCATCCGTAATTTCATTTAATAAGCCCCTAGCCCAATCTGATGGAACAAAGTTATTTTGATCAGTATTTAATAAAAATCCAGAGCGAAAGTACAAAAACCATGCCACTATGTCGAGTTTATTATGAGATAAAATGATTTATTCCTAGTGGTTAATTTTGACTTTCTATTTTACATTGGCAAATAAAAAAAATCTTGCAGTTTTAGATATAAAAGGAAAGAATACCTAAACACCATAGAAATAGTTAATAGTTTTAATAGATTCTTTAATTGAAGTAACTGAAAGCAATGGTAGCTCTTGATCTTCTAAATTTCTCAAAGAGTCACTTTCTCCTATAAAAATTGAAAAGCTTCCCGCATTAAAAGCAGCCATACAATCACGAGAATCGTCACCAATGTATAAAACCTTATCTAATCTAAATAAATAATCTTGACTTGCTTGAAAAAACATCCCAGGATTAGGTTTTCGACAACTACATCTATCATCCCAATGATGAGGACAAACATAAATATCAAGAATTTCTATACCATCGTCGCTTAACTCACTTTTCATATTGTTGTGAATAACTTTCAGCTTTTCAGGATCAATCATTCCTCTAGCTAAACCAGCCTGATTGGTGATTACTATAAATTTAAAACCATTCTTAGCAAGAGCTCGCATGTTAATCCTGGTTTCTTTAATCCACTCAAAATCCTCCCACTTAGAAATATATTGACCTTGAGAAGCTTTTTTATTTATTACCCCATCACGATCTATCAATATAATTTTCTTAAAACTAAGATATTCAGTGGCTCTTTTCCAACGCTCAGGATCAGAGATACTATGGTAGGAGTCTGGTTGAATCCAGGCACTTATTTGATGTTTAGAAGCCATTCTTTGTAAAATCTTAGAAAAACTACAATCTGGATTCTCATAAAAAGACAGGGCTCTATCTTTCTCAATAATCATATAACCAACCTCTACATAATCAAGATCTAAGTCTGATCTTTTATTATCATATATTCGAACTAAACTATTTTTACCCAAAGAAATATTTCCAGATTTTTTTGGTGCCACCATAAGTGTTAATGATGTTTTATTTTCCCTATGAAGTGAAAAAATCTTATCTAAAGGAAATTGAGCAAAGTTATCGGAGTATAAAAGCAAAAAAATATCATCAAGTTTTTTTCTGCCCTCCCATATTCTTTTTCCTGTATCCCATTCTATAGGGCCTATTGAATAACAAACATCCCAACCCCACAGACTTCCATCTCCAAAATACTCCTCTATCTGTTCTGATAAGTAGCCTGTAAGGAGAACAAATCGGCTAACTCCTTGAACAGATAGCTGCTGCATAATATGCCATAGGAAGGGCTTGCCACCACAAAAAATCATTGGTTTTGGCATACTATCGGTATAAGGCTTTAATCTTGTCCCAAGACCTCCGCAAAGAATTGCAGCTTGAGTAGGTTTTGTCAAAGATTTTTTTGAAATTGCCACGTTTTTGATATTCCTTCTTCTAAATCAATAGAAGGACTCCAATTTAAGTGTTTTTTAGACTCACTATAGTTTGCCCAAAAATCACAACCAACTTCTGTATTCATTGATTCTTGTTTAAGTTGTTGACTTAGATTGTCAGTTCCTAGAATTATTTTTTCAGCAACTTTGCATACTTCTAGTATAGGAGAAGAGTAGCCAGAGCCAACGTTATATATTCCTGATGGATAATTCATTAGGATAGAATTTGCAAACGCTTTGACTACATCATCAATATAAACGAAGTCATTTAAATTCTTTGGTGTCCTTATTTTAGGTAAATCACCATTTTTTAAGCTAGATAATATAGATGGAATTAGAGAGTCATTTCTCTGCCTTGGTCCATAAACATAAAATATTCTTAACCATCCTAATTGAATTCCCACTCTATGACATTCAGTTTCAAGCCAAGCAAGTAAGGAATGCTTTGCCCAGGTAAAATTATCTTTAGGAGAACCTTTATTAGCCTCTAAGCACTCACCATTTAACTTATTAAATTCAAAACAACTACCAGAAACAATAATTTTTTTGCAGCAACCTAAACTAATTATATATGAAAAAAAATCTAATGAAAAATTGAGGTTATTTTTAGACTTTTCAAAAGAAAAATTAGGAATATCTTGCCATGCTAAATGTATTATGACTTGTGGACTAAAAGATGCAACTCTTTCATAATAAGTTATAGGTGAAGAAAGGTCTGCCTTTAGAAAACTAACAGACTTTAATTCTTTTAAAGGGCTTCTTGTTAGAGCAAGAATTTCATGTCCTTGCTCAGCCAAATATTCAACTAATGGCAGCCCTATAAATCCAGTTGCCCCTGTTATAAGTATTTTCACAGCTATAAATTTTGATATTTTGGATGACTTTTATCTTTCTTAGAAATAAACAGCGGCTCACGCGGCCATTCAAAGTCAAAAGATGGGTCATTAAAACAAATACCATGTTCCTTTGATGGAGTATAAGGGTAAGAACAGTAATAATGGATTATAGACTTATCCTTAAGGGTCATAAATGCGTTGGCACAACCTGGGGGTATATGAATACTATTTCGATTATCTTCATTTAGCTCAAAAGATACCCATTCCATATAAGTTGGAGATTCTAGCCTTAGATCAACAATAATATCATACATGCTTCCTTTCAGACATGACATAGTTTTCCCCTCTGAAAATGGGCGCTCTTGATAATGAAAACCTCTCAAAGTAAATGCAAACGGATTTTCGGATATATTGGATTGGGATACATCAGTAATAATGTTATTTTGTGAAAACTCTTCAGCACAATAATGTCTTCTGAAGACACCTCTTTCATCCTTAAAAGGCTCAGGTTCAATTAAAAATACACCCTTTAACTTTTGCTCATAAAATTTCATAATTTCCTCACTCTTAAAAAATCATCAATATAATTACCTTCTTTTAATAGCATTAGTTGCTGAAGACGTATAGTTTTCTTACCCCTAAAGTCCTTCTCAGTAAAATTAACTCTATCAAAAAAATCAACTAATTCCTTACCACCCATATCTAAATTCCACTTAGGTTTAAAATAATCCTTAAGCTCAGTTAAGATCCTGTTGAAGCTAACTTTGTAAGTTCTTGGATCAGTATGCTCGCCTGTAAAGATTAATTTACTGCCTGGAACAGAACGTTGGGCAGCTTCAGCTATATCTTGTACTGTAAAATTTCCATTAGGTATTCCTACATTAAAGGACCTTCCAGAAACTAAATCAGAAGGTGCCTCAATACCAGCTATAAATGCTGAACAAACATCTTCAATATGGACTATTGGACGCCATGGGGTACCATCGCTCATAATTTCAATTTTTCCAGTAGTGTAAGCACAAGCGACAAGATTATTAAAAACAATATCGCATCTTAATCTTGGACTTACACCAAAAACAGTCGAAGGCCTAAAACTTGTAACAATAAAATTTTTTGACACAAGGCCATGTAAATCCTGCTCGGCATTCCATTTAGCAATTGCATAAGCCGTAACAGGGTTTTTTTCACTGTTATCTTCTTCTAACTCATTATCAGTTTTTGAGATACCATACATACTTTGTGATGAAGCATAAACAAAACGTGAAACCCCTGCTTTCTTTGCTAACTTTGCTAGAAGCATTGTTCCATGATAATTAATATCTTCAGTTAATTTAGGAGATAATTCGCCAAGTGGGTCATTTGATAGTCCAGCTAAGTGAATTATTCCATCAACCCCTTCAAGATCTTCAAGAGAAATATCACGAATATCTTTTGTTATTTTTATGTAATTCTCATCTATTTTCTCTAGAAAATTCTCTGCAAAATAACCTACATCATATCCAACAACACTATAATCTTTCCTCATTAGCATTGGAACCAAAACAGACCCAATATAACCTCGATCACCTGTAACCATTATTTTCATAATTTTCCTTTAAATATTAAATAAAAAATGCATCATTTGTTACAACTTCTTCATCATCCTTAGCTTATAAAATTAGAGTTAACCCCATTAAGATTCTTATCTATTCCTAACTCAAGATTACTCCATCTAATAATCCTTTCAAATTCTGACATATAATATCCTGAAGACTTATAGCTTCAGAGAGAACAATGAAACCATGAGCAAAGCCTTATGGCGCTAGAATGGCTAATATAGCCACTTACAGCAGTAGCTATTTTCATTTGACTTCCTTTAACATTGGTCTTTTAATAATTTTATATGGGTTATTTATTAAGAATGATAATGACTCTGATTACCCCTCATGAGACATTTCTTCCACGTCAATTTTTAGCTTACTGATCTCGTCTTTTAGTATTTCAAACTCGTCCAACTTTGTTTTTACAAATAAGGTGGTAAGCTTTGCCTTCTGTTCTTCTCTTTTGGGAGTGATAAGATACAAATAGCGCAATTTATTTGAGCTACGACTATAGTTTATTAGTTTTATCAATCCCTTCTGAGTCAATTTTTGCATACAGTAGTTTACCTTACCAAGACTAATCCCCATCTCTTTGGAGAGCTCTCTTTGGGTGCACTTAGGGTTTGATTGCAACTTACGAAGCAGATCAAGATGTATGTCTTTATTATTCATTAACCAAAAGAAATTAAAAAAGATTAAAAAAGATTAAAAAAGATTAAATAGTAGCCAAGCTACCGCATTATTGCACACAAGAAAAATTGAACTACAAAGGTTTTTCTTAATAGTTTATTCTATCATAACTGTTGTCAGTGTTCAATCAATGAACGAGTTTTAATAGTGAGCTTCGTGGGCACTTCCCTCCAAAGAGTAATTGAACTAAATTAAATCGATAAACGTCTACAATCTTAATGCATATATGTTTTAACAAGTAGTGATCATTTTCCTTTTTTATATTTCTTAATTATGCTCTATAATTAAACATAATTATTAACACATCTAGATAAATAGTAATATCTGTAATATAAAAAACTCTTTAATATTGGTTGAAGTTGTAATGTTAATAATTTTTCTTGCACTTTAGTGCTATTAATTCTAAACAAGCTATGAATATTATTTGTATGAAATGGGGAGACAAGTTCCCAGTAGAATATGTGAACCGTCTATATGCAATGGTGTCTCGAAATATGGATTGCAAGTTCAGATTTGTATGCTTCACTGAAAATAGTATAGGTATTAGGCCGGAAGTAGAGATACAATCACTCCCAGAGCTAGAACTTCCTCCTGAATCACCTGAGCGCGGCTGGAGGAAGCTCACTGTATTTAAAAAAGATTTTGGCGGACTTTCTGGGCCAACACTTTTTCTTGACTTAGACGTAGTAATTGTTGGAGGTCTGGATGCATTCTTTAGTCAAGCCGGTGATTTTTTAATTGCACATGATAAAAAGAATTTAAAGAAGAGAGAGGGGAACTCATCAGTATTTCGATTTGAGATTGGACAATATCCTCAAATTTTGGGCCACTTTGAAGAGAACTCTGAAAAAATAAAAAATGAGGTTCGTCATGAGCAGGCTTATTTATCACATGAACTTGATAAACTTGGTAAATTAGAGTTTTGGAATGATGACTGGGTCCCGAGCTTTAAGTATAAATGCTGTCCTTCCTGGATTAAATCTTGGTTCATAGCTCCTTCAATACCTAAGGGAGCTAGGGTTATTTTATTTCATGGCTTACCTAATCCGCCTGAAGCAATTATTGGGCGTAGCGGAAAATGGTATCGACACATTCAGCCATCTCCGTGGATTAAAGACTATTGGAAAGATAATGAGTAAAACAAAAAAAACAAAAATGAAAGGAATTATTCTAGCTGGTGGATCTGGCACAAGGTTATATCCTATTACCAAAACTATATCTAAACAATTGATGCCCATTTATGATAAGCCAATGATTTATTATCCATTGTCCGTGCTGATGCTTTCTGGTATTCAAAATGTGTTAATTATCTCTACCCCTGAAGACCTACCAAGGTTTGAACATCTTCTTGGTGATGGCTCTAATATTGGCATGAAGTTTGAATACATTGAACAGCCCTCTCCTGATGGCTTGGCTCAAGCCTTTATTTTGGGCAAGGATTTTATTGGTGATGACGATACTTGTTTAATCCTAGGTGACAACATTTATTACGGTCATGGTATGACTGATATATTGAATAACGCTGTTAATAATGCCAAAGATAAAAATATAGCAACCGTTTTTGGTTACCATGTGAATGATCCTGAGCGTTATGGAGTAGTTGATTTTGATGCCACCGGCAAAGCACTTAGCATTGAAGAGAAGCCAGAGGCTCCTAAAAGTAACTATGCAGTAACTGGTCTTTACTTTTATCCTAATGATGTCGTTAAGAAGGCTTGTAAAGTTGTACCCTCTGATAGAGGTGAGATAGAGATTACTGATATTAATAAAATGTACTTGAGCGAAGAGCGTCTAAGTGTTGAGCTTATGGGTAGAGGTTATGCTTGGCTTGATACTGGAACACACGAAAGCTTATTAGAAGCCTCAACTTTTATTGAAACCATCGAGAGAAGGCAGGGCTTAAAAGTAGCCTGTATCGAAGAGATTGCCTTTGAAAAAGGCTATATTAACAAAGAACAACTCATAGAACTAGCTCAGCCCTTAGCTAAGAATCAATATGGGCAATATCTACTCAGACGTGTAGAGGAAGTCAATTGAAGCTCACCCCTCAGTCGATTGAAGATGTAATACTTATTGAGCCCACTATACATGGTGATGACAGGGGATACTTTATAGAAACCTTTAGACAAGATTTACTTGAAGAGACTATTGGGTACAAGGTTAACTTTGTACAGGACAATGAATCTAAGTCCACTAAAGGCGTGCTTCGAGGCCTCCACTATCAACTGCCACCATACACTCAGGCTAAACTCGTACGAGTGATTGAGGGGAGCGTACTGGATGTGGCGGTTGATATACGCAAGTCTAGCCCCACCTTTGGTCAGCATGTGTCTTTAGAGCTAACCGCACAGAACAAGCATCAGCTCTTTGTACCGCACGGCTTTGCCCACGGCTTTGTTGTATTAAGTGATAGCGCTACCTTTGTCTATAAGGTCGATAATTACTACGCACCTGAGCATGATCGAGG
>Ga0209815_1002800_pt1 | contig 10323 bp, 14 predicted proteins | sample CoawatmetaG00DNA_FD_187507 | JGI IMG/M metagenome (GOLD analysis project Ga0209815, IMG submission 187507) | Marine microbial communities from the West Antarctic Peninsula - Coastal water metaG002-DNA (SPAdes) (version 2) | ecosystem: Environmental > Aquatic > Marine > Coastal ...
AATAGTTTTGTGATGTAAAAGCATTTGAAAAGTAATTGAAAATCGATAAAAGTGAAATTCCGGAATTTCACTTTTATCGATTTTCAATTACTTTTCAAATGCTTTTACATCACAAAACTATTAAAACCCTGAATATATGTGAGAGCATAACCCCTTATATAAAAAAACAAGTTTATATATAAATATTTCCTTACCATACAAGGTAAGGAATATATAAAACTACACCATGCACTACCCCGCCCCACCGCCGGCAGACCGCCTAGCATATTGTCTGAGATCGCCTTACGACCTTGATATACACCACCTCACCGATGACGTCATAATGACGTCACTATACACAGGTACTGAGCGCGTGGGGGAAAATTAATGGGTCGGTTTGCCCCCTGCAAATATGCACCATGTAAACAGGTGCATTAATTTCTATGACGTCATAATGACGTCATCACCCCTGCCGGCAGACCGCCGGCAGACCGCCTAGCATATTGCCTCAGTTTGCACTAAGATATCCGTGTATATTCAAGAATACACATGTTTATAAATATTATATTTAGTAAGTAAAAATATAATAAATAATATATAAATTTATCTGTATATCGTAGGGTCTACCCTTATACTATAAAATAAATAAATACAATAAATACAATAAATAAATACAATAAATACAATAAATAAATAAATAAATAAATACATAGTGTATATCCTATCCTTAACACCATATCACCCTATTTGCAGAAGGATACCCCTTACTACACTTACCTATATAGGTCTATATATATATTATTTTTGATTTTTTTTTATATTATATAGAGTATAAATATATAATATACATGGTGTTCCGTGTTCCCTGTTCCGCATTCTATCTCAATCGTATATAACGGAATTAAATATTATAAGATAAGCGTTCTTATCTTATAATAATGTAATATATACGACGAGGAGTGGCATTTCAATCTGGAACAGGTCACATGGAACAGCAGAACATACACGAACACACTAACACAAATTACACTATATACTAAACACATTTAACATCACAATACTATTACATTTCACTTTTATTTAATTAAATATTTCGGCGGCCTTGTACCCATCTTCTTGCTCCAACAGTCTACGCTGTTTGAGATCATGATACCGATTTATATTATACTGTTTAATTTTATCTTTATTGGCTTGATAGTATAAACTTTTCTTTTTACTAATCGCCTCTTTGTTTTTATTGTTATTCTCTTTAATGCGTTCTTTGTTTTTATTGTACCAATCTTTACTGTATGTTTCTCGTTCTGCTTCGGTTAAAATGCACTTACAACTATTTAGATTTGCTCTCAACTTTACTCTATATTCTTCTTCTATAATACAAGCCTCGTTTTTTGTAATAGCTTCCTTGTACCCAAGCTCTATAAACTTGAATTCATCAAACCCACCATTATCACGCATCGTTCTGTATAACTTGGAATTATATATTTTTTTTTTAATGTTGTAGCAGTCGCTTTTGTGTAACCGCTTACGCTGTTTAATATCAGAAGACGAACCAACATAACACATGTCTACATCACCATTGATATTCACTATGCGATAAAACGTATAATCTTTAACCATTATATTAGACTTTTATAAATTCTTTAAATTACTTTTTTCTTAAAAACTTTTTCTTTAATATTGGAAAGTAATTCGAACTTGTGATGTGTCGGCATTTTAACAAGTGCTATTACGAGCATAACAAGTTGTATAATTGCATAGATAATCTTATGTATACGCGTAAAAAATAGATTTATAATCTCATAAGTAGAATAAGGATGTGTTGAGCTTCGTTCCATTTTATAATATAATAATAATATTATAAAGTTCTTTTGTAAAATTCTTCTATCATTTTCTTTTTAGTCCAGCTCATAGATAATTCAATACAAGACATATACTCTGCATGTTCTTTAATGTCATATTTAGTTAAATGGGTTGTTTCTTTATTGAATGGATAGGTATGATGAAGTCGCCAATCAGTACTTAAACGACAATTCGTATATTCCACACTCATATCTCTATGTCTGTAATACATGCGAGTTGCAAACTGCTTTAATGTTTCTGTTTGGCCTTGTGGTTGTTCTCGGTATACATCAATTGTATTCCCTAACAATCGTGCATTTATAAATTGAGTTTTAGATTGACCCTCTTCATATACGCTTTTAACAAGAGATAAATTATTATATTGAAATACCAATTTATTTTTGCCGATGCGTTCTTGAATTGGATGTGGATGGTAAGATGCTATATGAATTGCAACTTCATTAGGAACTAAAACATCTAATATTTCAATAATTTCGTTTCTTGAAATAATAGTTTTAAATTTTCTAATCTCGGCATCAACCACCATAGATTTATACTCCTCTTCCAATTGTTTTATTTTTTTATCAGCCTCGCGCTTAAGTTTATTAATTTCGGTTTGACACTTAGCCCTAATTAAATCTTGTTGAAATCGGTTCTGCTCCATGTTGCTCTTATATAGATAAGGTGTGGTGTCTTTATACTGATTTCAATTTTATATTGGGGTATATCATATAATACATCTTCTCTAAAAGATATTAAATAAGTAATCGGTTGTTTATATATAATGGCTCACCCAACTCTAACTCCTACTGAGATTACGAATACCATCGTACAGGATAATATACGCCTTGCCGAACATGCTACCGACCTTGAAAAGATTATGTCTATTCTCAAAGATGAAAACCTTATGCTTAAAGAGGAGATTGTTAAATTCCGCGAACAACGCGACGAGCTTGTAAAACAGACTGACACGATTGAGGTTGTTTATGATGCTGATCTACCGGTTGATGTTAAAAAGGTTGTAAAGAAACGCGTACCAAAAAAGAAAGTAGTAAAACCTGACCCTGTTCTTGTCGATAGTCTTGATGTGTCTTGTGTATGTGTCGCGCCTCCCGAGTGCCTACCCACAGATACAAGTATTTACGACGGCATGAAGAAACCGGAACTGATAGAATTTGCTACTGGACTTGGACTAAAAGGCATTAAAAAACTTAGTCGTGCAAACATAGTCGCCGCTGTAGTTAAACACAATAACGGCGGTGTAGTGCCTATAATGGATATGGTAGCACAAGCTAAGGTCTGATTACCATAATATTTTAGAACTCCAATACAACGCGGTATCTTTATCTTTTGTTTTACCGAACCGAGCATAATATAGACGGCGACGCTCCTTATCATTTGTATCATTTTTAGTATAATTTTTTAGTTTGTCGTAATACTGGTCGTAACCTCGCTGTCCGAAGTGAATTAAGCGAGGTCGTCCGGTGTCTTTATTTTTTACATACACCATGTATTTTTTTTTAGAGTTTGAAGAGGGAACGGGTTTATACAAGGTTTTATCTGTAGTCATTTTATAATATATTAATATATTATAAAATTAAATGTGGTTTTTTAAACAATTCAAAATAAAAGATGATATGGAATATTCGATGGATTGTACGCAATGGAACGGGATTTACAAACGTACTTATAATAATTGGGTTATAAAACATAATTTAAAATAACTATAAGTATTATATACACGATGGAATTACACAACGGAGATTGTTTAGAAGTGATGAAGGATATTGACGATGGGGCTATTGATTTATTATTCTGTGATCTTCCGTACGGGCAAACTACTTGTAAGTGGGATTGTTTAATTGATTTAGATTTATTCTGGAAAGAAGTTAATCGTATATGTAAAGATGATTCGGCGATGTTCTTTACTTGCTCTACTAAATTTGGTGTATATTTAATTAATAGTAATCCTAAAAATTTTAGATATGATTTAGTATGGGTTAAGAGTTCGGCATGTGGGTTCTTAAATGCTAAAAAGATGCCGATGAAGAAGCATGAGATGGTTTATGTATTCTATAAAAAAATACCTAAGATATATGGTGAATGTATAGCAGAGCATCATACACATAAATTTATTAAAGAACCAAATACGAGTGTTATAAAAAATGGCACATTAAAAACAACTTTATATTCAAGCAAGAACAAAACAGAACCAAGAGAGTTATGGCGTCCTGCCGGCGGGGGGCAATACGACCCCCCTTTGCCTACGAGTGTTATTAAAGATGAAAATTTATGTAATTACGATGTTAATAAAAATGCTTACGGAGGTGGTAAGGAAGGTAGAATAAAAATATCCAAAGATAAACGAGAACACGAAACGAGATATGAACCCCCTTTGCCTAACAGCATATTAGAAATAGCATCTCAGAAAGGAAAACACGCTACACAGAAGCCCGTAGAATTAATTAAATGGTGTTTAAAATATTACAGCAAAGAAGGTGATGTAGTGTTAGACCCTACTATGGGGTCAGGTTCTACTGGTGTAGCATGTAAAGAGATGAATAGATATTTTGTAGGTATTGAGAAGGACGAAGATATATTTAAAGTTGCGGAAGATAGGTTAAAATAATAACAAGGTATTATATATATGAGATTATTAGAATTATTTAGCGGTACGCATTCAGTCGGTAAAGTTGCAAAAGAATTAGGCTACGAGGTGTTGTCATTAGATATGGACGGAAATGCAGACATCAATATAGATATTTTAGAATGGGACTATAAACAATATCCGGTTGGATATTTTGATATTGTATGGGCGTCGCCTCCATGCAATACGTTTAGTGTCTTACGCCGTTCTTGGATAGGTAGGAAATTAAAATACTTTGGGGATGTAGTTGTCACAGCAGAAATGTTAGATAATGATATGATGGAATTTGGTGTACCTATTTTAAGAAGAACAGAAGAGATAATTGATTATTTTAATCCTAAATTATATTTTATGGAGAACCCTAAAACTGGTAGAATGAAGGACTTTGTAAATAGACCTTGTTATGATGTGGATTATTGTGCTTATGGATATTCTTATAGAAAGACAACTCGTGTATGGACTAATAAATTAAACTTTAATGGTTTAAGGTGTTCTTGTGTTGGACGACACAAGAATAATATAGGTCATACGAAGACAATAGCGCGCGGTGCTCCTATATTAACATTAAATGACAGGTATTCTATTCCGTCAAAGTTAATACATGATTTATTAAATAACAATTAATATTTTTTAGCCTTCGCCTGTGTATGTGCCTTTGTAAACGATACACCGGATCTCATCAGGCGACGCATGGTTGCCATGTGTGTTTTGGTATGGTGCATTGCATGTTTTGTTAATCGTGTATTCTGTGCTGGTGTAAGTTTCATTATAATTATTATAAATATTATAATTAATCTTTATTTTCTGCCGACAAATGGGGCATATAAAAATCTATGAGTGTCTGTATGTTTGTACCACGTGATTTCGAAATACGTGTTATCTCGCGGATGTTTCCGCGTTTTGCATAATAACCAAGCACAAGTTTACATACACGACCTTCACCGAGCCCCTTAAAACTATGTTCTTGTATGTAGTTTCCAATAGAACTGTCTTGCATTACTTTATCTGCCGAATTAGCAAATAAATAACCATCAGGGTTGTCGTCTAAAAAATTTAAACATGCGTTACGGAACGGCATACTGCGAATATTGATTTTTATTTCCCCATAAGTGGGGTGCGTTTTGTAATCGTTTCGCTGGTAGATAGCGTAGCTTGGCGCGAGGTAGATTATATTTGTATCAGTTTGTAATAGCATAGATTTATCTTGTGTGATAAAGCAGTTTAAATCACGATTGCGAACACAATATTTAGATAGTATGAAGTTAATTATATAATCCTTATAGTTTTTATCTTTGTATAACTTTTTAACATGATCCATCAGTTCTGTATACGTTGGGAGTAGTTCGTTGTCTGATTTATCCTTTGCTGTGTGTGCTACATCAATACGTTTCTTGAGTTTAGTATCGCGCCAACGTCTAATTTTATCCACAGATAATTCGTGGAAGTTCCTTATCATCACAATAGCGCTCACCGTTGTATTTTTGCTATTTGGCGAACAAGCTATACGTTCTAATACCTGTATTATGTACGCCTCAGAGGAATCAACAACAAGTCTGTCTGTCGTGTCAGTCCACCGAGCATATGCATTTTTATACTGCTTTTTTGTGCTGTCTTTAATGGTATTGTTTTGGTTAATTACATTTTGTAATTCATCATCATCCATATTATATATAATTATATATAATATGATCTCTCTAAATAAATATACCCTACTATTATTATTTATATTCAAATACTTTATTAAATATACCCTATACATATTTAAACACACCTTACTATGTTATCATAGTAGAATGGCAACCGAAGCACAACGCCGGGCTCGTCAAGCATGGAAAAAGCGTAATCCTGAAAAGCACTGCGAACATGTAAAAAGATGCTATTTTAAAAAAACCTATGGCATGTCACAAGAGGAGGCACATATACTCGGGTGTGTACGATACTTATACCGATGATTCAATATAATATCTTTATTATTAACTTAAAGATATTATGTTAGGGTATATTAATATTAATGGATGCGACCGAAAAAACAGATTTAGCGAAACTTAATTTATTAGATAGACTGGATGATGCTACTTATTTAAAAATTAAGAACACCTCAGGCAATCAAAAAGATTATACACAGAGAGAGATAAAGGCGCATCTTAAATTAATTAAGTCTTATGTAAAGAATTCTATAAAATGTAAAGGTAATATGAAACATTTGTATCATTACAGCGACACCACGCCGGAGGGGTTAGGTGGGAGATTATTTTGTAAGTCATCTATACAAGGCTTAGATAGTATTATTAGAGCCTATTTATACAGAGATGTAACAACGGATATTGACTTTAAGAATATGCATCCTATGCTTCTGGCGTACATCTGTGAAAAGAATGATATTAGATGCCCTCAGTTAAATGAATACAACAAACACAGAGATAAAATTTTAATGAATTATGGCGATAAAGATAAAACAAAAACTACAATTCTTACGATGGTAAACAGCGATAAAATACGTCGCCACAAGGATGACTTTTTAAACAAGCTTGATAAAGAATGCAAGGATATTCAAAACAAGCTAAAAGACATCGATGAGTTTAAACCATTCTTGCTGACCGCTACGGAGGTAAGACCTAACAATATATTAGGTAGTTTTATAAATCGTGTATTATGCTATTACGAGAACGCTTGTTTGCAATGTGTTATTGATGTGGTACATAGTAAATCAATTCGTATATGTGCGTTTATGTTCGATGGACTGTTAATATATGGTAACCATTATGACAATGAAGAACTATTGAAAGAATGCGAAGATGCCGTAGCATTAAAATTTCAAGGGTCTAATCTTAAATTAGCGTACAAGGGACACGACGAGGCGATCACAGATGAGATACTAAATGAGATTGAAGTGAAAGACGATTTCCCCGAGTATAGTGAGATTGATATGAAAAACATGGTCTTAAAAGAATGGAAACATTTTCATTATTCTAATAAGACGCTCTACATGTTTAATGATACAGATGGTATGTATACATGCGATAAGGCGTGTATGCGAACTAAACTAACCGATATTTTATTGTCTAAAACTGGGAGCAAAGCATTAACGATAGTAAGATTGACTGCGGTAATGAAGCATATTGAAGGAGCGTGTAATGATCCGGATTGGTTGACTGATAATGCAAACTCTTCACTTGGGTACATCTTATATAAGAATGGTTATTATGATTTTAGAAAGGGTAAGTTTTTTGAAAGACCTTACACACCTGATATAGTCTTTATGTGGAGATTAAATTATGATTATGAGTTTAATATTGATAATGCTTATGTTGATGACATACGTAAGCGGTTCTTCTATGAACCGCTTGGTGTTGATGTAAGCGATTATTATATACAGCAGTTGGCTCGTGCCGTTGCTGGTGATGTAATAAAAAAGTTCTTTTTGTGTATCGGTTCGTCAGGCGATAACGGCAAATCGACTATTACAAATGCTATAAGTCATGTTTTAGGCAAGGGGTTCTCTGCGTTTAATGCTGGTGTTTTTATACAGACCAAAAGCACGGCAGACGAAGCGGCAAAGAATAGATGGAGTTTGTTGTTGCGGTATTGTAGAATTATTGCTTCTAATGAGATTGACAGCAAAGCGGTTCTTGATGGTAATATTCTAAAAAAACATGCCTCAGGTGGCGATAGTTTGCAAGGGCGAGGTCACGGAGAAGGAGAGGTCGCGTACGTACCTCATTATATGTGCTTGTTGTTTCAAAATGATATTGGTAAAATATCGCCTTTTGATAAAGCGGTAGATAACAGAACTAATGTGATTAATTATAATAAGCAGTATGTCGATAATCCTATGTTGTCTAACGAAATACAAAAGATAGACATTAAATTAATTGATACTGAGATGAAGACAGATAAATTTAAACAACACATGATGCATTTGTTTATCCAGTATTATTCTAAATTTCTTATGAAGGGTGAAATGGAGAAACCATTGTGTATGCGTGTTGCAAAGGATGAATGGGTTGGTGAGAGTAGTGATCCTATGATTGCGTTTATAGACAACTATGAGATTACCAATAATCCAGATGATTATATAGAGAGTAATGATATACAGAAATGGATTGATGAAGAGAAACTTGGCATCACGATGAAAAAATTAGCTGTTGATTTTAAAACATTTGCAAATAATAAACATGATAAAGTTGAAATTGGTAAGAAGAAAAGAGTTGATGGTAAGTCTACTCGTGTATGGACTGGCATAAAAGAAATAGGTGGTGATGTTGTTGCTCCTGTTTGTAAAATAGCTGTTGAAGAAGAGATTGAGTTTGATAATGAAGATGATTAAATAAAAAATTGAAAGCAATTTATCTACATAGATGGTATGTAGATAAACACACAACAACGATGGAGCGTAGCAACAATCACCCCGACACCGACGAAGATGACGAATGGGAGGACATTTCGTCTTGTGTTCTAACATACACTATGAAGAAAGGTATTGTATCCACCGAACTACAAATGGCAGGTGGAGGTTCTCATGCTTGGTGGTATGTGCTTGAATGGTTCTATGATGAATATGATGCTGAACCTGATGTATTTATTAAAACTCTTTACAACGAAAAACAACCTACTAATAAAACTCTTATTATTCGTCAAGAAGGATATTCTTGTGATGTAAAACTTGTTAATAAAGGGGAGGAATTACCCGAAGATGATGACTACGAGCATTACAGTTTTGAATGTATGACGTCTAACATACATTACGACGACGATGAGGAAGATGACTAAAAGGAGAAACCCCCATGTGTGTATGCTTAGTTCCTATTACCTTACCTATATAGGTATATATATATATTATTTTGATTTTTTTTTATATTATATAGAGTATATAATAGATATATAGGTGTTCCGTGTTCCCTGTTCCGCATTCTATCTCAATCGTGTATAAAGGAACTAAATATTATAAGATAAGCGTTCTTATCTTATAATAATGTACTATATACGACGAGGGATGGCATTTCAATCTGGAACAGGGCACACGGAACAGCAGATATACCCTAAAATAACTGCAAATTTAACATTTAATAAAGTGTGAATTAAATATAATATAGGTGATATGTATATAGAATGCCTGAACCAGTCCCTAAAAATACTGATGAAGAAGAGGAAGAAGACGATGAATTAGAAGTAGTCGCCGATATAGAAATACCGAAGGTAAAATTGAATAAGAATGGTACAGCGCGTAAACCGCTCTCCGCCGATCAGCGAGAACGTAATTTAGCGAACTTAGCAAAGGCAAGAGAAAAGGCAAGACTTCAAAAATTAGCTTTGAGTTCTAAATCAAAAGCAGAGCAAAATCAAGCGAAGAAATTACGTGCTGATAAACTCGCAGCATCTAAATTAAAGAAAGCAGAAGATCGTGCAAGTAAGGATGCTGAAATTGAAAAGTTTAAAAACAAAAATGTTGAGGTAAAAGATGAAGCGAAACCAAAAGAAATAATTAAGGAGGAACATGTAGAAGAGGTTGTACCAAAACCAAAACCAAAAGCGGTTAGAAAAAAGCAAACACGTATAATATTAGAACAAGATTCATCGGAAAGCGAACCCGAAGAAATAGTTGTTCGAACAAGAAAAACAAAGAAGACACCGCCAGCGCCACCGCCAACGCCACCGCCAGCAGTAGCACCAAAGATAGACCATGTATCGCGTGTACCAGCAGTGCCAATACCGCCAGCGTATACACCGGAAGAAATAGCAAAACTAAAAAAACAAAAGGAAACATTTGAGCGAGAGCAAAAGAAGAAGCTAAGTTTAATGAATGCTATATTTTTTTAATCTCTTCCACTACTTCCTCCTCCACCTTCTCCTCCTTAATC
>Ga0209815_1002803_pt1 | contig 10321 bp, 8 predicted proteins | sample CoawatmetaG00DNA_FD_187507 | JGI IMG/M metagenome (GOLD analysis project Ga0209815, IMG submission 187507) | Marine microbial communities from the West Antarctic Peninsula - Coastal water metaG002-DNA (SPAdes) (version 2) | ecosystem: Environmental > Aquatic > Marine > Coastal ...
TGCAGGGTCTCTAAATGTAATTTTTTGATTAAAAACAGCACTTTTGTTATAGCGGTCTTCTTTGTTAAAACGGACATATATATCATAGTCTTCTCCATCTTTTTTATAAATACCAGCTTTGTTTCCAAAAACAGCCCCTCTTAATTGTTGCCCAACTTGGCCTGCAGAAACTCCTAATTCTCCTGCTTTTTTGCGATCTACCAAAACTTGCATTCCTGGCTTCGATTTGTTTACATCAATCTTTAATTCATCAATACCAGAAATACTTTGCGTATTTAAATAATCTCGCATTCTTTCTGCAGTAATAATTAATTCTTCGTAATTTTCGCCATTTAGTTCTATATTAATAGGTGCACCTGTTGGTGGGCCATTTGCATCTTTTTCAACTGAAATTAAAACTCCCGGATAAATACCTACCAAAGCAGCTTGTACTTTTTGTCTTAAAATTTCACTGTCTTTACCTTTTCTATATTTATACTCTCGCATAGAAGCGGTAATTTTTCCTTTGTGTGGCATTTCTGCAGAAGAACCACCATCTGTTTGCGGATTCCCAGCACCTTCACCCACTTGAGAAACTACACTTTCTACCATGTAATTATAATCATTGGTTGTGTACATGTCTTGATTTAAAACACTGTATACCTTTTGCTCAATTTCTTCTGTAATTTTGTTTGTTTTTTCAATATCGGTTCCTTCAGGATACTCGATATACACAATAATCTGATTTGGTTTATTATCAGGAAAAAACTCAACTTTAGTTCTTTGTTCTCTTAAAGACCAACCAAAACCAGCAAAAGCAATAAATAGTAGCATAAATGTTCCGATAACTAAGACATAAGGTCTCCATCCAGAAAGTGCTTTTTTCAATTGTCTTTCGTACCAATTTTCTAAAGAAACTAACGTATTTTTTTGAAAGTAATTAGCAGCTTTTCTTAGAACAAATCTATACACCCACAACATAACTGCTGTAAATATAATTAAGGTTCCTAAAGCATTGTATGCGCCGCCAAAGAAGAAAATTAGCAAACCAATGATTGTCATAATACTGGTTAAACTTATAATGCTTTTTATAGGCATGTCTTTGTCTTCGGTTTTCATAAATTGAGAAACCAATACCGAGTTAAAGAAAATAGCTACAAACAACGAAGAACCTAGAACAATAGATAAAGTAATAGGTAAAATAACCATGAATTGCCCCATAATTCCTGGCCAAAGACCTAAAGGAATAAATGCTGCAACAGTGGTTGCTGTAGAAATAATAATAGGAAATGCAATTTCTCCAATTCCTTTTTTAGCAGCTTCTGTTCTAGACATTCCTTCTTCGTCCATTAAACGGTACACGTTTTCAACAACTACAATTCCGTTATCTACCAGCATTCCTAACCCCATAATAAGTCCAAAAAGCACCATTGTATTTAAGGTATACCCTAAAGCACCTAAAATCATTAAAGACATAAACATAGACATTGGTATTGCAAAACCAACGAAAAGTGCATTTTTAAACCCTAGGAAAAACATTAAAACAATAACTACTAAAATTACCCCAAAAATAATATTGTTTACCAAATCATCTACTTGCCCAATTGTTTTTGGAGATTGATCATTTGCAATGCTTACTTTTAAATCTTTTGGAAAAATATCAGCTTTCGCATTTTGCACAATAACCCCAATTTTATCTGCAGCAGCAACCATGTTTTCTCCAGACCTTTTCTTAACATCTAGCATTACTACAGGCGCGCCACTTTCTCGTGCATAGGTGGTTTTATCTTTGTCTTTAAAAGAGATTTCTGCAACATCTTTTAAATAAATAGGATTTCCATTTTCTGCTTTAATTACAAAATCTCCTAAATCAGAAGGTTGGTCAATTTCACCAATAATACGAATGGTTCTTCGTTGCTGACTTGTAATAAAGTTACCGGCAGACATGGTTATATTCCCACGGTTTATAGCATTTGAAATATCATCAAAACTAACCTTTGCAGCCATCATTTTATAAATATCTACAGCAACTTCTACTTCTTTGTCTTGCGCACCACGAATGGCTACTTTTTTTATTTCTGTTAAATCTTCGATTTCATCTTGTAAATATTCTCCAAATTCCTTCAATTTAGAAACCGGATAATTACCAGAAATATTAATATTTAGAATTGCTACTTCTTCAGACATGCTCAATTCAAAAACATTAGGCGTTACTTTTGCGCCATTAAATGTTGGCCAGTCTTCACCTGCCGTTTCTTGATCTATTTCGTCTTTTACTTTCTGCTTTGCCTTATCAACACTAATACTTTCATCAAACTCAACAGTAATAATAGAGTAATCTTCTTGTGATGTAGAAGTAATTTCTACCACATTACTTACCGATTTTAGTTTGTCTTCTAAAGGGTTTGTAATCAGTTTCTCTATGTCTTCCGCCGTGTTACCAGGGTATACAGAACTAATGTAAATCTTAGTTTCATTAATCTCTGGAAAGTTTTCTCTTGGCATTGTAAAGTATGCAGTAACTCCTAAATAAAGAATTAAAAACATCGATACGTAAATAGTAGTCTTATTATTTATGGCCCAAGAAGAAAGCTTAAATTCTTTCTCTACTTGATTATTTTTATTTTTCATTTTTCTACTATTTATTAAGCACTTTTACAACTTGTCCGTTATTTATACTTCTTGCGCCTTCCATAACTATTTCTGCTCCTGCGGCAAGGTTATTCGTAACTTCAATAAAATCTCCTTGTGTTTTTCCGGTCTCAATAACCAGCCTTTCCGCAACAGCTTCATTATTGTCTTTTTTATCTCTTATGATATAAATAAACTGCGCTCCTTTTGCATTTTCAGAAATAATACTTTGCGGTATTAAAACGGCATTTGTGTTTGTATAATCGTTTAATTTTAATCTTGCAGTTAAGTTTGGTTTTACTTTTCCGTTTAAATTAGGAACTCCTATTTCTATTTTAAAAGATCTATTACTTGGATTTATAAAGTTTCCAACCTGTCTTACTTTCGAGGATAACGTTTCTCCCAACACTGGGAAGTTTACACTTACAGCTTTGTTTTTAGTAATACTAGAGATATAGGTTTCTGGAACTTCTGTTTCTATATACATGTTAGAAAGATTTATAATTCTAAAAATTTCTGAGCCCATTCCTGGTGCTATTACAACACCTCTTTCTTTAAAAACATTATCTATGACTCCTGAGAAAGGAGCCCTAACAACGGCTTTTTCTAATTGATTTTTAAACTGGTTTACCGCGCTAGTTTGTGCTTCAAAAGAAGTTTTTGCTTGAAGAAATTGCATCTCAGATCCAATTTTTTGAGACCACAATCTTTTTTGACGTTCATAGGTGGTTTTGGCCAACTGTGCATTTGCATTAAGTTGAGCAAGTCGTTCAGACATTCCGCCATCATCTATGTTTGCTAAAATTTGTCCTTTTACAACTTGTTGTCCTTTTTTTACATGAACAGTTTTTAAAATCCCAGGCATTTCAGGGTAAATTAAAACATTTTGTTTCGTTTGCACATTTCCTTGCAACTCTATGAAATGGGTAAATACAGTTTCTTTTGCTATAAAAGTGGTTATTAGTGGTATGTTCTTATCTGCATTTAAAGCATCTAAGTGGTCGTTTAATTGTTTTAACTCAACAGATATTGCTTGTTTTTCTGTGTCTAATGCTGCTTTTTTAGATTTTATTTGAGCAAGATCGTTAGTTGCTAAAATACCGGCTACAGAAGTTGCTTTTTTACCTTCACAAGAAGTTAAAATTAGCACAGTTAAAAGTGTGAAATATATCTTTTTCATAATAGTTTAGTTATTTAATTTGTAGGTTTAATGCGTTTTCTAGGGTTGCTTTTTTTGCAATGATGGTTAACATAGATTGAATGTAATTTTGCTGTTGCGCATACAATTGATTTTGTGCTTGTAATAAATCGAAGCTAGAAGAGATACCTTCAAAAAATTTAACACGCTGTTTTTTTTCTATGCGCTGTGCTAAATCTACATTTCTCTTTGAAGTCTGGTAGTTTTCGATGCTTAATTGATACTCGTTTTTTGCTTTTTGAGCTTGTAAAGAAAGTCGCTGCTTCGTTTCTTCTAACCTTATATCTGCCGTGTTTAATGCTATTTTGGCCTGAGCGGTTTTTGCTTTTCTACTAAAGCTGCTAAAAATAGGCACATTTAAACTTACACCTAACAAAGAAGAATCAAACCACTGTTGGTTATTATTTAGAAATGTAAAAGAATCTGAAAAAGCCTGCTTACCATAATTAACAAAGGCTGTTAAACTAGGTAAAGCCTTACTTTGCTCTAATTTCATCATCAAACGTTTGGTTTCTCTGTTGTTTTCAGAAATTTTAAAATCGATATGATTAGAAAATTCAAATGTTTTACCAATTAATTCTAAATTTATATTGTTTTCTGCCAAACCATCTAAGGAATCTGTTAATAGTAGTTTTGTGTTGATAGGGTTTCCTAGAGAAATATTTAGCATTTGATATGCAATTTCCTTCATTCTAATTACACTATTTCGTTGATTTTTTACATTTCCCAATGTAATTTCTAGCTGTTCTACATCTTCTTCCTCATTAAAGCCATTTTTATAAATTTGTTGAGCATCTTGGTAGTTCTGTGTTAGAATTTTAATATTTGACTCTAAAATTTCAATGCTTTTTTCTGTAACCAGTGCATTTCCGTAGGCATTAATAATTGCTTCTCTAGTTAACAACACTGTTTTTTCTTCTGCTTGTTTAGATATTTTCAGGAAGGTCTTAGAAGCTTGTAAGGCTACTAAATAAGAGCCATCAAATAGAAGCTGTGTTAAAGTTACCGAAGCATTTAGGTTTTGTTTGGTGCCAAAAACTACAGGAATAAATCCTTCTGCTGCATCAGGACTACTTTCTCTATTGATATCAAAAAAATCTTCAACAGTATCGACAATAGATTCTCTATTGTCAAAAGCTGCAGCCGGTAATAAAGAAACAGGCTGTTTTAAAAAATTCTGATAATCTAATCTTGCATTTACTTGTGGTAAACCACTAGCGGTGGTCTCCCAAACTATTTCTTTCGCTTTTTTAATATCATTTTTAGCTATTTTGGTGTTGTAATTATTCTTTAGAGCATAATCAATTGCTTCTTTTAAAGAAAGTTGTAGGGTCTTTTCTTGTGCATTTGCAACATGTATAAAAAAGACGGTAAAAATTACCAGTACTATTTTTTTCATTTGTTATTTATTTCTGTGTTAATTGTTTTTTTAATTCTTGTACTCCCTTTTCTGTTGCGATTCCTCTTATATGATACTCTAAGTAATGATTCATTAATGTATTCATAGAATAATCTGTTAACGGAAATAACTCTATGTTCTTGATACCTAACATTCCGTTAAAATAAATTCTAGAGGTAAATTCTAAATTTATATTATCTCTATACAAACCAAGTTCAATTCCTTTTTTGAGATTATTTAGCACGCAAACTTGCATTACGTCAAATTGTTTTTGTGTTAAAGAGGCGTATATTTTAGGATAATATTTTTGAAGTTGATATTGCGGTGAAGATTTTTCGTCTTTTAAATGCTTCATAATAAGCCTTTTGATTGAAAATATTTCTTCAATAGGATTCGTTTTTAATTCACAAATAGTATCAATACCACAACTAACAGTAGTAAACATATACTCAGTTACTGCGGCAACCAACTCTGTTTTATTCTCAAAATACTTATAAATTGTTTTTTTTGAAACGCCTAGTTTACTGGCTATTTCGTCCATAGTTACACTCTTAAAACCTAAGTTTAAGAACAATTCCTTTGAGGTATCTAAAATTTTATGTTTCATAATCTGAGTGCAAATATACAACTGGAAACTTTAGAAACAAAAAAAGTTTCCAAAGTTTTAAGTATTTTTTAACGTTTCATTATTGAAGTAGTATTTCTTTATATTATTTTTACAAAAAATTATAGATTTGGACATTTTACATTATCAAAAGGAATTTCTATCTTACTTAGAATCAAAACAATGGATTCATGAACCTAAAAACTTATATGAACCAATAGATTATATTTTAAAATTAGGAGGAAAAAGGATTCGCCCGGTATTAACTTTAATGGCCGCAGATATATTTTCTAGCGATTTTAAAAGAGCATTGCCTGCAGCTTTAGCGGTGGAGGTTTTTCATAATTTTACTCTAATTCATGACGATATTATGGACGCTGCACCTTTAAGAAGAGGTAAAGCTACTGTGCACGAGAAATGGGACACCAATACAGGAATTCTTTCTGGAGATGCCATGTTGATTCTAGCATACCAATATTTTGAGAATTATGAACCTATTGTTTTTCAGAAATTAGCAAAACTCTTTAGTAAAACAGCTTTAGAAGTTTGTGATGGACAGCAATTGGATGTAGATTTTGAAACTAGAAATGATGTTACGATTCCTGAGTATATTAACATGATTCGTTTAAAAACTTCTGTTTTGGTTGCTGCAGCTTTAAAAATGGGTGCAATTGTTGCAGAGGCAAATGATGAAAATGCCAATTTAATTTACGATTTTGGTTTAAATCTAGGGCTTGCATTTCAATTACAAGATGATTACTTAGATACCTTTGGAGATCCAGAAACATTTGGAAAACAGGTTGGTGGAGATATTATAGAAAATAAAAAAACGTATTTATATTTAAAGGCGCTAGAAGTTGCCACGGAAGATGATAAAGGAAAGTTAGCGTATCTATACAGAAAGAAATTAGCAGATAGCGCAGATAAGATTTCCGACGTTCAAAGAATCTTTGAATTAAACGATATTCCTTTATTAATAAAGCAAGAAATAGAGAATTTTACAAAAAAAGCTTTTAATACTTTAGCTCAAATGGACATTAAAGATACAGATAAACAGAACCTTAAGAACTTTGGCTTTTGGTTAATGAATAGATCTGTTTAAGATTATTGTTTTTTATTGTATCATTTTAAAATAAATAGTACATTTGCACCCAATAATTTTGGTCCCATAGCTCAGCTGGTTAGAGCATCTGACTCATAATCAGAGGGTCCTTGGTTCGAGCCCAAGTGGGACCACTTTATTAAAACCTCAATAAATTGTTAATCAATTAGTTGAGGTTTTTGTATTTATTAACAGTACGATTAATTTACGGTTGATATAGTTTTACCTTCCTTTTATTAAAATTAATTCAAAAATAAAGTTGTTTTTTAGAACACATTTGGCACATTCTATGAATCTTTTTAAGGCACGAAAAACAATATATAAAGTCTAAAAAATCTGATTAATGAAGTTCATTTGAAACCATTTAAACTTATTGAAAACCTATACTAATAAATCCTTATTTTACCAATGCCCTGGATCATGAGGTACTGATTGTGCTTGAGCCTTTTTCGGGTTCAATATCATAAAAGTACCCAATGCAGTAAGCGTTGCATACTTCACCATTTTTTTAACAGCAGCCTTTCTACTAATACCTTCAGAAGATTGCTTATTTTCTTTTCTTTTCATATTAGTCTATCTGTATTTTTTTAGTAAGTAATTGGTTGTTAGAATTTAACTGTATTATGTAAATTCCGCTACTTAAACCATATGTAGAAAGCGTTTCACTTGAAGTGGTAAGTGCTTTTACACGTACCTCTTTTCCTAAAATAGTATACAATTTAATGATAGCTTCACTTCTTAAACCCTCTATGGTTATAAAATCATTTCCATTTCCTTTATATACATTTATCAATTTTGTGGTTAAGCTATCTTCATTGCCAAGTACGTTTGTAGTTAAATGGATGTAAAATCTACCAGCTTCACTAATTGTGTTTTGTGTAGTTAATTCAAAGTCTTTTTCTTGTAATAAAGTTGTTGTGCCGTTTAAAGTATCCTCTAAATATATATTGATGTCTTCTGTAAGGCTATTGTTTGCGATACGTACGCGAATTACTTGCCCTTCTTCTTGTTGTAAAACCAATGGTATTGTTGTACTATTCATATGCACAATACCCATTGCATTTATAGAAAAATTAATTCCTCGTTCTCCTTCAACTAGCCTTGAAGAAATAGGTGTTGTTTGGCTAAAAGTACCAGCATCATAACCAGGGTCTAAGCCTAAAGTTAAGCCTTCTTTAAAGTAAAATTTGGTTGTACCTATTAAAAAAGTATTGTTGTGCATTTCTAAAACTAATTCATAACTTGTATTTGTTGTTTTCGCTATTATAAAGTCATCACCTCCTTTGACTGTCTGCATTGCTGGTGTAAAAACAACTGTATCTTCAATAGTGTCATCTGCAGCAATAAAAAATGCTTGCCCTGGAGCAATATATAATGGCGTGTTAGAGATTTGGTTATAAATTGTATAACCAGTGCCATCTGCATCATAGCCGTAGACTGCCTCAAACGAGTCGTCTAATTTCAATGTATTTACGGTTATAAAGTTATTAGTAGCATCTGCCTCTATATTTCCATTAATATAAGAAGGAAATGGGTTTGCTACTAAATTCCAACGCCTACCAGCACCTGAATTCGCTGCATCATTATTTTTAATCGGAATTGTTTGGTTTCCAGTTGCAACGGTTCCTATAAATGCAAGTGCACCACCACTTGTGGTTGCCATTTGGTAGCCTTGTCCTAAATTTAAACTTCCTGTAGTTTCTACAGTTGCGTTTGTCCAGGTATCTGAAATGTTATCATAAGAACCTACTGCGTATAAACTGCCGTTTCTAGCTATTGAGGATGCGTTACTAGTTTCCGTTATAAAAGAATTAATAGTTAGCCCAGATACGGGAGACCCTATTAAATCCCACTCACCAGCACCTACTTGGTTAACATATCTATTATAAATAATATTCCCTGTAGCAGTGCCGCTAACAATTATAGAAGAAAACTCATCTGAATCTGAATTTAAAGTAACCGTTCCGCTATTGGAAAAGTTACCAGGCACTGTTATATAACTTGTTTTTTCTACGGTAATGCTACTACCAGGTTTTATAGTTAAGTCTTGGCCACTAACTAATATAGGTAGTAATAAAAAAAGTATAAATAGTTTTTTCATGCTATAAATTTACTTAGTAAAATAAGTGAAATTATTAGTATTCGTCTATACCCCTTTAACTATAGACTAAAGGTAAGATTTGTTAAGACTAGCTGTTGTAAGCCTAAAGGTTTTGTTAATTCTGGACATTTTAATCTACTTATAGGAGTAACATATTTCTTCATTAAAACGCTATTGCCTCATCAAGTATAAGCCCTATATCTTTGCAAGGTTTGTCCAGTTTAGTCAATTTTTATCGGCCTTAACACTCTCTACGGGATTGTTATCTATCCCTATATTTCTTGCTTCGTTTATAAGAATACAGAGATAGTTTTTAATAGTACTGTACTACTAAACTCTTAAGCAAAAAGAGTTTAACCTACTTATTATTTTGATACATATAAAAATAATAATGTAATATTTTAACATTAGGTACCTTCTATTTTTGTTAGTTCCCAAAAATCTAATTTCCTCATTTTTATGAAAGAGATGAAGTACGAGAATAGTTTCTTAATATTTATTTTATTTATTTTAATAAATTTTTCTGTAAAAGCTCAAAATACTAGCAGTCCTTTTTTGATGCGAGCTACGCTGGGTGCTTCAGGTTCCTCAGAAACAGTTACGTTCGATAATTTAAATTTTATTATACAACAAAGTATTGATCAATCTAGTGTTATTGGTACTTCTAAAAATAACGGATATACGCTGCGACAGGGTTTTATTCAACCCAATGTTTTGGGAAAGATTTTAGATACAAGTATGCCTATAGATTTAGAAGCTAACTTTTATCCAAATCCTTTTACAGAAAAAGTTTCACTGGCATTTACGCAACAAATTAATGGGCACATTGAAGTTGCTGTTTTTGACATGGTTGGTAAATTAGTTTTTTTAAAAAAATATGCTGCAGTTCAAAATTTACAACTACAGTTTGATAACCTTTCTTTTGGAGCTTATATTTTAAAAATAACCGCTAATAATAGACAGCTTATTAAAAATATAATGAAAGTAAGGTTCAATTAAAAATTAGGCTTAAGCCAACCCGCATATGCACAACTTAAATTTTGTACTTATGAAAAAAAGAAAAGATTATTATAATAAAAAAGAATGTAAAGCTACAGGAAGAAGAATCATAAGATTTAATATTTGGGATAAAATATATTTATCGATATGTGTAGTGATTATACTAATAATGCTAAAAAATATATAAATGAATAAAATATAAATGTCATGGGAATAGCTTCAGGTTTAATGGCAGGGAATGTAACGACCAATGCGAATTTAACTGGGATGGTTACTTCAACTGGGAATACCACCACGGTTGTTACCAA
>Ga0209815_1002809_pt1 | contig 10307 bp, 12 predicted proteins | sample CoawatmetaG00DNA_FD_187507 | JGI IMG/M metagenome (GOLD analysis project Ga0209815, IMG submission 187507) | Marine microbial communities from the West Antarctic Peninsula - Coastal water metaG002-DNA (SPAdes) (version 2) | ecosystem: Environmental > Aquatic > Marine > Coastal ...
GTGTAGTTTTTGTCTCATCTATTATAGTAATCGTTTCCAGTATATCTGGATTTGTTGTAACTATATTATCCAATGCCTTAAAGCCATTACCTGTATAAAACGTTCCAAATGATTCTTCTCCTAAAATATTGTCATCCCATATATCATCTACGGAATCTCCCTTTAGTAATATATAGTATGTCATTTGTCTAAAATGTAATTTTCTTTTATAAATTCTATTATATCACCTTTAGGCTTCCATCCTAATACATCTCTAGCTTTGGTGTCTGTATTTAGTGTATGTCTCATTTCGCCTGGCCTAGCATCAATATATTGTGTTTGGTAGTTTTTACCAAAAGTATCTACTATCTCATTCACCGAATAGTTTTTACCATTACCCAACTCAAATGATTCTCCACTAATAAGACCCTCTACATTTTCCCAAAGTTCCTTACCTTTTTTAACAAAACCAACTGATAAAGCATTACCACACCTAATTAATCCATCTACAATATCACCGACATAAGTAAAGTCTCGTCTTTGTTCTCCATCACCCGTAACAGTAAATGGTTCTCCATTTTTGTATTGTCTTTCAAAGATACCTATCAAAGTGCAGTAATCTCCTTCGGTTAATTGGTATTCACCATAAACATTATAGAATCTACATATAGCAGTTGGTATACCATATATCTTATTATACATTGTAACCAGTTCTTCACCCAGCCATTTTGAGTGTGTGTAAGGATTAGCGTATTTATCTCCGTGTGATGAAGAAGAACCAGCATATACTACAGGAATATTTAATTTACGAGCATATTCCATTATGTTTTGTGTTCCTTTTACGTTAGAGTCAAATGTGCCTGTTGGGTTTAAGAATGATGGTTGTATTCTTGGTAGTGCGCCTAGATGATAAATAATGTCTGCTTTAGTTAGTTGATATGAATCTAATCCAAATGCACCGTGCCTACGAAGACTATCTGATATATCTGTCTCTAAATACTTGCAACCATCTAACTCATTCTCTTTCTTACCTGTTGAGTAATTATCTACTGATAATACCTCATGCCCATCTTTCAATAACCTTTTGATTAAATTAGTTCCAATAAACCCTGCACCGCCTGTTATTAATATTCTCATACCTAACCTACCCCCTTCCAAGTTGCACCATTATTTGTATAGTGATGCTTTACTACAAAATTTGGATTATATTGTATAGTGTATCCCATTTTGATTTGTTCTGTTGCCCAATACCTATCTTCTTTTCCACTTAACCTTTCATTAAATGGAAACTTTTTTATATGCTGTGTATTAAATATTGAAAATGCATTATGGAAGAAATATCTTTTCTCTGAATCACACCAATGATTGGAAGCACCCACATCTCCAAAATTAGACCACAAATATCTAGGTGTAACTTTTTTTCCATCCCATATTGGAATTTGCTTTCCCCATATAGCTCCAGTATCAGCGATGTGTTTTGGTGAATTATCAACCCATTCGGTAATTTCACAATGAGCTGATATAACTAATGTCATTTCATTATCACATCTTTCTATTCCCATATTTAGTGATTTGCCAGGTGAATATAAGTTTTTATTTATAGTTAGGTGTTGTATATCCAAATAATCAAATGTATTTGCTATTCTTATAGATTCATCCGTAGATTCATTGTCCACTATTGTGATCTGCGTATCATCACCCAAAAAATCAACTATAGACTGTATGCAATGACCTATGTACCTTTCTTCATTTCTGTTTCTAATTACAACTGAATATTTCATTACTATTCCTTTATGTTATTTTGAATTTCTAATCCAAGTTCACAAATGTTTTTTATAATTTGTTTCATTACCTTTTTTGTATGGCACATAGATAAATGAATTATCCTATTTCCGTTCACAAATATTCCATTTTCAAGCAGTCTTTCATATAATAGGTTTTGATTTGGATTTTCAAATGAATCTCTATCTTTTCTATTTCTTATAAATTTATCAGTATGAATAATTCTATTTATTGGACCACTCCCAATAGCTCTCATTTTTATATTATACAAAATAAAAAACTCATTCAACTCATTACGAAACATATCACCAATTTCAAATAAATAATCGTAATCAATATACCTTTCATTAATAATTGCTTTCAGTATATTTTTAGCGGAATACATAGATAATGGATTTGCTGAGAATGTTCCACCATAAAATACATCTTCGGTTTTCATTATAGATTTTTTCCCACCAAGACAACCAATTGGAAACCCACCACCCAAAACTTTACCATACGTGACTAAATCGGCTGATATTTTAAATAAGCCTTGACCACCTTGTTTCCCAAGTCTAAATCCAGTCATAACTTCATCAAATATTAAAAGTGCTCCAACTTCATCACACCTATTTTTAAGTTTAAATAAAAAGTCACCAATATCAGTTCGTGGATTAGAACCTTGTGATGGCTCTACTATTACAGCTGCCATATCTTCGGTAATCATATTAAAACAACTATCGTCATTATATGGTAGAATTTTAACTAATGAGTTAATACTATTTGGAACACCACTACCTTCAATAAAACCATCAAATCCACCATGCCATCCACCGTGAAATCTACCTATAATATCTCTCTTGGTATATGCCCGTGCAAGTCTTATGGATCTCATATTAGCTTCTGTTCCTGTACTGCAGAAGATATATTCATGGTGGAAGTCTGGATTTATATTACTATACAATAATTCATTTACTTTATCGGTATGATTGTTTGGTATAGTATAAATTGTTCCCTTTTTTATTTGTTTGGAAACTTTATTTATCAAAAAGTTATTATGTCCAATAATCTGCGCACCTGAACCCATTGTTGTATCAATATACTTTTTACCTTTTAAATCATATATGTAACAATCTTTTGCTTTTTCTATTACCATAACTTTGAATGATTTTCACCAAACACCATACCATTTGCTGTGCAGTTGTTACAAGGTGAGATAGATCTTTCCCCTTTTACTAGCTTCTTTCTAAAATTAATTAATTCTTTATCAACCCAAATATCAATTAATTTCTTATCTAAAACATTACCAAAGATTTTAGTTCTATTATACATATCTTGACAGCAAAGTAAGACATCCCCATTCCAATCTATGTATGTTGCATAATGTGGATAAAAGCAAGGTCTTTTATGTGGTGCTAGTAATTTTTCTCCCATACTACCAGCTCTGTTTGTATATAATAGTCCATAATCTTCTTCTTCCTCATACCACCTATCCCGCAATGAGTATAAATCTTTACTAATCCCACACCCATCAAATAAATTATTAAAATGTTCTATTTGTTCTGGACCATCATACATACTTACAACCATCTGATTTAAACCTGATGAATATAAATCTTTTATAAGCTTTGGTGTAAGTTTATCCCCATTGGTAACAATTTCTATGTGTATACCTTTACCACCAAACTCCTTTACTATCAAGTTTAAGTGTTTAGTTAATGTAGCTTCTCCTGTTCCACTAATATTGACAATTCCTTTAAATCCAACTTCTAACAATTGATTAGAAATTTTAGATGCTAAATCAACACTCATATGTAAATTTTGATTAGGATACTTCACAGGGTCATGCCTCGGACAAAACACACAAGTCCTATTACATAATTCATTGACATTTAACTCCACAAAACTAAACAATGGTATTTTACCAAACATAGTAACTTCATCAATTGAAGGTTGTTTTCTGAGAATGTTTTTCTTTATAGAGTTAGTTGTTGACATTAATTTTTCTTTACTTCTATTGTCTGACATACAACACCATTCTCATCGGCTTATGCTCACTACCTACATTAATGTTACTTTTAACTTCAAAATCGTAATCAGACATTAAAATTTCTATTTCATTATTTGAATAAATTTCATCATCTATTTCAATATAAATTTCCCGAAGTTTTTCGTCTTTTAATAATTTTTTAGCACCTTTCAAAATTAATAATTCAGTTCCATCTACATCAATTTTAATATAATTGGGAACTTTTAAATTATGTTCATAAACTAAACTATCTAAACTTACACCTAAAACACCTGCCTCATAAGAAATACCCCTTTTAAATGGATTACTATATTGAGAATTTAACATCTGTTCTTTTAATTCCTCACCGAATGTTCCTTTAGAACCAACATTCAATCTATCATACTTAAAAAAGTTAAATTCATTTTTATTATTAATCGCCAAATTCAATGGAAAAATATTTGATAAATTATTATCCCTACAAGCTTTAATCTGATAATAAAAATTCATAAAATTTGGTTCAAATGAATATATTTGAATATCTTTGTGTATCAAAGATGCAATAATAGAAAATCCACCAATGTTAGAACCAATATCATAAAAAACCAAATTACTATCAAATGAAAATGACTCAATCCACTTAATTGTTTCTGGTTCTTCCGTAGTATAACTTCTGATTCTTTTATTCAATGGGGAATTATATGGATTATATACTATATGTAATCCAGGATCATCTTTCCCATTGGGATTTCTAAAAAAATTCAATAATTTACTATTATAATCCATTTTAACTCCTATTATTTATAATCTGGGTTTATTTTCCGGAATTGCTTGAGCTCACCTTGTTTATGGCAGGCCTTCTTGCCTATTGAACCATCTCTGTTCCAATATTTTGAAGAAATTTCTTTCCCATTATTGTAAGTTCCTTCATACCACTTCTGTCCAGATTTATAATAATCAGTCCATAATCCATCTCTTTTTCCATTCTTGAAATCTCTTATGCCCGATAACTGTCCATCCTCATACCGACCTTTCAATGGTCCATGTAATTTTCCATTCTTGTAATTCTGTTTATTTTTTATATCACCATTAGGCCACCAAGATTTTGAAACTCCATCTTGTTTTCCATCTTTAAAATACCATTCATATCTAAGATTTCCATTTTCCCAGTATCGTCTGAACCAACCATCTGGTGGGTTAGATAAGTTATAGTTTTTCAATAAACTAGAACAACAATCAGAATCTCTTAGGTTATCTAAATCACCACCTTTTGTCTTATAGAATGCAAAAAATTGTGTATAGGTTAATCCATATTCTGTCTCCAAATTTATCCATTTATTGTTTAAAAAGATTTTTAAAGGTGATGGTTCTGTATAGGTGAATCTTTCTTTATTATGTTGATATGCATTATCAGCGGCTAATTCCATAGCTATGCTATCTGATAAGTCTCTATATGGGATATTTGCTAGCGGAGTAGTATCTCCTTTAAGTATTAGACTATTATCTGAACTTGATATAAATGTTTTTTTTATTGTGTGAAGTTTGTCAGTATACCTCCGAACTCCATCTTCTATGGGATAATTATTAGCCACAATTTAAATCTTATTATTTAGGCTTAGGTTAAGCCTTCCTGTCTGTTTATCCTTAGTCCAATCTGCCTCATCTTTCATCCAAAAACTCTGAAATGATTTCCTTAAAAAAGTTTTATGTGATACATTTGCCATGCAATGATTTGTTCTGTAATTATCATCATCTTTTGGTGAAAAGAATAAAACACAATTACCTATGTAAGGTGAAGATTTAACTCTGTCTTTAAATACATCTAATTCTTTTCCATCCCTATTTGGTGTATATAAAAAAGTTCCCAAACTTTCATCATCTCTGTCATCTGCTAAATAATGTAACATAGTTATTAACTTATCACTTCTATCTGGATGAACTTCATCATATACATAACCCTTTGTAAAAACATTAAGTTCACTATAAAAATCTTTAGGATTCTGTGATATTAATAACTTATCTTTTATACTATTAATTATAGACCCATCTAATAAAATATCATAATACTCTTTTAAATACGGCGTTGTTGGATAAACATCTACTGACTCATTAACGAATATATGATATCCTCTAACTCCAGTTTCTTCTAAAACCTTATTATCTGTATATGTTGTAGTTTCACTTTTAACTCCCTCATATAAATTCTTCGGTAAAAAATCTTTTATTATAAGATGCCGCCACGGTGTCTCAGAACATTCAGAATCTGTAATTTTATTCAAAACATATTCTTTATTATTCATTCTTTACAACTCCATATTAGTTAGTTCTTCGTGATTTAATATCTTCACTGGTTCAGAATGAAAAAGAAAGTCATGCCCGATTTTTTTTCCATCTATTATAGGAAGCCCATTTTGAATTAAATCGGTTAAAATTGCTTGTCTATAATTTCCCTGTTTCTTAGACGCAAAGCCTGTTTTTTTATTTTTTGACCATACATCATCCTCATTATGAGCGCCTTTGTCGTTTAATTCTTTTTCTCTGTAATAACCAGATACCATACCATCTTTCTGTTCAGTATAGAATGTAAATCCATGTACAGTAATATCTTTAAAATATTTAATGGCTGTTAAGATAGTTAATAATCCAGTGCAAAGTTCGTGATTATCGTGATCTTCAGCTTTAAAGTTATTTATATACTTTACAAAATATCTAGGGCCGTCTTTTTCTAAATGTTTCTCCCACATTGCTTTTTTTATTAAATTCTTATAGTTTTTGATGTCGTAAGCATCCGTTGGTTCAGGTAATTCTAAATTTTTAGATTTTCCTGACATTGTGGTTCTTGTCCACAATTCATCTAAATTAAAAAAATTATCAGGTACCCAACCCTTATAATGTTGTGTGGTTCCTGTTGTTGCCCAAATATTAATTTTCCTACCAATATACTTTTCATAGCCATCAATAACACATCGGTTCAGTCTGATTACAATATCAAATGAATCTATTAGTTGACCATATTCTTTCTCTAACACAGAGGGACTGTTACCAACTATAATAACTTTTTTATTTGATCTTGTATCTCCTTCTTTTTCCATCTTATTGTCCTCTTCTTCATTTGCTGCTTTTAGATTTCTCCAAACTAAATCTGTTTTGGATTTTAATAAAAGTTGCAAGTTATCAGCAAGCTTAGTCACAGTATCTTTAGCTGATATCTCATCTAAAGAAATGCCGTTGTGTTTTAATCTTCCGTTTTCTGGTGTTTCTCTCATCTTATCAGTCAAATCTTGTATTTCAAAGAGTATATCTAGTTGTTCTTTATTCATTGACTCTACTGAAACTTGGCACCCGTCTGATACTATGTTTGTTATGTGAAGTTCATTAATATACCTCCGGACTCCATCTACTAATGTGAACTGTCTCTCCTTTTCTTTGTCCCTCATATCATCTAAGGGAAATAGCTCATCCGGCATTATATACTCCCTATTATTTCTTTTAGTGTTTCTATTGTTATAGCTTGATCTGCGTCACTAATAGATTCTTTGGGGTTAGGGTGCGATTCTACTATTAAACCATCAGCCCCAGCCGCTATAGCAGCTTTAGATATAGCCGGTACAAAGTTTCTATAGCCTGTAGAATGGGATGGATCATATATAATTGGAATATCACACAATTCCTTAAGCGCTGGAATCATCATCAAATCTGGTGCCCATCTAATTGATGGAAACACGTGACGATAAGATGGTGCGCCTACTACACCTCTTAAACATATTGCAACTTTTTCATTACCACCAACCAATACCCTTTCACAAGCTCCTAATATCTCATCTATTGTTCCCCAAGTTCCTCTCTTTAATAATACAGGTTTGTCTAATTCACCCAAAGCATCTAATAAGGTATAGTTCTGAAAATTTCTAGTTCCAATCTGAATTATATCAATACAATCCATAGTAAATTCATTAATCTGACTAGCATCCATAATCTCAGACACTATTGGAAGCCCGCTTTCTTCTCTAGCAGTCTTTAAAAATCTTAAACCATCCTCTCGTAATCCTTCTTTCCACCCATTACTACCTACTTCTTCTGTTATTGGGTATGTACAAGGTTTGTATGCTCCACCTCTTAATGCGTTAACACCAACCTCTTTCATTTTATGTGCCCAATCTACAATCATTTGTTCTGATTCTACTGAACATGGGCCTGATATAATATATGGGTTTTCATCAAAGTTCCATCTATCTGGCTGAAGTGATATATCAAGCTTTTTAGCATCGGCTAATGTTTTTATATAATCATTCATTTTCTTTCCTTTATATTTATTTCTGCGTTTTTTAAATCTTCTTCACTATGAATGTTAGTGCAATCATCAAGATAACTACCAATTCTACGACTCATCATACCACTTTCTACAAACTCTTTCTTAGTAACTCTGACTGCGCCATTTCGTGTACCATTTGAATTGACAGTTACTAAGTCATCGTATTTATTGACAACAGCATATTCAAGTAGTTCATCAGCATTAGTCTGTCTATCAGGATGGTCAGGTTGTATTCCCACAATGTGTGTTATTTCAAGATGAAGATTTTTATAATCTTTTTTAAATTCTCTTACTACATTGACATAAACATCTGCAACTTCTCTTTCACCCATATAACTTTCATCTCTATTGAATATAAAAACATTCTTATACTTCTTTGTTATCTCTCTAACTTCATCGGATTCGGTAGTAACAACTATGTGTTTAATCAATTCTGATTGTGTAGCGTAATCTAACGCATGTTCTATAAGAGTTTTATCTGCTATAACCCTTAAATTTTTCTTCTTCAATCTCTTAGAATCTGTTTTTGCTGGAATTATTGCCAGTGCTCTTATATCATTTCCGTACATTACATATCCTTAAATTTATTTATTGCCCAATGGTAAGCTTTTGTTTGTCCTTCTATTGTCATACCGCCAACGTGTGGTGTTATTATAACATTATTTTCCTTAGAAAACTCTACTAACTTACTGTTTTGTATATCACCAAATTCATCTTTTATTACATCTGTTCCATATCCCTTTAAATGCTTCTTACTTATTGATTCCATTATTGCATCTTCATCAACTAACTCACCACGTGATGTATTTATTAGATAGCTTCCCTTTTTCATTTTAGATAGAAACTCTTTATCTACCATTCCTATTGTATCATCTTTGACGTGAACATGAAGAAATACAACATCTGATTCTTCTAGTAATTTATCTAATGGACAGCCTCTTGCTGTGGTTACAAAACAATTAGGATCGTAACCTAGTAAATTTACTCCCCAGCCATTAAATAATCCACACATTATCTTACCAAGTCTACCATAACCAATCACACCAATAGTCTTACCTTTTATCTGATGACCTATGTATGGTTCGTAGTCCCAATTACCATCCTTTACTGAATGAAAAGATTTAGGAATGTTTCTCAGTAATGACAACATCAAACCAAATGCTAATTCGGATGTAGATGGTAAATCATTTATTAATTCGTAGTCTTTCTTTAAAGACCAAATATTAATATCATTTTTTTTACAATATTTTAAATCTATGTGATTTAATCCAGTTGAACAGGTATTTATAACTTTAATATTACTATCCTCTAAAACTTCTTTATTTAAAATAAAATTTTGTTTGTTTGGGTTTGTAAATAAGTATCTAAAAGATTGCTCAAATAACATTTTTTTTAATTTATCTTCTGTTATCTCTGGCACATATGTTAAATCACCCATAGATTTTAATTTTTCGTAAACTCCATCAAGATGCTTTACAGGTGTTATACAGAGGATTTTCATAGAATTTTAATTTTATTTTCTTTTATTAAATCCTCTACAACTTTTTCTTCAAATCCCCAAGTGTGGTGATTGCTTGGAACATCTTCTGGTCCTTTTACTCCCCAATAGTGGTGGGTTTTTCCCCAATCAAAATTGTGAATATAAACCTCATCATTTAAATTTATATGATATAAAATGGCTAATATTCCAGTTCCTGGTTTTTTAAAACCATCATTTGAATAAATATCTTTCCACCTATCAGTTAGTTCACACATAACATTATATGTATCAGCAACTTTAATATTACTATCAATAACCATATCTTCTTTTCTAAGACTTTCAGCTTCATCTTTCTCGTGACAATAAGTCATCATCACACACTCATTCAATGTTGAGTACTTTATCTTGTGATTGTCCCAATTTTTATTATAGAATTTAAAATATCTGTTGGTTTTCTGTAAAAGTATTTTTCTATTAATATACCAAGAATCTGTTTTTGTACCAAGATATTCTTCATAACCAGTAGTTACAAATCTGTTCATTCTTACAACAACATCAAAGTTATCAATTTCAACTCCTGCTTGTCTACAATTTTTTAAACCAGCATTAGCTACTATAACTACTTTTGACATACAATTAACTCCTTTTCATATGTTTCTAATGACTTAATATTAAACTTAAATATACCAAACTCCATATTGCCAAGTTCACCACTATCCATTATCATCTCTGATATATTAACTATTATTTGAAAGTTTTGTGGTGTT
>Ga0209815_1002812_pt1 | contig 10303 bp, 12 predicted proteins | sample CoawatmetaG00DNA_FD_187507 | JGI IMG/M metagenome (GOLD analysis project Ga0209815, IMG submission 187507) | Marine microbial communities from the West Antarctic Peninsula - Coastal water metaG002-DNA (SPAdes) (version 2) | ecosystem: Environmental > Aquatic > Marine > Coastal ...
ATAATAATTTGATTTAGATTCTCTTTGTGCTTCTGCACCAGACCAGTGATAATTTAACCAAGCATCCTTCATAGATAGTTTTCCAGAACCTAGTTCTGCTAGTTTAAAATTTGGGTTTTGTTGTTTGTCTGCATAAAATAATTCATCTTGTAGTTCTTCTGGAAGCTGAGAAAAATCTATATTATATAAAGGTTCATCTATTTTAGATAAGTTTAATAAATTGTTAATGTCTTCGGGTATTTCCATACCATAATTTTTATAAGAATTTATTAATCTTCTTACAGCAGTTTCCGCTCCACCTTGAGGATTGCTTAACTCCTTTAAATATTCATCATTTTCATTATTAAACACATTCATTTCGTATTGATACTTTCCTCTTCCTGGTCCACCACCACCATCATTTTGAACTCTGTTTGCTATATTATCAGACTCTAAAAATCCTACTTTACCTCCAAAAGATTGTAAAGAATCAGAAACAGCTTCACCATATTTTGGGTCTTTAGCAATAGCATCTAGCAAAGTATATTGTTCTGTATTTATAGCACCGTTAGCTTCTCTATTATTTGGACTAAAAAACTTATTAAACATTTCTAATCCAGAACCTTCTTTATACGGTGAAACTGTATCTTGGTACATATCTAAAAGGTCTTTACCTGCAGCAATAGGTGGAACCAATGCTCCTTGTCCTATAGACTGAAGTGCTTCTCTTATCTGCTTTAGTAATTCTTCATTCATCTTTTATAAGCTTTCTTTTTTCTTACTACTTTCTTTTTCTTTTTATTCATAGCATACTTTCTTCTTTTGCCATTAAGCTTTGAGCTTTTAATTGTTCCATACATTATTTGTTTTCTCCAAAAATCATTGTATCCATTTTCTTTGAACGTTCTTGTTTATTCTTTTTATTAGTTCTTTCTATATGTTTATCCATACTCATACTTCCAAAATCTATTTGGTCTTTTCTAATAGCAGTTGCCATAGGTGTATCTCTCAAAACAAACTGAGTACTCCATTTTGCAGGATGTGCTCTTAACCCGCAAGAAGGACAATTAAACTTACCTTCTTCATTAGGTGTATTACAATGTTGACACTTAGCCATTAGTTTTGTTCAATTATAATATATGCCATTCTACTTCTATCAAGCATTACTGCTTTAATATCTACAAGCTTTGCAGTATCAATATCTTCTATTGCGTCATTAATTTCTTTAGCTAATGAACCTGCTACAGAATCTGCTTTAACACTTACATCATTGATAATAACTGTTGTAGTTGTACTAAAATTTGCCATTGTATTCTCCTATTTAATTAAATTTTACTTTAGGTTTCGGAGTGGGAATAAACCCACTCCATAGTACCTAATAACTATATGCTTTAGTTTTAACTACTAAAAGCGATTGTTGAAGTTGCACCAGTACCTTTAGAGATACCGTTAACTTTAACTATCCATTCACCATCATTTTTACAATAAAACATGAATGTACTTCCTATTTGACCCCAACCACCATTGGTAGCTGAACAAGTAATAGTAAGTATAGTATCGCCAGCAACAGATGAATCCTGTTGTGCTGGTATTCCAGTTCCAATATGAACCTCTTGATAAGGTTCGTAAGTGTCAGAACCAGCTGCTGTAATAGTCATAGCACTTGCTCCATCAGCGTCTGCTACATTAACCCAAGCTATAAATACCCCAGCTTCCGCCTTTGGTAATACTATAGCTGATACTGCATCTGAAGTCCAAGATGAAACGTATTCGTAGTTTTTCACTAATGTGATTCCTGCGTCTACTGTTGCATCATTAACTGCTAACGATGTTAACTCGGCGTTTCTAACTAAGTCCTGCCATCTTCCAGAAGCAAATGCTAAATCTTTAGCATTTACAACGAAGTCAAACTTTCCATAGTTTCCACTGTTTTCGTTTAGTTTATCACTTCTCATGTTATCCCACTCCTTCTAGATTGATTAAGTAATGTGATTCTGGTAAACATACTTCTAATCCAGCTTCAGTAAGAATCATATCTTTTCTCAAGTCTTCATCTGCACCTTGTACATTTGTCATAACTTGAGTATCACGATTAACTCCATTACCTACTAATGGTCTGTAGTATAGTTTACTCATATCAGCCATACACATCATACCAGATGAATGTCCTCTAAATAGAGGTTCTTTCACTAAAAATACTGAACCGTGAACTGTATTAATCTCCATTAACTGGTGACCATACTGTCCTGATAGTTCATCCATATTTATTTGGTATTGTGTACTAGCAGTTGATATATCAGAAAATGAGCCATTACCCATCTTGTTAAAGAAAGAAATAACAGGAAGAGAAGCTAATGCTAATCTTTCGTTACTTCCGCCTCTAGCAGGGTCAAACAACACTTCGAAGTCTGATAATAGTCTATCATAAGTAAGTTCTGAAGCTTCAGCACTTCTAAAGTATGCTTTACCTGACTCGTAAGACAAGTTAGCTGACCCAGCTACTACTGAACTATTTTTAATGATGTGACCTACTAGACCTTCTGAGTATTGTACTCCGCCTACTTTTGCTTTTTGATTGAAAAGAAATGCTCTTTCCATATCGATTTTGTGCTCTCTCATTTTTTGAGCTAACACTCTTTCAAACTCGTTAGATACTCCACGTAGTTGTGTTGCATATGCTGTGTTTGAAATCTCAGCAGCTGTTTTGAAAATCTGGGTATACCCATAATTATCTTCCATGCTATCTGAGAAAACGTCTGGTGACCCAGTACCTTCTGCGTATGCTGTACCAATTATTTGACATTTTTTATCGTCAAGTAATTGTTCAGCAGTTCCTGTTGTACTCGATACAGAAATCACTTTACCAGTGAAAGTTGTATCGGCAGAATTTTGTACGGGTGCAGTTTCAACTCTAACTATAATATTTGCATAGTCATTATCTCCTGCTGTTCCACCTTTTGTTCTTACTGCAAAAACCATTCCTTTTACAAGGAAGTCTACTGCAGCTCCGTCAGCTGTGTCTACAGTAAAAGCTACTGTATCTCCAGATGTTTGATTTGCACTACCATCATGGTCGCCTTTTAATAAAAACTCTCTACTTGTATAATTAATCTTTGTTCTATCTTCTAGATAACGAAACAAAGAATCATCCGTAGGAAGTTTTGCAGTTTTACTCAGGTATACGAAGAAAGGACTTTCTTCAGGTGCTAGTTCAGCAATCCTATCAGAAAAGTTATATAATCTTCTTCTATCTGGAGCAACTCCATAATCAGCAGCAGTAGTAGCAGCAGTCAAGTTTGTTGACTTTATTTGTCCGCTTATTGCCATTGTATTCTCCTATTTATTTATTTACGTTTTATTCCCTTGCTAATGCTACCAGTCTGAGCTGCATTAAGAATTTGGTCCCACATTCCATCTTGTTCAGATTTAGTAGGAGCCGCTCCACCTTGCAATACCCCTGCGGTTCTTGCTTGGTTAGATGTATCTAGCTTTTGAATAATAGGTTCTTTGTATTCACCTTTATTCATTTTAAATAACTTAACTAGATTGTCTAAAGGAACAGAGTCTTTTGGTGCAGAAGTAAATTCCATAAATTCTTGGACTTCATTTTCTTGCATTCCAAACTCATTCTTTAACTTATTAACAGTATTATTTAAAAACTGTCTTTGCTCTTGACCTTTCATAGCATTTTGCACTGCACTGTTTATTCTGTTTTCTTCTTGTCCCACACGATATTCGTATGATGAAGAACCAGGTTTATTATACGCATCCCACGGATTGAACTCGTCTTCGTTTAGCTGTTGTGCTTCAGCTTGTTTTTTATCACCACTATTTCCGACAATATTATCTCTTAAGGTTTCTACGAGGTCTGGTCGTTGCTCTAGCAAATCAACTAATGGTTTGTACTGAGCAAGATGCTTTTTATCAGATTCAGCTCTGTCATACATTGACTGAAACTTTTTAGCTTCTTTTTCCCAGTTCATACTTTCATCTCCTTGTAAAGTACCTTCCTGTTGACCTTCTGCTTGAACCCCATCCATGGATTCTACAGCTTGAGTATCGGTTATTGATGTTTCATTATTCATTATTACTCCTTTGATGTCTTGTCTTGTTGAGAAGAACTACGCATTTGGGATTCCATCACTTTGATTTCTCCACGTAATTTCTCTAGTTCAAGCAACACCTTGTCGTTTAACTTGTTTTTATTTATACGCCTATCGGCACTGGCGTTAGATTCTACATCATTGAGACGAGATTTAAATTTTTCAACCTCAGTTCTCTTTCTATCTGATATAGATTCTCTTGTTGCCGTTTGCAGGTCTCCCTGTAAATTCTTTATTGTTTCATCCATAGACTGAATTTGTTGTTGCATTTGTTGTCTTTGGTTCATTCGTTTTAAAATTCCATCTTTATCAAATATATCTGGATTTTTCTTTAATACTTCTACTTGGTCTACAATACCCATTTGATATGCTTCCATATATACTGCAAGCTCAGAATACTTACTTGTTGGAAGTGTTGAGCCAGACTCAATACCAACATCATGTTGCTCTAAGTTGTGTTGTTCTTTTTTTAAATCAAATACGATTTTTGACTTATCACTATATACTTGAGACATTGTTTCTGTTATATCATTATTTGGTTGAACCAATCTTAATAATTTTGGTACATCGTAATGTGTTTTAGCATAGTTATACATTACTTTACCTAATCTTTTAATACTAAATTCTATATCTCTTAGTTTTGATTTAGGTCTTTCACTACCAAGAGCAATTAATCTTTCTGTTCCTCTAGCTGTTTGTGGTTGCTGACCAACACCTTGCATTATTTCTGGAATACCAAAAATAAAGTTTATATAAAATTCACATTGCTGTATCAATCTGTAAAACTCTCCAGTTAAAGGCTGCGGTGCTGGATAGTGAGGCTCTCCTTGTGAAGAGTCTACTTCTATTACCGCATTTGGATTTGCCCAATCTTTTTCTAACTGAGCTATATTTTCTACACTTCCTAAAGGAACCATAAGTTTTAAACCAGCTGACGCTTGAGCGTGAGATAGTGCCAAAGACCATAACTTATTAAGCAATCGTTGCATTGGTCTCGCCCTAGAAACATCAGAACGAGGATAGGGAGTTTGGGTCCAAACGTTTGCTATAGGTACAATAGGGTAAACATCCGTATTTAACACAGTCTCATACAACACTACCTCACCAATACTAGCAATAACTTTAACTCTATTTTGGTATACTTGTACAATATCAACCTGTCCTTTTTGAAGCATTTCTTTATTATTTTCTATAAATACTCTAAAGTCTGCTTCATCTACAATAAATTCTTGACCTGTACTATTATCAACTAGTCTATAAAAAGCAACTTTTACTTTTGTAAATCTTTCTAATATTTGAAAACGTTTATAATTTGAGTCAGTATATCCTCTAACAGTGTCTGGCGTATAAGTGTTCATAGACGTTTTATTAACAGCGTCAGGATAATCTTGGTCATAAGAATATGTTGTTATACTATCTACAAGTCTATCTATTTGTTCTCCAGTTTCTGGGTCAACACTAATTCCTAACTCTGGATATAAATTTAATACTTGTGTTTCGGATAATATAGTAGACAATATTAAGTTGTCTGCATCTGAAAAGAATCTATCTCTTGAAGACGCTGGAACATAAACTCTAAAAGGGTCTAAGTAAGAAAACTTAACATCTCCTTTACCAAAATCAGAATCATAATCAATATATGTGTATAAAAATCCAAGTCCTACAACACAATAGTCATGTATAGCTTGCTTTACCTGTGCATCTCCTTCTGAGTTTTGCCACGCAAATCCCATAATTTCTCTCCATAAGTAAGCTAAAGAAGTGTCTGAATCTTCTCTAGGAACCACTGTAAACACAGGAGGCCTAGAAGTTAGCATACTTTTCAAGCGTTCTACTGCAGGAGAAATCCTATCCATAGGAACATCAGCTTGATTTCTTTGTTGTAATTCTTGAGATTCAAACTCAGTAAAGTGATTACCAAGATAAAAGTCAAGGTCTTGTCTAGCATCTAGTTCCCAAGCTTGTCTATCGTTTTTATACCTATCGAAAAGTTCTCGGTTTTCTGATGCTCTTTTGTCGTATTCCATATTTTTTTGTAAAGGGATGTAATTATACGCTGAAATTTACTAAATTTGTCATTGCTTAGGCAAGAAGTTTCTAGTCAATAGACCCGCTCATCCAATTATATAGCTTATTAACTTTTAAATTTGCTTTCTTTTCTAGATTATCTGCAAAGTTTTGTGCGTCTATAGCTCTACTACTAGGTGCTTTTGCAAAATAATCTGCATAATAAAGTGCATCCATTAAATCATCGTTCTTTGGTTTAGGATGTTCAAACAACTCATCCACGATTTCTGTCATGTGTTTCTTTATATGTAATTTTTTAGAATTAACAATAGGTCCAAGTGCTGTTTCTAGCCTATCTTCTTTTTTAATTCCATATGGAGGCTTAACTCCTTTAAATATTCCTGGCATTAATCTTCTATCTTTATGAGACATTCTTGTTGTCATATCTCTTACCATTTCTTGAGCCGCTACTGTTTCTATGCTAACTCTTCTTACTGGAGAATATTCTCTTGCCATTTTAATAATTTGCTCTGCCATATCAAAGGCAGGTATTTTTTCTCTAAAATAATCAAGAATGTATCTATTCTTATTTGCATCTATACCCATAACTAAAATTACTTGATAGTCAGAGGTTTTTGTTGCAGTTGCTGCTAAGTCAACACCTATGTAAACATTAATTGGAATTGCTTCTTTGTCATCAACTAAGTAAGTATACTTGTTTCTTACTTCAAAAGTATGGTTATAATACTGAACTCTATCAACTTTAAAGGCAGCTGATGCCGAGTCACGAGCATCATTCATATATTCTTGAGCAAACTTATTAACTAACCCTGCTTCAATAAATTCTTTTCTTTTATTTTCTAATTTCTTTAAAGAGAACTGTTCAGGCCATAAAGGAACTCCATCTTCAACAGCTCTATGGAATGTTACATCCCAAGGATAGCTACGATTATTCTTACGTGCATCTCTAACACCATCATGAATATTTTGCAAGAATGAATCATAATGTACGATTGTACCAGTCAACCAAATCCAACCTTCACTACCAGGTGTTTCTTCTAGTGAGGGGTATACTGTAGATACAATCCATTTTTTTAGTTCTCCTCTTCTTTCAGGAGTTTTTGTATTTAGCTCTGATTCAAAGTCATCAAGAATAATTCCAGTGTAACGCACACCTACTTCTGCACGACCACGCAATCTTTGAGCAGAACCTTTAGCAATAATTCTATCTCCTTTTGGAGTAATAATATCTTTTTCTGTCCATCGTTTCCCTACACTACCTCCATCCATATTACCAAAGTAATAACGAATCATTTCATTTTCTTCAAAGTGGTGTCGTATATATTTTAAATGGTCAACAGATTGTCCTTGTTCTTCTGATACCCAAGCCACAAAGTTCTGCTTATCTGTTTCAGCAAATAGAAACTTGTGCATAATAGCAGATTTAGCTAGAATGCTTTTCCCCATACCACGAGGAATGATATTACAAATACGTGCTCCAGGTTTATGTGCTATCAATTTCTTAGATAGGTCGTAGTGGAACTTAGGACTTTCACTTTTATGTAAAAAGTCTTGAGGTAGAAATACACGACCAAAGAATATTAAATCTTTGTATGCTTTAGATAATACTTCATCACGCTCTGCCATTACAGACGGAGGAGGAATAATGTTAATCTTTTTGTTTTCCATCTTTAACTAATTTCATACTACTCATCTCTAGTATCTCTTCTTTACTAAATCCAGTAAAGGCTTGTCCTAATAGTAGTGATTCGCTTTTTGTTTCTTTTGGATACATACTTTGTATCTTCATAAAATTTTCTAATGCACGCAACTTTACCGCATCAGACGTTTCTTCATTTTCAACAATATTTTTTGCTTGCTCTAGTGTCCATCGTTTATCAATACCAATATCACTTAGCAGTTCTTCTATTTCTTTTTCCACTTCTTGTTTTATCCTTGTTTGTTTTAGGAGTACAGACGATTTAATCTTTGCTGTTTTTTCATTGTTAGTTTCAAAACAGTCTAAGTATGCTTGCATTGGTTGTTCACCATGAGCAATCATCTTAACAAATCGTATCTCTCTCCATGTTAATGGTTTTTCTTCTACGTTTGTTCTCTTCATAAAAGAATGATAATCTTTTTTTGGTTCTCCACCCATCTTTCCAGAACCAAATGATGGGCCAAGCAATGTAATGAAGTAGTCATCATATGCTCTGATATGCGTGTTCTTCATTTTTTTTAACTTGAGTATTTGTGTGACTTGGTTATCGTCAGTAAGAACCCAATCGTTTTCTTGTCCCTTTCTCCAGTCTTCAACTAGTGCTGCGTCAGGAAAGATAGAACGAAATTCTTTTTCGTCTTTAAATACATAACGAGGTACACCTTTAATAATCCTTTTATGCATTAGGCTTCAACAAGATTACCCCATACAGTGCACTTGCCATTAACAATTTCAATGACTTCCACTTGAAAGTTTCCATTAGGAAACCAAGTAATAATACTGAATGCGTGGTTCCAGTTGTGTAGTCTGCCACGTAGCCACTTGTTTTTTTCTCGAGACATATCTTTAAGACATCCAATTCCCCACGCTCCTATAGTTCCTGCATCAAGTTTTGTTAGTGTATGTCTTTGTACGTCATGTGTATGCCCGTACATAATATTGGCTCCATATGTCTCGAGATGTTTTTTAGCATGGTATGTAGTTGCATAAGCACCATGAAGAAAGTTAATCTTTCCAATTTTTAAAGGAACATTGTATTCATAGTATTTGTATCCACGCTCTTTTATTCTACACGCTTTAGGAAACGTATAGTCTTTCATATAAGGATACTTGTCTACAAAGTTATCCATCCATATTTCATGGTTACCTTGTAGCATATATCTTTTTTCAACTTTATGCTTATCTAATTCAGCATCAATTCTATCTAATCCTTCGTTTACATCATCAATGTCTTGGTCGCAATAGGGTAGTTGAAACTCCAATGAAGGTAGCTTCTTACCTTTATATTTCCATGCTGAAAAGTTATGCCACTCTCCTACATCTCCAATATTGATATAAATCTCAGGTTTTACTATTCCTATTGCTTGTAGTGCACACGATAATGCTTTCTCGTCATGTAAAGGAAAGTGTATATCGGGGAATACTATTGCTCGTTTAAGCTTCTGCTTTGGTTGTGCCATGAAAAATCTCCTTAAATTTGTCTTCATCTATCATTTCAGGCTCTTCTATATTTGTAATGATTTCGAATAATTCAATTACGTACTCTAGAACTACGGGATTTGGTGCCATAATTTCTGCGTCTTTTAGTTTTAAGACGATATGTTTAAGGCGGTGTAGTGCTTCATTGAGTTCCATTATTTTTCTGGTTTATCGTGGCTAGCATCATCTAATTCTTTACTACTTAGTTCATCAACAAGGAACTTAACATAGTTATTGATTAAAAATCTACGCTCTGTTAGTTCTTGTTCTACCTTTAAACAACTCCCTGAAAGCTGATTAGCTCGTTGAAATTGTGCTTGTGCTTCTTGTGACACCTCTGAAAGTAGGAATTCGTATTCTTTTTCATTGTGCACTATCTTTATTGTTTGTTCTTTATCGGACATTACTTCTCCTGTGTGTAATTAAGTTACCCACAAGTTATTAACATTACCTTTATAGTTCCAAGAACTTTTTGCGTTTTTACTTTAAAAGATTACTTTATAGAGAGAAGGGATTAATAATCCTTGACAAGGGCCCTATAATACCTTATCTTTAAACAAGAGTTTTGAGGGCTAGCTTATTAGGGTAACCCTATTAGGGTACTCGTATTAGGGTAACCTTACGTAAGGAACCCTACCCCCACTACATATTAGGGAACCCGAAGTAAGGTTACCTTAAAAAAAATATTAGAAAAATATTAGGGGATTATGTGTACGCTTCTTTTAGTTATTAATACCCCCCGTCCAATATTAAGTTGAAAATTACAGATTAGGTTGAAAAGTTGAGATTAGGAAACCCTGTTAAGATTTCCCAATCCGACTAGTCAGTCTGTTTTATTTCTTTACTCTATAACTGCACCCATCATACGCAATAGTTATACCATGCTCTGCTTCAGCAGTCTTAATATTCCTAGCTATAATTTCATTTAGTCTACTAACAATTTTTTCATAGTCAGTATAGTTTTGGTGGTACTCATGGACAGCGTCGCACTCTTCGTCTGTCACCTTAGTATTTA
>Ga0209815_1002817_pt1 | contig 10294 bp, 6 predicted proteins | sample CoawatmetaG00DNA_FD_187507 | JGI IMG/M metagenome (GOLD analysis project Ga0209815, IMG submission 187507) | Marine microbial communities from the West Antarctic Peninsula - Coastal water metaG002-DNA (SPAdes) (version 2) | ecosystem: Environmental > Aquatic > Marine > Coastal ...
TCTTCCTCCTTACCGAAACAGCTAAATAAAGCTCCGGCAATAAGGATGATAGTACCGGTATCTATACTAGAGGAGTTCTCAGCTGTATTTAGTGAGAGTCAGTTTTACTTTATCCACCTTCTAGTCTCAAAGGCTGCTGATAGTGGTAAGGCGCTTCATTCGTTCCATTCATTAAGGTTAGACTTTTTAGTTAAACAGCTAGGTTCAAAGCCAAGGGAGAGGCAGATTCAGGGACTTATAGATATGGGTGTAGTAGCTGTTCAAACAAATCAAGACGGTACAGAGACCTATGAGAAAGGTAAGAGAGCTAAGGCCTATCAGTTAACCGAGAGATACCGATTAGATATAAAGAACGACAAACTCACAACCTACTACTCTAAGACAGGTTCAACGCTTTCTAAGCGGTTGATGAACTTAAGGGTAAAGCAGAAAAATATATCCCTTGAAACAAACCCTCTGATAGAGCGAGAGTATGTATGGCTAAAGAAAATAAGTTTTGATGAGGATAAAGCCAGAGAATTTCAGGATGAATTTGAGCAATCTGGTGTAAGGGGTAGTAAGCCATACACTCGGCAAGCAAGCTTGAGGCTAGAATCAGATATCACCATACTGAGTCAGTTAAGCACGGGTGATTTAACATTCAATTATAACGGGTCTAGACTAACGACCTCTGTCTGTAATGCAATGAAACAGATGAGGGAGTGCTTGATGGATAGTAGGGGAAACTATTTCATAGAACTTGACTTAAGGTCTTCACAAATTGTCTTCCTATGTAAAGCGATAATAGTAGCCTACGAGAACGATATAACAGTGAATATTAAGCACCATCTGGATAAGTTCATCCAAGACGATATAGATATAACAACAGACTCAATTGGCACTCATTCCGACACGGCTATGTTCATTAAGCACGTTTTGTACGGAGACATATACAGAGAGCTTCAAATCAACGATAATGAGTACAACGAAGAATGGACTGATTTAGATGCTCATACCGCTTCTAAGGGTTTTGCAATAGCCTCAGATAAAGACTATGATATACGACGGGTAGATTACAAACCAATAGTACTTAAGCAGCTGCTGTTTAACTACTACACAAGGAAACAGAATATACCTGATATAGCTAAAGCCTTCTCAGAAAGCTATCCGTCTATAGAGCGTTTCTTAATGTCCGTAGCGGATGAATCACAGTCTCACAGGAAGTCCACAGACCTTGCAAACGTTACTCAGAGCTATGAAGGTTACTTCTTTCACAAACTAGCCTTAGATAAGCTACAAGAGGCTTTTCCTGATAGAGATTTCTACACAGTACACGATTGCATTGGTGTACCTGAGGATTTAGCAGAAGAGGCCGGTATATTGCTTAATAAAGCTCTAGAATCTCATCTTGGAATAAGCGCAGACATTGGTATGATAAGAGGTGATTAGACGCAGGTGGGCGCCTAAAACGCCCAACCAAGTGACATAGCCTTTAGACTCTTTACAATTTAATACCCCCAGTCATTATGGACTATGGGTAAGCTATTTAATTCGTCTCTATGAAATCTCCACTTAGGCATAAACTTATCCATTAGTGCAATAAACCTATCATTATGGTTTCTCTCATGTAAATGAACCAACTCATGAATTAAAATATACTCCAAACAGACAGCAGGCTTTTTTGCTAATTCAAGATTTAACCATATCCTTTTGTCATCAGTATTACATGCACCCCATTTGGTTTTCATTTGCTTTACTCCCCAACTATTACACTTAACACCAATGACCTCTTCCCACTTTTCAATCAGTTCAGGTAATTGACTTTTTAGTTGTTTTCGATACCACTCCTTCATAATGGTCGCCTTATCTTCTACCGTTGCTTCTGGCTTAACCCAAAACTGGATTTTATTAGTACCAATAAGTTCAACCTTGTTGTAACCTTTATGATGCTTAACATCCAATAGATAACGTTTTCCAAGGAAGTAATGACTTTCCCCAGATACATAATCACGTTTCATTTCTCTTGCTTGCTCTTTAAAGCCTTTCACATGTTTCTTTATCCACCCTAACCTTGAGATACTAAATAGTCTCAATACCTCAATATCTGAATTACTAGGTGCAGACAACCGTATACGACCATGGGGAGGATAAACCGCAAGATGCATATTCTTAATATCCTTCCTAACCACATCTATTTCGATGTTAGCAAAGGCTATGACTTCCTTACTAATACTCACTTTGCGCTTTTATTATCTCCATTAATGCTATTGTCTTATCACTATCACCAACAACATCATTTACAGCCAGCATCAACTTCTTTTCTTTTATACCTCCATCACGCCATCCGTCTAATTTATTGTAGCGTACAGCTTCATCCAAAACGACAGCCAATGATTCGTCATTTTCTAGGTTATCATAAAGTGCTTGTTTCGCTCTAGTGTTTATCAAATCTGGATATGATTCACCACTTGAAGGTTCAGTAACATTAGAGGCTAATTCTTTAATCTTTTCTAGGTAATCATGATAGTCACATGTTTCTTGTTTTCTGAGTTGAATTATCTCATCCAATAACTGAGACATCTTCTCGTAATACTTGGGATTGGTCTGTGACTCTTCAATGATAACTCTCCGAACATTGTTTTCGATGGTTTCAGCAACTGCCTCCTGTCTTTTTTTCTTTTTATCCTCAGAGGTTGTGCTAATATCATTACCCAGCGTCACTATCAAGTCTACCAGGGACTTGTTCTCGAAGTCTGATATTTTAATGCTTGATTTAGCATCTAAATACATATCCATGAGTTGACGCATGCCTGGCTCAAATCTTTTAAGGTCTACGTAATCGCCACTAGCTTGTTTAATAGTCTCTCTCAAGTCAGAATAATACTTTACCTCATCTTTGATGGAATAGGCTTCTGCATCGTTATATCCCAATTTATGCATTTCATTTGCTACGTTCGAATAGGCTCGAATAAGTGCGACCACCGATTTATACAACGCAACTCTTTTCTCTTCTGTATCTTTTATGTCCTGAGGGTATTCCGTATTTCCACAAAAGAATTTTATAAATGTTGGCTCATCCCTTGGATGAACAGGCTCACACATCGCTCTAACAGCTTCTATGGCTGTTTCTAAGCGTTCCTTGCTCTCTGTGTGCCTGTCTTTCAGTAGTCCTAAAACATCATCTTCATCATAATTATCGAATACTTCCGATGTATAGTCTTGAATTGAATTTTGAAGACTCTTAAACAAATCTTTATAGTCGACTATGTAACCATATTCCTTCTCGTCGGTATCGACCCTGTTTACACGGCATATGGCTTGAAATAAGCCATGGTCTTGCATTTTCTTATCGATGTACAAGTAAGATGCCGATGGAGCGTCAAAACCCGTTAAAAGCTTGTCTACTACAATTAAGAGTTTCATTTTACTGGGTTCGTTTATAAACTTAGCCTTAGCCTCAGCTTCAAAATCCTCAGTGGACTGATTTTTAAGCATTTTAGTATAAACTTCATACTTCAATAACTTATCTGTAGGATTATCTTCTCCAGTCTCTTCTCCTTTAATATCAGCATGATGAGGTTGGTATGATGTGATTATCGCACAATCCTTAAATCCGGAATTCTGAAACAGTTCATAGTATTTACATGCTTGATAAACAGAACCAGAAACTAGCATGGCATTTCCTTCACCTGTTGATAGCCTCGGTTTTATTTTAAAGTCCTTGACGATATCGAAAACAATCTTCTCAAGTCTTGATTTTGAACCCAAAACCTTTTGCATGGTTCCCCATCTTTTTTTTAATTCTATCTGAGCAACATCTGTTAAGCCTTTAGTTTCTGCCTCAAACCAATCGTCTATACTACGTTGGTCAGTAATAAACTGTTCGACATCTCGAGCCTCATATAATAAATCCAACACTACGCCATCTGCAACAGCTTCATCGAACTTGTATGGGTTGCCTATATATGGACCAAAAATCTCTATACTCTTCTGCTTGTCTTTTTTAAGCAGTGGCGTACCTGTAAAACCAATGAATAAGGAGTCTGGTAAAATGAGTTTCATGGCATCATGCAGCTTACCGGATTGGGTTCTATGACATTCATCTACAAATACATAGATATCGCCTTTGGCTTTAAAGTCACTACCTAAACTCACTTTTAAATCTTCAATAAAAGAATCGTAGTCACCTTCATCTGATTTTCTGCCGAATTTGTGAACCAAGCTACCTATTAACATTTCTGTTTTGTGGTTCAATACATTGATGAGGTCTCTACCACTTCTCGTTCTGTAGATTTTCTCATCCACACCCGTGAATAGCTTTTCAATTTGGTCATCAAGTTCCTCACGGTCTGTAATGATGAGCACCCGGCTATCCTTTACATTCTCACGAATCCATTTAGTTAGCCAAACCATGGTTAAGGATTTACCAGAGCCCTGGGTGTGCCATATAATACCGCCTTGTTTGGTGCGAATATTTTCCTGTGCAGCTGTTATTCCAAAGTATTGGTTGGGCCTACAAAGTTTTTTAACTCCTTTGTCAAAAACTATGAAATCATGAATTAACTCCAATATTCTTGACTTTTTACAAAGTTGAGAGATATGCTTATCTAATAAATAATCAAATTCTTTGTCACTCTCTTCCTTCCATCTTAAGTAATACTTCTCAGATGTTTCAATAGTTCCGTATCGTAAACCTTGCGTATCGTTACCAGCCATAACCAATTGCATGGTGGTGAAATACTTTTCTATAAACTCTGGTTTTTGATTGTCTAGGTTTTGGCGGATACCTTCTTCAACGCCAACCTTACTACGTTTTAATTCAATTACACCTATCACAATTCCATTAACGAAGAGCACTACATCCGGTCTCTTTGTATGTTTACCAGCTACAGTGACTTCCTCGGCTACAGCAAAATCATTATTCGTTGTGTTCTTCCAATCAATCAACCATACCGTTTCTTTAGGTTGTCCAGGTTCCTCACGAACTGTTACACCGTAGCGAAGCAGCTTGTACACTTCCTTATTGGCTTCATATAAATCATCAGAAAGATTGGTAGCGGCTTTTACTAGTGCATCCACTGCTTTTTGAGCCAACGCACTAGAATACCTATTATTTTTAGTTAAATACTGAAATAATAGGTCCTCTTCAATGGGCTGGGTGCGAATTTCTTCCTCCCAGTCACCCAAATAGGTATATCCTAACTCATCTTGAAAAAGCTGGATAACTCTATTTTGAGAAGCACGTTCTGGTTTACCTATTTGATTACTCATACCAACCTTGTTTTACCGGTTAATAATTCTTGCATCATACCTTGTTTGATGTCTTGGTATTTTGCTTTCTTAGATTTTAATTGCTCGATTTCTTTGTCTAAATCTGATAGAATTTTAGAAATAGCTTTCTGCTCATCTGGGGTATTAGGGATTGATAACGCTAAATCTTTTAATTGATTAGAATTAATACTGTCAAACGTAGAGCCTGTTGAGAATTTTCCCCAAGAAGATTCAAAATATATTAGATAATGATATAAGAAGTCATTTGGGAACTTTAATGAGCAAACACCTCTGCCAATACAACAATCGAATGTTGCAAGAGCAATCTCACCAACCGGTGCACGAACTGACATAATTATATCACCATTATCAGCTTCTTTAGTTACCTGTGATGTATAATTACGAATGATTGTTTTTCGTTCCTTTATATCGGCATTGCCTTGAACTAAAGGCAATCCAACTCCTGTATTATTGTAATTTGAAGATAGAGGAGATTGCCCCATGTTGATTTTTGCAATATCTCCCAATTTCTTCTCCACCCACTCACCAGTATAACCAGCTAAACGTTTACCACCTTTGTGTGGAGGTGTTAAAAGCTGCTGCATAGCACCTTGTTTGAAGGCTTTCTTTTTGGTAATGAGTTTATCCAAATTGGCAATAAGGGCATCTACATCGGTTAAGGCTGTGGCTATGGCTTTTTGTTCGGTGAGGGTTGGGGGGAGATTTATTGGAAGTATTTTTGCTATTCTTCCTGTATAACTCTGTTGTTTAGAGCCTTGACAGAACTTAAATGCCAACTCATTTCCATACATTACATAAAAATGGTAAAAATACTTTGTATCTGTTTTCCCTTCCTTAGGAAAAAGAGCCATACAGGACTGATTTGTAGTAGCTTTAACACCAGTTATTCCACAGCTACCTCTTGTCCCAGCTGCTTCAAGTCCTGTAATTGCCATTAAAAAAGTACCAATAGGCAGAACCTTCAAATTTGTTTTTATTACAGCATCTTGGGTTATTTTCTCATATGTATCTGTAATAATATTATAATTAAGTTCTCCACTTGTTATCCATGGTATATTTCCTTTATAAAATTCTGGCACCCCCCGATACGGGGTCATTCCACTACTAAAACCAGTTAATACATCTTGAAACATACAAGTGACCCAATCAGAAGGGACAGGTCCATAAAATGATTTTTTTTGTCAATTTTAGTTAATTCCCATACCAATCCCATTTTTTCAAGGTGAGCACTAACATTTTCTTCTAGGGTTTTGGTGCTGGTGGTTAACTCGCCTAAGGTATTTTCGTAGCGGTCTGCTAATTCCTTAATACGTCCTGTTAAGCGTTGTGAGATAGCATCTATTTCGCTTTGCATTAAGGCACTTAAAGAGGCAATCCATTTATCATCCACCACCAAGGTTCTTACTTCTGGTTCGGTTAGTTTGATAAAATGTTTTAGGGTTAAATCATCCAACTCCGCTTCTTTGGCTTTTACTTGTTTTTTAAGTGCTGCCTCTTCAGTAAATAACTTTAATAAAGCATTTGCAATTGATAAGGTCTCTTTTTCAGATGGGTCGGCTTTGATGCCTTTAATATATTTGGTAAGTGTGGTTTTGGTAATGGTCCCTTTGTCGTTGGTCGCATCACTTAATAAACCTTCATCACCAGAATGTTCTTCATGGGTGGTGGTTATTTCGGCTTGGGTGCTTTCTAGTTTAGCATTCAAGTCATTCAACTCGGTTTGTTCCGTAGCCAAATACTTATCTATCACCAATTGCTTAGGGATGAGGTCACAGGTCCAGCCTTTATCTACTTCTTTGCCTTTTTGGTTTTTCTCTAGTACACGCTTTGTTTTGGCAACCCAACCATCTTCTACCAATAGATACACATCATCTTTCATGATATCGTTCCAGTAATCCATTAGATGCTGGTACATGTTGTATTTATATACTAGCGGTTTGTCGTTGTATTCGCTCAACAAGGTTTCGGATATTAAATCCGCTAACTTTTTAGGTGCAGTAGTATCGTTAATACCTTGCAATTCTTGATAAACCCTATCTTTCCAAGAACTAAATACCTTATTCAACTTATCGCTATATCCTGTAAACTCTGGATGGTTATAAATGGTGTTTTTAATTTCTAATGCATCCACATTTAGCTTGGAGTATCCTTCTCTCAGATGAGCGAATAAATCAGCTTTAAGACTAGGGTAAACTTCCCAGAAGCGATTCAGACCTTCAATATCTTTATTTGGGATGCCACCACTTAAATGAGCGTTGAGGTCCTGTGTATCTTCTTCTTCTTGGGTATCGATATACCTTGGAATGTTGAGGTTGAACTGGTTCTTTTCAATCTCTTCAAACGGTACAAAACGAGAGAATTTATCGACTGGTTTTTGGTAGTTGAACACATCCACAATTTTGTAAAGGTCCTGCTCTCTTAGGCGGTTTTTGTTGCCATCTTTGATATAGCCCTTACTGGCATCAATCATAAAAATGCCTTCACGTGCTTCAGCATTTTCTTTGTCTATCACAATAATACACGCTGGAATACCTGTACCGTAAAACAAGTTGGCTGGCAGTCCAATGATGCCTTTTATCCATTTACGTTCAATGATGTTTTGACGAATTTCAGCTTCTGCATTTCCCCTAAACAGAACACCGTGTGGTAGAATAATTGCACCTTTCCCAGTACTCTTTAACGAAGCAATGATATGCAGTAAAAAAGCATAGTCACCATTCTTATCGGGTGGTACACCAAAACCTCTAAAACGATTGTACTCGTCGTCCAATGGTACAATTCCACTATCCCAACTCTTAACCGAAAACGGGGGATTAGCCACAACAAAATCAAAACGTTTCAGCTTACCATTCTCTGTAAATTGCGGAGATGATATCGTATTCTTTCCAGCAATGGAGGCCTCTGGATAACCGTGGAGCCACATGTTCATTACCGCCAGGCCCTTAGTAGCTAAATCTTTTTCTTGACCGTATAAGGTCAAGCCTTTCGGTGATTCACCAGCCACTTTCAGTAACAGTGAGCCAGAGCCACATGTAGGGTCATAGGCAGTGAATGATGGCTTATCAGCCTTATGCACATCAATAACCTCAGATAATATTCTAGATACCTCCGCTGGAGTGTAAAACTGTCCTTTACTCTTACCAGATTCAGTAGCGAAGTGACGCATTAAGAATTCGTAAGCATCCCCTAGTACATCATCATCTTCTGCACGGTTGTTTTTAAAATTTAATGCTGGATTCTCAAAAATAGCAATCAACTTCGAGAGTAAATCTACTTTCTCCTTACCGCTACCTAGTTTTTCATCATCATTGAAATCAACAATCTCCATTGAACCCTCTAATCCGGCAGATTCGAAGAGAGGCCGCAGTATTTCCTTGTTGATACGGTCGCCTATGTCTGGCTGACCTTTCAATGCTATCATATCATCAAATGAAGCCCCCTTTGGTATATCAATTAAACCCATTGGATTACCAGCATACTTATCTGACACATACTTAACAAACAACATGGTAAGCACATAATCTTTATACTGAGAAGCATCCATGCCGCCAGTTCCTCTTAGTTTATCGCAGCTTTCCCAAAGACTACTGTATAATTCGGATTTCTTGATTGCCATATTATTTTTCTAACTCTTTATTCTCAGTTAATAGTTCTTTGACACTAATATCTAGCAACTCCGCAATGCGATATAACGTCTCTACACGAGGCTGACGGACATTATTTACGTAACCATTAACAACGTTATAGCTTTTTTCTAGATTGTTGGCCAACCATGTCTGCTTGATACCTTTTTCGTCCAGTATTTCCTTAATTCTGTTCATGACTACTAAAATATTAGAGTTTAAAAATAAGAGTTATACCCCAAATATTAGGGTATAAAATCAACATAAAACAGGAAGTAATACTAAGAATGCTGAGATAATTCTTATAAACGAAATGAACCGACAACCATGGCGTGGTCACTACTTGCCTTAATAGAGTCTTTGTAATAGAAATTAAATCCTTCGGTAATCCAAGTAGGGGATTTAAAAATATAATCATACCGTCTAGGGTTACCTCCAGTATAATACGAGACTGGCAGCTCTTCAAAGATGTTGTCATTTTTTACTGGGTCTACGAGGTGATGGACGTTGTTTTTTCCGAAAATTAGACTGGCAAACTTACCTCTACCTTTAGCATCCCAGAACTCTATTTCATCTGCACTAAACGAGTCCGTTCGTGGCTCATTGGCATCACAACAAAAGAAATCCAGGTCTTTTGTTTTTTGTAAAAACTCCGCAATAGATGCAAAATTACTCCCTTTGGCATTTTTATATCCTACGCCTGTTAGTGAATGGAAGTTGAGAATAGAAACACTCTTTTTGTCGAATTCGAGTTTAGAGTATAGGGTTCTATCCGGAAAAACTGTTCTTTCTAAAATACTAGACTCTACTAATTGACCATCAAAGACAAGCGTTAGCACGCCCATCTTTCTATTTTTACCGTCATATAGTCCGGGTTTTCTATAATCTAGACTGTACGAATAGTTGTCCGGCTGAAGTTTCTCTATTAGTTGTTCTTTAAATGATTCTAAAACCTCTTGCAAGCAGATTATGGTTTGACCTTCAATATGGAATTTTAGGTATTCAATTATCTTGTCAATCTTACAACTATATGATACGTTCCATTGAATTATTTTAACATTCATTTCATCTATTTTAGTAGGCAGTAACAATTTAGGACAAATTACTAGCCTTTGAGCAAGCCCCATGGATAACTTCATTGACATCACGTTTGATTCTCACAGTGACACTCCTCCTGGCAAGGACCCTGACTCGTTCAGCCCTACCCTCAGGAGTTACCACAGAATCCTATGGAGTAAGCCTTTACCCAGTGGAGTAGATTTTAATTTAAATCATCAAATCCCAAAGGTTCTTTATCACAAATCACAGCTAGGCGAGTTCATATTATCAAGCGATGCTATTGGTCATACCTACCGAAAATGGAATATGATGGCACCCATCATAAAGAACCTGTCAAGTGA